>MKWU01005920.1_pt1 | contig 12847 bp, 12 predicted proteins | sample 809101 | NCBI WGS metagenome assembly MKWU01 (sample SAMN05860141, study PRJNA318959) | sponge metagenome | host: Aplysina aerophoba | place: Slovenia: Piran, Adriatic Sea, Gulf of Piran | collected 2013-05-07 | reverse complement strand
TCAGCTGGTCGAACCCGGCCTGGTTTTCCAGTTCCTCCAGCGCCTGTTCCAGCCACTGTCTCCCCTGCGTCCTGACCCGCATCATGCCGGTCCAGCGTCCCGAAGGTTTGACCGGCTCCACCGGTTTACCCTCGGTAATGTGTTCCAGGCTGACTTCCTGCATGAACAGCGAGCGGTCGTCCGGCCGGTCGCACCAGGCATAATCCAGCGTGCCGCTGATTTCCACGTCATCGACCAGGGAGTCCACGACGATGACTATTTCACCGTCCCGGTCCAGCAGGTCCTGCAGGATGTACGACCTGAACAGCAGGTCGCCGTACGTGATCACCATGTCGTCCGTGAATTTATCCCTGGCGCAGGCCAGTGAATAGAGTTCGCCGGTGGATTCATAACGGTCGTTGAGGCGGATGTCGACGCTGCCGACGGTCAGGGATTCCGACTTGTAACCGGCAATGACCGTGATGTCGTTGATCGCGTGTTTCTTGAATTCGTCCACCAGTCGTTGCAACAGGGGTTTGCCGCGTATTTTCAGCATCGCCTTGGGCCGGTCTTCGGTCAGTTCATACAGGTTATTGCCCCGGCTTGCAGCCAGTACCAGGGCCTGGCATTCGCTGGCGTTGTCCAGGTAACGTTCCTGGGCGCGCAGCAATTCGTCGGCGCCCTGCAGTTGGAAGATGCTGTCTACGTCGGTGATGAGGTCCTCGACGTCGACCAGCGACTGTTGTTCGAAAATCTCCCTGCTCGTGTTTTCCATGGCCCTGACCGAGGCCCGGATCATATGGTTGGCCCAGATGACCAGGCTGATCCCGGCCTTCCTGAATACGTCCACGGGCGTGCTGTAGTATTTTGTCGGTACGATCACCAGGGGGCAGGCGCCGTCCCACTGCCGGGCAAACTCGATGATTTCGTCGGGGCGTGATTGCCTGCTGTGGATGAGGATGGCGTCGGCCCCGGCCGCGCAATAGGCCGTGGCCCGTTTCAGCGCTTCGTCCATGCCCCAGCCCGCGATCAAGGCTTCCACCCGCGCAACGATGCAGAAATCGGGGTCCTGCTGGCTGTCCTTGCCGGCCCGTATCTTGCCGCAGAATTCACTGATGTCGGCCAGGGCCTGTTTCTCGCTGCCGATGAAGCTGTTGGTCTTGGGGAACTCCTTGTCTTCTATGCAGACGCCGGCTATGCCGCGTTGTTCCAGTTTCCTGACCAGGCGCCGCATGTTGTTGAAGTTACCGTAACCGGTATCGCCGTCCAGCAGGATCGGGACCTCCGTGGCGTCGGACATGAATTCCAGCATGTCGACGACCTGGGTCCAGCTTGCCTCGTTGCTGTCCCTGACGCAGAACTGGGTAGACAGGGCCAGGCCGCTCGCCCAGATCCCCTTGAACCCGGCCTGCTGCACGAGCTTGGCCGAGATGCCGTTGTGGGCTTCCAGGATGAACTCCAGCTCAGGTGAATTGAGCATGTCGCGTAACTGCCGGCTTTTATTGTTTCTCAAGGTCATTCGTCCGGCGCTTGCCTCCAGTCTATCCGGGGACGTTTGGGGACGGACTTAAGTCCGTCCCCAAAGTAAATTCGTCATTCCGGCGCATGCCGGAATCCGGTCAAAACACTATTCTCATACATTTTCGCCGCGCGTTCCACGTCGGCGGGAAAATCAATCTCGATCCAGGCCCGGCCGGTGATGTCTTCAACCCGGAACAGTTCAGGGGTTTCCCTGAGCAGGTCGCGGATCGCTTCCTCGTAAGGCTCCATGGGGCGGCCGGTATCAAGGTACTCTCCCGCCTTGCGTACCAGGCGTGCCGACATGGCGGCGTTGAAACGGAAGAAGCCCACGGATTCGCCCTGGTAATCCCAGCTTATGGCGCGGTCAGGTATTTTCCTGAATTCCACCGGCACGGCGCCGGATATGCACAGTTTTACCGGCTCATCCCCGGGTTCGAAGTCCCGGTCCAGCAGGAAGCAGTTGCCGGACCGCGTATCGAACAGCCTGCCGAGGATGTTCGGGTCGTAGAGCACGTCGGCATCCATCAGGATGGTGTCCGCGCCGTCGGCCAGGAAATCGCGCGCGCAATGCAGGCTGACGATACTGCCCAGTTCATAATCCGGGTTGACGACGGTTTGCACGGGAGTCCGGCTTTTGATTTGCGCCAGCGCCGTTTCGATTTGCTCATGCTGGAAACCCGTCACGATGATGATCCGGCCGGTTTCCGGCCGGTCCAGGATTTCGATATGCCGTTGCAGCAGGGTTTTCCCCCCGAACCGCAACAGGCACTTGGGCCGTCCCGCGGCGGCGTCCCCCAGGCGCTCCCCGCGGCCTGCAGCCAGGATTATTGCCTTCATGGTAATTAAACCGGTAAATGTCTTAGACGATGATACTTTGTCAATGGTATATTATCCGCCTTAATCGTACATGGCCCGTATATTATTTTACTGATAATTCAGAAATGCTTACCTGATACCTGGAGATATCGGCATGGATAACGTTTTCATTTACTGGGATAACTCAAATATCTTCCATGAAGCGCAGCGTTTGGCAGAGGAACGTGAGGAAGGAGATGACGCCAGGAACCGTGTGCGTATCAACTTCGACAATATGCTGCGCCTGGCCCATGCCGATCGTCCGTTGCAGAATGCGTTGGCCGTCGGTTCCGTGCCGCCGGAAATGCGCCAGTTATGGAATCGGCTGGAAGTCAAGGGAGTGGAAGTTCGCTTATTCGATCGTGGCCTGGGTCGTGGCGAACAGGAAGTGCCTGACCGGTTACTGCAATTACAGATGCTGCAAGATGCACTGGATTACAATGGAACGCCCGGTGTAGTAGTATTGCTTACCGGTGACGGCGCAGGTTATTCCGAAGGCGCGGGTTTCCACAGTACCCTGGAGAGAATGCACAAGCGGGGCTGGCAAGTGGAAATCCTGTCCTGGGCACATTCCTGCAACCAGCGGATGCGCAGGTGGGCTGAGGAAAACGGTATTTTCGTCGCCTTGGATGACTTCTACGAGGCCATTACGTTTATGGAACCATCCCGACCCGGGTTTGAACTTGCGCGCCCTCGTAAATCTGCGGAGTTGGATCTGTCACTTCGGCCTGTTCGTAGTCGTTAATGAAGGATTAGGAAACAACCGGTTAGCGTATTACAAGATCAGGAATATAAAGCAAGGGGGAGAGAATTACTTGAAGTCCGTGATGAATCGACATCATCTATGGGTTTTTCTCTCAGTTACGTTGCGCTGAGCGGTACCTGCCCATCAACTGCTCCGTCGATGCATCATGGGAACCGGGCGGTTCGCCGCCTGCCAGTTCTGCCGCTATCTGTCCCGCCAGGGTTTTGCCGAGATCCACGCCCCACTGGTCGAAGGCGTTGATGCCCCAGATGGCCGCCTCCACGTAAGTCTTGTGTTCGTACAGGGCGAGCAGCATGCCCAGGGTGTACGGGTCAAGCCGGTCGTAGACGATGGTGGTGCTCGGCCTGTTGCCGTCGAAGTGGCGGTGGGGCTCGGCGCTGTTGGCGCTGCCCCGCATCAGGGCTTCGCCCTGGGCCAGGCAGTTGGCGACCAGGAGTTCGTGTTGTGCGCGGTCATGACCGCCGGTCAGGGGCAGCAGGAAGTCAATGGATGAGATACGCGTGCCCTGGTGCAGGAACTGGAAAACGGCGTGTTGCGCCTGGCTGCCGGCGCCGCCCCAGATGACCTGGGAGGTCTTTGTTCCCACCCGGTTTCCGTCCGTACCGACCGACTTGCCGTTGCTTTCCATCACCAGTTGTCCCAGGTAGGCCGGGAGTATTTCCAGCCGCTGGTCATAGGGGATGACGGCATGGGCGCCGACGTCAAAAAAGTTGTTATACCAGACGCTCAGCAGGGCCAGGATTACCGGGATATTGTTATCGAATGCGCTGGAGCGGAAGTGCAGGTCCAGCGCGTGCGCTCCCGCCAGGAACTCCCTGAAATTATCCTCGCCGATGCAGATGGCGCTGCTCATCCCGATGCAGGACCAGATTGAATAGCGCCCGCCGGTCCAGTCCTCGAGCTTGAAATAACGGTCCTTGCCGATACCGAAGCGTTCGACCGCGGCGCTATTGCCCGAAACGGCCAGGAAATGCCTGCCGGTGTCGTTGCAGCCGTTTTCCGCCAGCCAGCGTTCCGCCCGGGTTGCGTTGACCAGCGTTTCCTGCGTCGTGAAAGATTTGGAGGCGACGATAAACAGCGTGGTTTCCGGGTCGGCGCGGGCCAGGGCGCGCTCGATATCGAAGGGGTCGATATTGGCGACGAAATCGATGTCCATGCCCTCCCGGTGATACCCGGACAGCGCCCCGTTCACCAGGCGCGGACCCAGGTCGGAACCGCCGATGCCGATGTTGACCACCCGGGTTATGGGCTTTCCCGCAGACCCCCTGACCTCACCGGCGCGTAACCGCTTGACGAATGCGAACATCCTGTCCCGTTCCTGCCGGACCCGGCGGGCCATGCCGTCCGGTTCGCCGTTCCCCTGGATGCCCGCCCCGGCATCATCAGGAACCCGCAGCAGCGTATGCAACGCCGGACGCTGTTCCGTGGTATTGACTTCCTGCCCCGAAAACAATGCGCCGATCTTCTCACCCAGCCCGAGTTGCCCGGCCAGGTCCAGCAACAGCGACAGGGTTTCGTCAGTGATGAGGTTCCTGGAGAAATCGACAAACAGCCGTTCCAGGCCGAGTGAAAACCGTTGCGCGCGTCCCGGATCCCGGGCAAATTCCCCGTGCAGGCGCAACTCCGCTGCCTGCCGCTGGTGTTCTGCAAGGAGACGCCAGGCCGTTGTCTGTTCCGGTGGAGTGTTGTTTTGTACTGCCATAGCTCTCCATTATTATAGCTGCAACAGTAAATCTAACACTCAAGTGGGAATATTGGAACCTGACGCCGGGATTGCGGGCAGCCGGCATCACTGATCCTGCGCTGGACTGGAGCCTGCGCTGGCCGGCTGGAACCGCTGAAGGGCGTTCAGGAACTGCTCCGTGCTCGCCTGCCAGGAGCGCGCTTCGGCGAACTTGCGGCATTGGGCGGGATCGATGTCGAGGGCGCCTCGAATGGCGCGGCTCAGATCCTTATCGAGACAGCCGACGGGATGGCCATTGATCACGTCGTTGGGACCCGTAACCGGATACGCCGCGACGGGCACGCCCGAGGCCAGCGCTTCCAGAAGCACGAGACCGAAGGTATCGGTCAGGCTGGGAAAGACGAAGACGTCGGCATTCGCGTAGGCTGCCGCCAGCTCGGCGCCGTGCATTTCACCCAGGAAACGAACCTCGGGGAACCTCCGGCGCAATTGATCGAGTTGCGGGCCGTCCCCGACGACCAGCTTTGTTCCATTGAGCGGGAGTCCGAGAAAAGCTTCGATGTTCTTCTCCACGGCGACGCGCCCGACATATAGATAGTGAGGGCGGGGATCGGGCGTTTCTTGCCTGGGCCGCGGGTGGAAAAGTTCCACATCGACGCCGCGGCTCCAGATTTCCAGATTCTTGAAGCCTTTCGCCACGAGCTCTGAGCGAAGCGAGCCGGTCGCCACCATCGTTCGTTGCGCCGCGCCATGAAACCACTTCAAGAACGCGTAGCTCCAATCTGTGGGGAACCGGGTTCGAGCGTGCAGGTACTCCGGAAACTTTGTGTGGTATGAAGTGGTGAACGGATAGCCCCGCGTCAGGCAGACCTTCCGGGCGGCCATGCCGAGCGGGCCTTCGGTGGCGATATGAATGGCGCAGGGTTGGAACGCTGCAATGCGGCGACCCATGTCATTCCAGGGCCAAACCGCGAGACGGATTTCCTTGTAGGTCGGGAGGGGCACCGTCCGGTAACGGTCGGGCGTCACCAGTTCGACGGTGTTACCCATGGTGCGGAGATTGCCGGCAACCGTACTCAGGGTGCGAACCACGCCGTTCACCTGAGGATACCAGGCGTCGCTGACGATCAAGATACGCACGGAACTAACTCGCCAACGCCAGCGCGTCCCCGGTTTCGACCGTCGCCCAGTGAAGGATCTCCAAACGTCCGTCAAAATGCTCTACCAGCGCCGTGCAGCTCTCCACCCAGTCGCCGTCGTTGCAGTAGAGCACGCCGCCGATATCGCGGATCTCGGCGTGGTGGATGTGGCCGCAGACGACGCCGTCCACGTTGCGCCGCCCGGCTTCCTCCGCGATGGCTCCCTCGAAATTGCTGATGTGTTCCACTGCGTTCTTGACCTTGTGCTTGAGGAACGCGGACAGCGACCAGTAGGGATAGCCAAGTCTCCGCCGTATCGAGTTAAAGCGGTTGTTGATCGATAGCGCGGCGCGGTAGCCGATGTCTCCCAACAGGGCCAACCAGCGGGCATACCGGACGATACAGTCGAACTCATCCCCGTGAATGACAAGCAGCCGCCGGCCGTCGGCGGTCTTGTGGATGGCCTCGCGCTCCACTGCGACTCCGCCGAAGTGCAGTCCCGTATAGTCCCTGGCCGCCTCGTCGTGATTCCCGGGGACGTAGACCACCCGCACGCCCTTGCGCGCCTTGCGCAGGATCTTCTGGATGACGTCGTTGTGGGATTGGTCCCAGTACCAGTTATTTTTGAGCCGCCAGCCATCAATGATGTCGCCCACAAGGTAGAGAAAATCCGACTCGTTCCACTTCAGAAAACTGAGCAGGTATTCGGATTTACATCCTCGTGTCCCGAGGTGGACGTCCGAAATCCAGATAGTACGAAAATGCCGGGGTCGCGGAACGATATTCATAATCTGTGAGGAAGTGCCAGGTTTCTCTTTGCACGCAACGACACATCGTGTGCCGATTACTTGTCTACGAGTTTAATACTGTGCGATTACAGAAATGTGACAGCGTAGATGTATGCGCTCAGATGCCTGGGAATGCTTCAATCCAGCTTTCAGTCTGGCAGTCTGTCAATCGGCAGGTCAAATGCTATTTCAAGGGAAATTCCTGAACGGCAGGTGGATCAGGTTACGGGGAGGGGGTCAATAGGGTTGGATGCCATTCTGTAGCCGGTTGCATAGCGTGGTTGACCTGAAAGAAGATTTATAGTAATATTTAACCAGTTAAATTAACCGGTATATACAAAGACGTGCGTGAAGTTCAGGCAACCGAAGCAAAAGCTCACCTTGCCCGACTGCTCAGCGAAGTTGAGCACGGAGAAACCATTGCAATCACCCGTCATGGCAAGCCGATTGCGCACCTGGTGCCCGCCGAGGCCCAGGAGCGCGCGGGCCGCAGGGCCGCAGTCGAGCGCTTTGAGGCCTGGCGCGCCGGCTGGAAAGGTATCGAAATGTCCCTGGAAGAGATCCTCGCCACCCGCCACGAAGGCCATCGCTATTGAACGACTTTGTTCTTGATGCGTCGGTCGCCCTGGCGTGGTTCCTTGACGATGAACAGGCACCTCAAGCCGATAACGTGCGTGCACGCCTGGCGCGGGACAGGGCGCTTGTCCCCCAGCTATGGCACCTGGAAGTCCGTAACGGCCTGATCATCGCCGAACGGCGCGGGCGTTTGTCCGCAACCCGCATGGACGAATGTCTGGACGCGCTTAAATGGCTCCCCATTCAAACCGATTCAGAGGCTGTCCTCGAGATGGTTGTCTCTCTTGCCCGATGGCACAAGCTATCCGTCTATGATGCCGTCTACCTGGAGTTGGCAAAACGCCGGGATGCGGCGCTGGCAAGCCTGGACGGCGCGCTGCTGCGGGCAGCCGCAAAGGAAAGCGTGGAACTCCTGGGTCAATAACACCTCAATGAAGCAAAAAATGCGCCCTGAAGAGGATTCGAACCTCTGGCCTTCCGCTTAGGAGGCGGACGCTCTATCCATCTGAGCTATCAGGGCGTGGAGTGTGATAAATCGCTTGCGCGGTTGATATAATAGAAGCATATCATTTTTTGTTAATTATGCTGATTAAGAAATATTCGGTTATTGTTCCTGCCCTGAATGAGGCGGAGTATATCGGCGCCACCCTGGCGCGTCTCCAGGTCGCCCGCGCCAGGGGCCACGAGGTGATCCTGGTGGATGGCGGCAGCACCGATGGCACTTGCGAAATCGCGGCAGGCATGGTCGACCGGGTCCTGGAATGTGCGCCGGGCAGGGCGGCGCAGATGAATCACGGCGCCCGCAGTGCGCACGGCGATATTTTAATCTTCCTCCACGCCGACACCTGGCTGCACAGCGAATTTGACAGGATACTGGATAAAACAGGCATTTCGGAGCAAGGCTGGGGTTACTTTGATATCAGGTTGTCGGGGGGGCATTTCATGTTCCGCTGTATTGAAAAACTCATGAACCTCCGTGTCGGAGTGACCGGTATCGTGACGGGAGACCATACAATTTTTACCGGCAGGCATATTTTCCGGCGACTGCGCGGCTATGCGGATATCCCGTTGATGGAAGACGTGGAGCTGACCGGAAGACTGAATAAAATGTCTCCACCCACCCGTATCAGGCAGTCTGTTACCAGTTCATCACGCCGCTGGGAAAAGCACGGAATTGCCAGGACGGTGCTGCTTTCATGGGCCTTGAGGTTCTGCTACGCACTCGGCTTCGACCCGCGTGACCTTGTCAAACAGTATTATTGATACAACGGCGCGCTTGCTTGTCTTTACCAGGACGCCCGTACCGGGGGGTGTGAAAACCCGCCTTTCCTCTGCAATTGGCGACGAGCGGACTGTTGCCGTGCATACCGGGTTACTGGAGCGCACCCTGGAACAGGCGCGCCGCTCAAGAATCGGGGACATCGAGCTTTGGTGTACGCCCACCACACGGCATCCCGTGCTGGCCGATCTCAGGGACAGGTTTTCCCTGGCGCTGCAGATGCAGGCGGGCGCCGACCTGGGTGAGCGCATGCAGTCTGCCATGGAGCAGACCTTGAAGACCTGCCGCCACGCGCTGCTCATCGGCAGCGATTGCATCGATCTGTCGGCTGCGGATATTGACCTTGCCCTGGCTAAACTGGTGGCGGGATACGACGTTGTCCTTGGCCCGGCCCATGACGGCGGGTATTACCTGATCGGATTGAGCAGGCTGCAGCGGCAACTGTTTGCGGATATTGCCTGGGGGACGGACAGGGTGCTGCCGGTTACCCGGGAACGGGCCGCACAACTGGAACTGAAGCTGTTTGAATTACCCGTACGGCGCGATCTTGATCGGCCGGAAGACTTGCGTTACCTGTAGGACACGTATTCCGTCATTCCCGCTTGCGCGGGAACGACGTTGTTCCTTAATTATTCGCCTGCGGTTCTTCTTCCTTCGGGCCGTAGTCCCTGATGAGTTTCCGGGACAGTTTTTGCGCCTCTTCCAGTTCCGCCGGCGACAGGTTGGCGCTGGCCGCCGTCAGGGCATCCAACGATTTCTTGTGCCTGTGTTCTGCGCCTACCCGGTACCAGGCATAGGCATATTCATAGTCTTTCGGTACGCCTCTGCCTTTCATATACAGTTCCGCCAGCCGGTACTGGGCCTGTTTGACGCGCTGCTCAGCTGATTTCCGGAACCATATTGCCGCTTCTTCGTAGCTTTGCTCTACGCCGTTTCCGCGCAGGTACATCATTGCCACGTAATACTGGGCAAGACCGTGGTCCGAGGTTTCCGCCAGGGAACGCATGGTATTGAAGGCCTGGTCGTATTCGCCCTTGGCATAGGCGAAGACGCCGTCACTGAAATCGGCAAACGCCTGGGTGGCTGCCAGGCCGGCCAGTAAAATGGCAAGGCAGAGCTTTTTCATGGGCGGGATTATACTCTTATTTGCCCGGTTCCGACAATAAACACGCGTTCGAAGCAGAACTTAATTTGGGACACCCATGAATTAACAAAGCTTGTTAATTCATGGGTGTCCCAAATTTCGATTTATTGTTAATTCATGGGTGTCCCAAATTAAGAATTATTTGCCTAGTTCCGAGAGTAGAGACGCGATTGAGGCGGCGGACTGTCCCGGGGCCATCAGGTGTACGCCTGCGATGCCTTCCATCTTTTGCATGCGCTCAATCAATTCGATACAGATGCGCCGTCCCTCCTGTTTCGGGTGGGGGCTGCCCTCCAGTCGCTGTATCAACGGGTCGGGCATAGCCACTCCCCAGAGGTTGTCGCGCATCCACCTGGCGGACCGGGCGGAAGCCACGGGACCCAGGCCGATGAGTATTTTCACCCGGTCGAGCAGTCCCCATTCACCCATTTTGCCGATGTAGGCTTCTACCAGGTCAATGTCGTAACACAACTGCGTTTGTATGAAGCGGGCGCCGGCGTCTATTTTTTTTACGAGGGCAGGGGGGGCTTCCGTGCCGGAATGGTGTCGCGGCACGTCTGCCGAACCGATGTGGAAATGCGGGGGAGGGTCGATTTCACGGCCGTTCGGTAACGCGCCCTGCGCGCTCATGTCCCTGGCGATGGCCATCAGGGCGGTGCTGTTGATGTCATGAACCGCTTTGGCCTCGGGTTGGTCGCCGTTGGCAGGGTCGTCTCCCGTAAGCAGCAACAGGTTGGAGACGCCGAATGCCGCGCACCCGACCAGGTCTGCGCATAACGCGATCCGGTTACGGTCGCGGCAGGTCAGTTGCAGCACCGGCTCAATATGATTGACGGCAAGCAGGGTCGCGGCGGCTACACTCGACATGGTAGTCCTGGCCGCGGCGCCGTCGGTGACGTTGATTGCCTCGACCCGGCCCCTGAGCGCATCTGCCTCCGCGAGCAACCTGCCGGCTGAGGCCGCCAGCGGCGGCACCAGTTCCGCGGTAAAGCAGAACTTCCCTTCATCCAGGGATGTTTCCAGGTTATTCAGTATGTTGTTCATTATTCATGGAAACTCCGGGCCAGTGCGCGGTGCACGGCCTCCGGCTGTTCGGACAACATCATGTGGCCGCACTCCGGCAGTATTTCAACTTTTGCGTTGTCCAGCGCATTGATGAGGTCTGTTGCCTGCGGCGGCGGCGTCATCCGGTCTTCTTCACCAAGGATCAGGGTAACCGGGTTATCGACACCACGCGCTGCAACAAGGCCGTTATCGTATTCATGGCAGGCCTTGAGGTCGGCATACAGGACATTTTCCAGGCCCCGTTCCAGCAGGCGCATATTGCTGTTGAGGATATTTATCCCGGCAACAGGGTTGCCGCCAAGCTGCGACGCGTAGGCGTGGGAATACAACATGATCATGTCCACCGCGCCGTGGTCGTTCGTCCTGGCGGCATGCAACAGGGGATCGGCCACCGGCATGGGTACGGCCGCGCCGAGCAACACGAGCCTCTCGACTGCCGCCTGCGCCTGGTATGCCGCTTCCAGGGCCACCAGTGAGCCCATGCTGTGGCCGACCAGGGCAGCCTGTTCCAGCTTCAGTGCACGGATAAAATCGAGCAGCCAGCGCGCGTTCTCTTCAATGGAAGACAACGGAACCCCGCCGGAGCGGCCACGACCCGGCAGGTCAACAGCAATGGAATTATACCCGTTCCTCGCATAATAGCGGTTAAACAGAGTCCACACCGTATGGTCCAGCCCGGCTCCATGGATAAAGATTACCGTCGGCAAACCAGGAACCAGGTCCTCCCTACCGGTCGCTGCAAAGACGATTTGATTATTCAGTTCAAATTCCATAGGTCTGATGAGTCTATCCTGGTGTTTAAGCTATTCAGGAACAGAGGTGTGACAGGTTGGGATGGCATTGTCAAGACCGTCGGAAGCCAGGGATGGCTGGAGGCGACAAATCGTCAGGAAAGACGATTTGCACGGCGCCAGCCGCCCGCAGGGTTGCGCCCAGGGAAGGGCGCAGTGAACGTACAGGGATGTATTTACAGCGTGTCTTGACAATGCCATCCCAACCTGCCCCGGTGCTATATTTGTGATCGATACAACGCCCGCTTCAGGTCATCGACAAGATCGTCCGGATCCTCCAGCCCGACCGACAACCTCACCAGTCCCTCGCTGATGCCGGCCTGTTTCAGGGCGTCGTCATCCATGCGGCTATGGGTAGTCGATGCCGGGTGTATCACCAGGGATTTGGCGTCGCCCACATTGGCGAGATGGGAGAAAACCTTCAGGGACTCGATGAATTTGCGGCCCGCGGCGCGCCCCCCTGCCAATTCGAAACTGAACACCGACCCGCAGCCCCTGGGGAGCAGTTTTTTGGCCAGTTCATGGTCCCCGTGCGCCGGCAGCTCCGGGTAAGTGACGTACTCGACCGCCTCGTTATTATCCAGGCACTCGACGATTTTTCTCGTGTTGGCGACGTGTTTATCCATTCTCAGCGCCAGTGTCTCGACCCCCTGCAGGATATAAAAGGCGTTGGCGGGGCTCAAAGCGGCGCCGAAATCCCGCAGACCCTCGCGCCGCGCCCGGTGCAGGAACGCGTCCGGGCCGAAATCCTCGGCAAAATCGATGTCCAAAATCCCCGGGTAAGGTTCCGTGAGGGTCTTGAATTTACCGGAATTATCCCAGTCGAACCTGCCGGAATCCACGACGATGCCGCCTATGGCAACACCGTGCCCGCCGATGAACTTGGTGAGGGAGTGGATCACGATATCCGCGCCGTGTTCGAAGGGTTTCAGCAGGTAAGGCGTGGTCAGGGTTGAATCCAGCATCAGCGGGACCTGTGCGTCATGGGCTATCCCGGCAACAGTCTCTATATCGAGCACTTCACAGCGCGGGTTGCCGATGGTTTCGGCGTAAACCAGGCGGGTTTCAGGCCGGATTGCCCGTTTGAACGCGTCAGGATCACGCGGGTCGACAAAGGTGGTTTCGATGCCGAAACGGGGCAGGGTGTAGCTGAACAGGTTATGCGTGCCGCCGTACAGGGCATGGGAGGACACGATATGGCTGCCGCCGTCCATAAGCGTACAGACGGCGAGATGAATCGCGGCCATGCCTCTTGCCGCG
>MKWU01005917.1_pt1 | contig 12859 bp, 8 predicted proteins | sample 809101 | NCBI WGS metagenome assembly MKWU01 (sample SAMN05860141, study PRJNA318959) | sponge metagenome | host: Aplysina aerophoba | place: Slovenia: Piran, Adriatic Sea, Gulf of Piran | collected 2013-05-07 | reverse complement strand
GCGGTGCCGGCTGAAGCCGGCGTTCCAAGCCGCTTCTGCGGTCCTGCCCGGTCCGAGATCCGTTACTCAACCAAGCCGCATTTTCACAGCAACTGGGCCGCGTGGTTTTTGCCACAGGCTGTTGTGGGCGTCCTCGAACCGAATCCCGGCGCCATCCACCGCCGCGCGGCTCACGCGCGCCGGGGGGGACCGCTCTCGCCCGCCGGGCACGCCAGATTTCCTCCCCGAGAGGCTGGATGCCGCGCTCTGACTGCTTCGGGCCATGGCAGGAGCTGTCGAGGCCCGCGCCATTCCGGCCGTTTGCCCCTTCCGGTCGGGTAGGCTGCCGGTTTCGGGATGCAGAACGCGGTGCAAGCGGGGGCCGGCGAGCCCGTCCGCGGGAACGGTGCGGGAGCGCCGTCCCCGCTGTCGCTCCTGAGCCGACACTTCGGCCACGACCGCTTCCGTCCCCTTCAGGAGGAAGCGATCCAAAGCGTCCTGGCCGGCCGGGACACCGTGGTGCTGATGCCCACCGGCGGGGGCAAATCGCTCTGCTACCAGTTGCCGGCGCTGGCGCTCGACGGGACCTCGCTCGTCATCTCCCCACTCATCGCGCTGATGAAGGACCAGGTGGACGCGCTCCGCGCCCGCGGCATCGCCGCCCGCTGCCTGAACAGTTCGCTGACTGCCGACGAAGCGCGGCTCGTCCGCGAGGAGGTGGCCCGCGGCGAGGTCAGGCTGCTCTACGTCGCACCCGAGCGCATCGCCACCTCCGGATTCGCCCGGCTCCTCGAACGCGTCCCGGTGGCGCTGCTCGCGGTGGACGAGGCGCACTGCATCTCCCAGTGGGGTCACGAGTTCCGGCCCGACTACCGAAACCTCGGCGCGCTCCGGGAGCGCTTGCCGAAGGCGCCCTGCGTCGCGCTCACCGCGACCGCCACCGAGCGGGTGCGCCGGGAGATCGCCGCGGAGCTCCGGATGGAGAGCCCCGAGTTCTTCGTCGGCGGCTTCAACCGGCCCAACCTGACCTACCGGGTGCGCCCCAAGCGCCGTTCCTTCGATCTGCTGGTCGAACTCCTCCGGGAGCACGAAGGCGAGTCCTGCATCGTGTACTGCCTCTCCCGGCGCGAGACGGAGTCGGTGGCCGGCCGGCTCGCCGGCCTCGGCTTCCGCGCCATCGCCTACCACGCCGGCCTCGAACCGGGGGAGCGGCGGGACGCCCAGGACCGGTTCGCCGGCAAGGACGCGCTGATCGTGGTGGCGACCATCGCCTTCGGGATGGGGATCGACATGCCCGACCTCCGCCTGGTGGCCCACTACAACCTCCCGAAGTCGGTCGAGGGCTACTACCAGGAGACCGGGCGCGCCGGACGCGACGGGCGGCCGAGCGAGTGCGTCCTCTTCTTCAGCTACGCCGACCGCGCGGCCCAGCAGCGATTCATCCAGGAGATCGAGGACCCCGGCGAGCGCCGCCGGGCGCGCGAACGCCTGGACCGGATGATCGCCTACTGCGAACTCGAGTCGTGCCGGAGGCGTTACCTGCTCGACTACTTCTCGGACCCCTCACTCGACGGCGCGGCGGCGTGCGGCGGCTGCGACGTTTGTCTCGGGCCCGACGCCTCCGGCGACCTCGAGGAATACGACGCCACCGAGATCGCCCAGAAGATCCTTTCCGCGGTGGTCCGTACCGGACAGCGCTTCGGCATGGCGCACGTCGTCGCGGTGCTGCGGGGGTCCCGGGCGAAGCGGGTGCTGGAACTCGGCCACGACCGGCTGAGCGTCCACGGGATCGCCCGCGACCACCGGGAGGACGAACTCCGGGATGCGGCCGACGAACTCGGCGCCCGGAACCTGCTGCGCCGCGAGGGCGAGCGCGGCTTCCCGACCGTGTCCCTCACGCCTGCGGGCTGGACGTTCCTCCGCAACCGCGAGTCGCTCACCCTCACCCGGCCGACGCGCGCGCCGGCCGCTGGCGATTCCGGCGCCGGGCCGCGCGCCGCGGCCAGCGCGGCGAGTGGCGCGTCCGAAGTCCCCGAACCGCCCGACCCCGCGCTCTTCGAGACGCTGCGGGCGCTGCGCCTCGTGGTCGCCCGGGAGGAGAACCTCCCCGCCTTCATGGTTTTCTCGAACGCCACGCTCCGGGAGATCGCCGCCCAAAGACCCGCGTCCGCGACGGAACTCGGCCGGATCCACGGCATCGGCCCGGCAAAGATCGAGAAGTACGGCGCCCGCTTCCTCGCCGCTTTGGAGAGCCACCCACCGGACCCGGTCGCCGCCGCCGAACCCACCACGACGGACGAGGCGGCCGGGGAGCAAGTCCCGGCGCCCCCGCGCCACCCCACCGCCGCCTCGCCGCACCAGCCAGTCTCCCGGGGGGAGCCTTCGGACCGGGATCGCGGCTCCGAGGGCCGCGACGTCCGCACTGCGACACCGCCGCGCCGCACCGCGGCCCTGGTGGTGATCGGGAACGAGATCCTCTCCGGCAAGATCGCGGACACGAACACCCGCCTCCTCGCCCGCTTGCTCCGGGACAAGGGCGTGTCGCTCCGCCGGGTGGTCACGATCCCCGACGAGCCCAAGACCATTGCCGCCGAGGTCGCGGCCCTTTCCGGCGCGCACGACTTCGTGTTCACTTCCGGCGGGGTCGGCGCCACCCATGACGACGTGACGATGGAGGGCGTCGCGCAGGCCTTCGGGACGCCGGTGGTCCACCATCCCCGTTTCCTCGCCACCCTCCGGGAACGCGGCCTCGAAGCCACCCACCGCGACCTCGCCCGTGTCCCCGAAGGCTGCGAACTCCGCGAGGGCGCGAGCGGCGCCTGGCCGGTCCCCGTGATGCGGAACGTGTGGATTCTCCCCGGCCTGCCTCCGGTCTTCGAACGCAAACTGGAAATCCTGGCGGAGTGCATCCCGGATGGGCCGGCCTACTTCGCGGAAGAAGAAATGGTCCCCCGCCCGGAGGAGGAACTGATCCCGCTACTCGACCGCCTGGTGGCCGCCCATCCGGGGGTCCAGATCGGCTCCTACCCCGTGCCCGCGGGAACGCGCATCACCTTCGACGGCGACAACAGCGACGCCGTGAAGGACGCCGCCGCCGCGCTCCGCGAGGCTCTGGTCCAGATGGCAATTCGGCCGTAGGACGAACCGCTAGAGTGTTCTTCCGACGATGGCATACACCCTCGATACCGCCGCCGCCATCGAACGCATCACGGCCGCCGGGGCCGACCCTGCCGTAGCGCGCGCCATCGTCGCCGAAGTCGCCCGCGCCGACGACGCACAACTCGCACACCTCGCCACCAAGACGGATCTCGCCGATCTTGAGGTGCGTCTCCCGAAGGGGGGAATCGGGATCGCACTCGCCGTCGCCGGGCTCCTGTTCGCCGCCCTCCGCCTCACCGGCGGGCCGTAGCGACCTCCGCCGCCGCATCAGCGCGCGGCGATAGACTGGCGTCCATGAGCGTGGCGGCGGCATCGGGAACCGTCGCGGCGGCGCCGCACCGCCGCATCCCCACGCGGGCCCCGGGGAGGCGGCGGATCCCGGTGTCCGCGCTCCGGTTCGTCGGCTGTGACTCGTGCCGGATGACGCTGGCCGAGTACGACGCCCTCGGGGATGAACGGGTGGAGTTCTTCGACTCCGAAGCCGGCCTCGCCTGGATGGTGCGCGAGGCGGCACGGCAGGAACACGAAGGACCGAAGGCAATGCTGGCCGCGCTCGTGCGCGACATTTCCCATCTGCGGGGATCTCCGATCCGCTGCCTCGGCGAATCGCAGTTGCGGCTGCTGGACGCCGACGGGCGAAAGGTGCAGGCGATGCACCCCGACGAGATGGTGTTCCTCCACCCGGAGCGGGCGGCAAGCTCCGGAACCGGCTTCCTGAGCGTGGGCGAGCAGGAATACCCGGACGTGGTGCTGGAGGTGGACCACACCACCGACGTGCGCGGCAACCGGCTGAAGGCATACGAACAGTGGGGGTTCCCGGAAGTGTGGGTGGAGGTTCCGGATGCATACTCCCGCAGCCGCCCGCGGGGCCTGCGGCCGGGTCTGACGATCTATCTGCTGGAGGAGCAGCGGTTCGTGCTGTCGGCAGCGAGCCGCGCATTCCCCGGTTGGCGGGCGGAAGAGATCCATCGGGCGCTGAACGAGCTCGTGGTTTCGGACGAAACCGTGGCGGTCCTCGCCCGCATCGGCCGGACGCTCGGCGAGCGCGAGGGCACCGGCCCGAATGATGACCCCCTCCTCCGTTCCCTCGCCCGCGAAGCCCGTGGCGAAGGACGCGCCGAAGGCCGCGCGGGGCTGCTGCTCGGGATCCTGGCGTCGCGGGGAATCGCAGTTTCGCCGGGCTTCCCGCCCCGCCGCCACCGCGCCGCGTTGGCCGCCGCGTCGGATGAAGCCGTCCTGTCGGCGGCCTCCTCCGCGAACAGCGAATCAGATTTCTTCGCCCGCCTCGGGGCGACCGCGCGCCCTGAACCGGGAGAGGCGCCCGTCGGCGCGGAATCCCCGTGACTCATATCAGGCTGCGGTCAGAATGAACGCGGTTCCATGACCGCGTCCCCCCCGTCCCGCCTGCCGCTGCTGCTGCTGCTGCTCGCGTCCCTCCTCCTCGCGGCGCCCCTGTCCGCCGCGGCCCAGGGCCTCTTCTCCCTCTCCGACGAGCACCGGAAGTGGCTGGAATACGACGTCGTTTACATCATCAGCGATCGCGAGAAGGACGCCTTCGAGAAGCTCCAGTCCGAAGCCGAACGCGAGGCGTTCATCACGGCCTTCTGGCAGCGCCGCGATCCCGAACCGTTGACTCCGGAAAACGAGTTTCAGACTGAGCACTACCGGCGCATCGAGTACGCGAACACCCGGCTCGGCGGTGAAACCGGGCTGCCCGGCTGGTTGACCGACCGGGGCCGCATCTACATCCAGCTCGGCGAGCCCGAAGAGCGGGAGACCTTCGCCTCGGTCCCGGGGCTCTACCAGACGGAACTGTGGTTCTACCTGGCGCGGCAAGAACAACTGCTGCCGCCCATCTACGTTCTCTTCTTCCGGGAATACAACGCCGGCCCCTTCATCCAGTTCAACCACGTGATCCACCAGCCGGAAGAACTGTTGCCGGCCCAGTCGTTCACGGACGGCGAATCCCGGGCGGAAGCCTTCGTGACCCTGCAGGAAATCTCGCCCCAACTCGCGCACGCCAGCATCACGATGCGCGCCGACCGCGGGGTGACCGCCAGTCTGGTGCAACCGGAAATGGAAATTCTCCAGACCCAGACGCTCATGTCGGACATCAACCGGGCGCCCTACCGGCTGCTGGACACCAACTGGGTCAGCGGCGCCGAGGCGGGACGCGGTCTGGTCGAGAGTGAGTACCTCTTCAACTTCGTGCCGAGCGCCGGACTCGCGCGGGTGCTTCCCGGGTCCGAAACCGGCTCGTTCTTCGTGCACTACGCGATAGAAATCGAACCGCAGCACTTCACGCTGGCGCGCGAAGAACGGGGAACCGACTACTTCACCCGGTTCGAAGTCACGGGAGAGGTCACCACTCCGGACGGCGACGTCATACACGACTTCGTGGTGACCCCATTCCTGCGCCTGACCGGGACCCAGCTTCAGGACGTCGGCGCCCGGCCCTTCACCTACCGGGGCACATTTCCCCTGATCCCCGGGGACTTCCGTTTCCGGGTAATCCTCAAAAACGACGCCCGCACCGAATACACCGTCTTCGAGGACGGCCTCCGCGTTCCCCGAACCGGCCCCTCATTCTCCCGGCCCTGGCTCCTCCACGCCCCGCCCCAATCCGTTCCGAGCCCCGGGGTGCGCGCGTGGCTGGCGGGCGCTTCCCAGCTCGTTCCCAACGGACGCGGTGTCGTGGCGGCTGGAAACCCGATCCGGGCGATCGCGTCGGCACCGGAACACGAGCGGCTCGTCTTCCGGGTGACGCCCTGGAGCGCCGCCGAGGAGTCAGGATCGGCCCAGGAGCCCCTCCTCGAGGAGGAGGTTCCGGTCAGTGACGGCCTCGCCGTCTGGCAACCGGCGACGACCGGGTGGGAGTCCGGCCGCTACGTGCTTTCGGTAGACGTGGGCGCGGAGCCCCGGTCGATGGTTTTCGACCTGAACGCCCGGAGCCGCGTCGCGGTCCCGTGGGGGCTCAGCGACTCTCCCGATGAATCCCCCGGAGCCGTGTCCGCGGCCCTTGGGGAACAGTGGCTGCGCGCCGGGAACCTTGAACGCGCTCGCGCCACATTCGAAGCATCGCTCGGCGAGAACCCGAATCTCGGCCGGGTGCGATTGGCCCTCGGAAGGTTCGCGCTCGACGATGGGGAACCGCGGGCCGCGGTCCGCCTGCTCGAGCCCGCGCTCGCCCAAGCGCCCGGGGACGCCATGGTGCTCCGGGTGCTGGGCGATGCCCATCGGGAGTCCGGCAATCACCCGCGAGCGGTCGAACTCTACGAACGTTCCCTCCCCCTCCAGGCCCCGGATCCGGCGCTCCTCAACGCGCTTTCCTGGTCCCTCACCGCAGGCGGCAACGGCGCGCGCGCCATTCCGTACCTCGAGCAGTCGCTGCGCCTGGACCCGGAGCAGCCGGAAGTGCAGGAGTTGCTTGCGACCCTCCGCGCCGGCGTCTCACCCGGTCCCCGGTAACGACCGTAGCAATCGGCCGGTTCAAGATTTCAGCCGCCTGATCCGGTTCGTTGGACTGCGAACGGATCCGAACGGATCGCCAAGCGGGCGTAAACCAAACAAAAATCGAGTTCTTGAATGATTTCTTCGTACCGGCTCCGATCCATGGCATAATCGTTGCCTCTTTTCGCGCTACCAACTTCTCTCGCGGCAGCGATACCGGTCGGTCCGCGTCCCCATAAATCTCAGACACCTCGCAGAGGAGGAACCATGCGGAAGTCAACTTTCGCGCTGCTTCTCGCGGCGTCCCTCGCCCTTCCGGCCATCGCGTTCGGACAGGGCGGCGACTCCAGTATCCGCGGCACGGTCACCGACGACTCGGGCGCCGTGCTTCCGGGAGTCACGGTCACCGCGATGAGCCCGGCGCTTATCAGCCCCGCCACCACCGTCACCGACGGTCAGGGCGGCTATCGGCTGCTCAACCTGCCCGTGGGCGACTACGCCGTGGAGGCCTCGCTTTCCGGCTTTGCCACCTACCGCCAGGAAGGCATCCTCGTGCGGGCCAGCACGAACATCGGTGTCGACCCGGTGATGTCGATCAGCACCGTCCAGGAGACGGTCACGGTCACCGCCGAGACCCCGATGCTCGAGATCTCGCGCCCAGGGAACATCCTGACGATCGAGGGCGACCTCCAGCGCGACCTGCCCATTCAGGCCCGTGGCAACTGGAGCGATTTCCTCGAGATGACCCCGGGCGTCAACGCCCGTCCCTTCGACGACGGCTCCGGCCGGATGGTGTATTTCGGTCACGCGACCGAGCACTTCGCCCACGTGATCCAGCTCGAGGGCATGGCGGCGGCCGGCTACACCGATTCGCAGGTCACCTATGTCGGAATGAATGCCGACATGATGGAGGACATGTCGGTGAAGACCGGCGGCGCCGAGGCCAAGGACCCCATGGGGACCGGCCTGATCATCAACGTGGTCACCCGGAGCGGCGGTAACGACATCACCGCGTCGGCGGCCTACGATCTCCAAGACTTCGACTGGGGCACCGGCGACGAGGCCGGTTCCGGCGGCTTCTTCGGGGACAATGAACTCCCCAGCGGTTTCAACCCGTTCGCGTCGGAGAAGTCCAACTTCCAAGCGCTCGGCGTGTACAACCCGCCCGAGGGCGGCGCCGGAGCGGCCGGCACTCCCACCGCGCACCAGGTCCGGCAGTCCGACTTCTCGGTCGGCGGCCCGATCGTGCAGGACAAGGCCTGGTTCTTCGCGGCCTACCGGTACGCCGACCTGGCGGCCCGGATCAGCCGTGGTTCCACGGACATCGAGCGACTGAACGCTCTCGGCGGACTTCCCATGGGCAGTCTCGGTACGACTCCGGTGTATAGCGAGTTCCTGAACACCACGAGGAGCCACCAGCCCTACGCCAAGGTGAGTGCGCAGCTCAACCCGAGCCACGAACTGAACGTGTATTACCAGCGCGACACTACCGAGAACACCTCAAACCGCGAGTACGACCTCGCTCCGCGCTACACCGTACAGACCGGCGGCAACCTCTACGGCGCCAAGCTGACCTCGGTCTTCGGCACTTCGACGACCGGGCAGTTCACCCTGTCTTACAACAACAAGGCGTCGCAGAGGCCGTTGGACATCCAGCCACAACTCGACAGCATCGTGCCGTACGTCGAGGTCCACGCCGGTTATTCCGTGAACGACAGCGGCACCGTCAGTCGCGGGGGCCGCATCGCCGCGCTCGGCACCGGCAACGGCTCGGAGCGTCCCGCCCGGCTCGTGCTGCTGCGGGCCGACATGACCCGCTACATCGACAACGCTGCCGGCTCGCACGAAATCGGTTTCGGTATCTATGCCGCTCCCTGGAACACCTATCCCAGCACGACCATCTATTCGACAACCGCTGGCTGGGGCACCGAGTACCACACGCCGGTGGACGCGAACGGGAACCCGACAAGCGATCCGACTCTGGCGGTGGGCACCCGTTGGTTCGAGCGGCGCCGCACGGGGGATGCGAACGGGCCCATCGATTCGCTCAAGACCATTGACGCCCAGGACAGCGATCTCGGCCTCTACCTCCAGGATTCCTGGAAGCCGATAGAACGCCTGACAGTGAACCTCGGCGTCCGCGCCGACTTCGTGAAGCGCTACGACAACATCCAGAACTTCGAGCGCATGAACACGCTGGCGCTCGGACCGCGGGCCGGATTCGCGTACCAGATCACCGAGGACGGCCGCAACATCCTGCGTGGCAACGTCGGCCGCGTCCACGAGCAGATGAACGGCCGCGACAACATCACCCGGGTTCACGGGGCATCGTCAGTCGGCACCTACGTGGAGTACGACCACAACGGTGACGGCATCGCGGACTTCGACCGATATACACCGCCTTCCGCCGGCATCCCTCGGGAATACCTGTTCGACGCGGACATCGGCCAGCCCTTCGTGGATGAAGCGATCGTCGGATTGCGCCGCCAGTTCCAGGGACAGTTCGCCATGGACGTGGCGCTGGTGCACCGGCGTTACACGGACAACTACGCGCTCCTCGAGCAGAACGGCTACTACCCGTCGTCGGCCCCGGCGCCGGTTCCGTTGGGAGAGTTCCAGTACGGTGCGGTGGACGCTGACTACGGCAACATTCTCCAGCAGACCAACAACAGTTGGAGCAAGCTGGTGTACACCGCCGTCGAGATCACCACGACCCGGCGCACCGAGCGGATGTCCGCCACCCTGAACATCAGCCGGCAGTGGCAGGGCTTCGCGGGCGACTGGAACCCGAACGATCCGGCGCGCTATATCCAGCCGGAGAAGTTCAACTCCAGCAAGGCGCTCTACATGCCCCGCGGCAACAACGAGCAGAACACCCTGCGCGACTCCAGCAACCTGTCGTACGCGCCGACCTGGCGGCAGTTCTCCGTCCGGGGCGGCATGAGCTATCTGATGCCGTATGACGTGACCTTGGCGGTGAGCTACACGGCGAACGCCGGTCCCTGGTCGGGGCCGCCGATCAACCGGCTGAGCGCCGACGATCCGCTGGTGACCCAGTACGGCCCAGGCAGCTCGAACAACGGCTTCTCGAACCCGCTGGCAACCCGCTATCGCATCGTCGGTGCGGACCGGGGCGAACTCCAGGTGCAGGCGCCGACCGTTCACACGGTGGGCTTCTCACTCGGCAAGATCCTCGATCTCGGCCCCGCCCAGTTCGAGGTCCAGGCCCAGGCGTTCAACCTGCTCGACGCGGCAAACCACAACCAGTTCACCTATAGCGGTGCCAACCGGACGTGGAAGGCCGCCTTCCTGGAGCTCCGGAGCCGGCAGAACGCCCGCACCATGCTCCTCCGGGGGACCCTCCGCTTCTAGGCGACCCCTCAAGCACCTTCAAGGCGCCGGCCCTCGCGGGCCGGCGCCTTTTTGTTTGTACACGGTGCGTCGCATACGCGTGAGCGGGCTTCCGGGCGCTACGATAAGAACGCTCCGGCCGGAGGTGTCGTATGCACTTCGTACTGCTCCTGACCGCCTTCCTCGGAATTCCCTCCTTGGCGCTCGGGCTCACGCCCGAGCGCGAGGACGAACGCCGGGACGACTCTTCTGCCGCCGAGGACGCCCCGCTGGGAACGGGACCCGACTGGGACTTCGAGGTATTCGCGCGCGGCGGAGTTGCCCGTATCCCGGCCAACGGTGAAGTGGCGTGGACCGGGACGGTTCTTGACACCTCGGCCCCCTATCCCTTGACGTTTCTTACGGAGGCATCGCGGTCCAATCAGGAGCCGGTGTGGGGAGCGGGCTTTCGCGCGATGCGCGGGCGCTGGGGCTTCGAGACCCAGTATGTGCGGATCCCGAACGGCGCATTCCAACCCGGCAGCCTGATCCAGCAGACAGCTCTCGAACCTTTGCGAGGGCTGGCGCCGGGTGAAGAACCCGAGAATCTGCTGATCGCCCAGGGAATTCTCCAATCCCGGATCGCGTCCGGACGTGCCCAACTCTTCTTCGGACTCGGGGCCGGTTATCTCCGGTTTCCTACGTTGGACACGAGCCGCAGAGACGAGATCCTGCTTACCGATTTCTACGCGGCCGAAGTCGAACCGCGCGTTCGGCAGAGTCTCTCCAACCGTCTCGCGCTCCAGGAGGAGCAGACGGGCCGGTCTTCGTTCGTGGTAGCCGGATCCGCGGGACTCACCCTGGGGACCGGGCGGTTCTTCGTACGGCCGCGCGTTGACGTGCTCCTCGGCCGAACGCACCGGACCACCGCGAACTGGGACGTAGCGGGAGAGTTCGACCTGCCGGGAGCCGGCCCTCGGTGGGTTGACCTCGGAACCGAAGCAGTCGAAGTCACCAGGCGTCCGCTCTTCGTCCTCTTCAGCGTGGACCTCGGCTGGTCTTCCCGCCGCTAGCCCGGAGCCTTCAGCCGACCTCCAGCCAGTTCTCTCGGTGCGGCCAGCAGGTTCTGGAAAAGTAGACCATGATACTTGACCATGGTAGTCTCTGTTCATGGAGCGAATGCAGATTTCGAAGTTCAAGGCCACTTGCCTCGCCGTGCTGGACCGGGTTGCCCAGACTCGCGAACCGATCCTGATTACCCGCCGCGGGGAACCGATTGCCAGGATCATCCCTCCAGCTCCGAGCCCGGCGGCCAGTTGGCTCGGTTCGATGAAAGACTCGGTAGAGATCCGCGGCGACATCATCGCGCCGGCTTCAGAGCCCACCGAGTGGGAAGCCCTCCGTTAAGTGCCGTACCTGCTCGACACCCACGTCTGGCTATGGGGCGTGAACGAACCCGATCGCCTTCCCGCATCGATCAGGCGTGAGTTCGAGGTTGCGTCTGAACCTCCACGGCTCTCCCCGATCAGCTTCTGGGAAGTCCTGCTCCTGGCCGAGAAGGGTCGCATCGCGCTATCCCCCAGTCCGCAAACATGGCTTCGAGAAGCGGCGCGTTCCGTCCGGGAGGTTCCCCTCACCTTCGAGGTCGCGGCCGCCAGTCGCCGACTTCGGCTCAGCCATGAAGATCCGGCTGACCGGTTCATCGCCGCCACCGCGAAGGTGTTCGGTTTGCGCCTCGTGACCGCAGACGCACGTCTTCTCCGCTGTCCGGATGTGGAAACTGTCTGGGGCTACTGACGGAACGTTCCTTCCAGGCGATGCCGGGCTCCCCGGCGGCCGATCACCGCGCGGGCGCCGAGAGCGGACCTACGGTCTGGAAGACCACCCCACGTCCACGCTGAACAGGAAGAACCGCGGCCGCATGGTCGTGTTGAGGGTCATCGTGGCCTCGGTCCGGTGCTCGACCTCGGCGAAGTCAAACTGCATGTCCCAGCTTTCTTCAGTACTGCGCGCCCCACCGAAGTAGACATCGAACCGGGGACGCACGATCAACTGTCCCATCTTGACGGTAAGGCCGAGCGAACCACCAAAGACCGGGGTACCGCGATCCGCCAGGAAGTCGCCTCCTGTCATCTCGACCGTGCCGTCACGGATTACGCCGTCGAAGCTGCCGCTTCGGGAAACCCCGGGGGGGAGGTCTTCGAGCACCAGCCGGCCGGAATCTCCTCCCATCAGCAGATAGCCGCCCCCCACCGCAAGATAGAGCCGAGCCTTCCCGTCCACCAACGGAAACTCCCGAACGGCAAACGCGCTCAGAAGATCATCCGCCGACTCGGTGATCGCCAGGTCCTGTGACCCCAACAAGTGGGTTTCGCGCATCATCGCGGACGGCGTGAATCCCCTGCCCGCGACCCGGTGGTGCCGCGCCTCCACTCCCCAGCGGTCCCGCATCAGCCGGAGACCCGCACCCCAACTTCGCTCACGGGAGTAGCCCACGGTTTCGTCCGCCGGGCCCAGAGTGCTCGCCAGTGCGAGTCTCACCTCTCCGCGCGAAACCAGTCCGGCAGCGCCGCCGTGACCCGCGACCTGAATCTCCCAGGCCGGACCCTCTTCCTGCGGACGCGGCCGTTGTGTCTCCTCCGCCGGCTGGACCCCGGACAGGCGCCGCTCCCGTTCTTCGGCACCCGTGGTGGCAGCCGCCGGGATGGGCCCCACGAGCGCTGCCAGCATCACCAGCCGAAGCATGGGCCCAACCATGCCGGCCCGAGTGCCGGCGCCAGCTCTCCCGGTGACCGCACCGGATCCGTTCTTCCCGATCAGTTCGACAGCCCGATGTCCACGGAGAACAGGTAAATCCGCGGGGTTACGCTGGTGGTGTAGCTGAACTCGGGAATGCCCAGGTCATCGGCCTCGGGCAAATCCAGATCCGCGAGGCCGGGAA
>MKWU01005916.1_pt1 | contig 12861 bp, 6 predicted proteins | sample 809101 | NCBI WGS metagenome assembly MKWU01 (sample SAMN05860141, study PRJNA318959) | sponge metagenome | host: Aplysina aerophoba | place: Slovenia: Piran, Adriatic Sea, Gulf of Piran | collected 2013-05-07 | reverse complement strand
TAGAGCGGGAGCGGCTAGTTTATCCGCTGGTGCAAGTGCCCTTGGCCATGGTGCAGAGCGGAGGCCGCAGAGAAGCCCTAGGCCCTTTCTTCAAAAATCCAATCATGTGGGTCGGCTTTGCCTTGCCCGTGTTCGTCAGCAGCCTCAACGCCCTACATGCATACTTCAACTTTATCCCCGCCATCCAGCTCGTCTCTTCGATTCCGATCCTGCGCAACACCGTCAGCCTGATCTTCCGCCTGAGCTTTCCCATGATCGGGTTCGCCTATCTAATCAACCTCGACATCGCCTTCAGCCTGTGGTTTTTCAACACCATCGCCAAGCTGATCCGAGGAGGGCTGGGGATTTTAGGAGTTGGCAGCACCGAAAAGCTCGTTTACGGCGCTGCTAGCGAGCCGATCCTCGCCCATCAAGGGCAGGGCGCGATGATCGTCTTAGTGCTTTTCGGCCTGTGGGTCGGCCGCGAGCACCTGCGCGATGTGCTGCGCAAGGCATTCCGAGGCGACGACCGCATCGACGACAGCGGCGAGATGCTCCCCTATCGGGCGGCGGTCTTAATTTGGCTCGCCGGCGTCTCAGTAATGACCATCTGGCTATGGCAGTCTGGCTTGCCGCTGTGGGCGGCCTTTTTGACCCTGATGCTGGCCATTCTTATCTTCGTCGGCCTGACCCGGGTGGTAGTAGAAGGGGGCGTGGCCGCAGCGGTCGGACCGATGATTTCTCCAACGGTCTTGGTCTCGGCTGTCGGTTCTTCGGTCATCGGCCCGGCGGGCATGGTCGGCCTCGCGTACACCTTCGTGTGGGCGGCTGATATCCGCACCTTTGTCATGGCCTCCTGCGCGCACGGCCTCAAGTTGGGCGAGGGACTAGGGTCGAGGCTGCGCCCGCTTTTTTGGTACATGCTGCTGGCGATTGTTGTTAGCATCGTCGGCTCGGTCGCCGCGATTTTGTACCTCGCTTACGAATACGGAGGCATTAACCTCAACCCGTGGTTTTTTGGTGGTGGAACTCGCGCCCCTTTTGATTATATTACCACCAAGTTAAGCGCGCCCAGCCAGCCGAACATAGATGGCTGGATTCACACTTTTGTCGGCGCAGGCATCATGGCCCTGCTCATGTGGGCGCGCCAGCAGCTCTTGTGGTGGCCTCTGCATCCCATTGGATATCCCATTGGTGCCGTATGGCTGATGGACCAGTTGTGGTTTAGCATTGCCCTCGCTTGGCTCTTAAAGGTGTTGGTGATGAAATACGGCGGCCCCAGTCTTTTTCGCCGGGCACGTCCTTTCTTCTTAGGCCTAATCATAGGTCAGTTTTTCATCGCGGGGCTCTGGTTGATTATCGACTTTTTTACGGGCATGACCGACAATGTGGTCTTCTGGATCTGAGAAAGGCACTTACAATTATGCCTAAGTTAGCGGTGAGATGGATGGTTCTCGGCTGGATTTTGGCCAGCGTGGCACCGGCCTGGACCGAGGTCGATTTTGCCGAGTTGGCACGGACGACCCCAGTCGAGCGAGTGCAGCAGACGATGGACACCTTTGCCAGCTTGGGATCTAGAGTCGCTGGCTATCCAGGTGCCGACCAAGCGGCCCAGATCGTGCAGGAGCGCTTCCGCGCAATCGGCCTCGACGATATCGCAATCCACGAATACGATGTCTCGATTCCGGTCGATAAGGGCGGATTCCTGCAAGTTGTCGGCAGCGGCGAACAAGAGCCAATCCACGGCCTCTGGCCCAACCTCGTCAGAACTTCGACGTTGCCCGAAGGCGGGATGACCGGGCGCCTGATAGACGCTGGCGCGGGCGAGTACGCGGATATGGACGGCAAACAAGTCGAAGGGGCCGTAGCCCTGATGGACTTTAATTCGGGCGACGCTTGGCTCAATGCCGCCTATCTCGGGGCGCAGGCCATCATCTTTATCGAGCCGGACTCCACCGTGTACTTGGAGGGCGAAAAGAAATTCCTCTCCATGCCGCTCGACCTGCCGAGGTTTTGGGTCAATCGCCAAACCGGCCAGCACTTGCGCCGCCAGTTGGCCGCAGCGGGCGAGCAGACGCTCCACTTGGAGTACCGCATGGATTGGGAGCGGCGTTCCGCTTGGAATATCCTCGGCACGATCCCCGGATACGATCCCTTGCTGAAAGAAGACGTGATCGTGCTGGAGGCGTACTACGACGCCATGTCAGTCGTGCCAGCCCTAGCCCCGGGTGCCGAGCAGGCCTCCAGCATTACTGCGCTGTTAGAGCTGGCGCGCTATTTCCGCGAAAATCCGCCGGCGCGCACGATCGTCTTTCTCGCCACTTCGGCCCACCACTTGGGCTTGCGCGGGGTCGATGATTTCATCCAGCGCTACTTGCGCAAAGAAGATCCCTTCATCGAACACATGCTGGTGAGGCGGGTAGTGGATGCCGCCCTCGCACGGGACATGATCGCCCAAGACGGCATCCACTACGCCATCGGCGAGGAGGAATTTACCGGCAAGGAAGCCCTCGTGCGGAGCGTTGCTGAAGGACGCACCGACTTGGCCGCGCATATTGCCGACGCCGCTCTCGCCGAAGGGCTGCTGAGCCAAGAGCAAGGCGCACTGCACCTCGCCGACGAGCAATTCAAAAACCGCGACGAACTAGTCGATGAGTTGCACTCGGACGACGATTTGCGCTTGGCGCTCTACAAAACTTGGGCCGACCCCAAAGTCGATTCGCTCGCGGTCAAGCTCTTCATCAGTCTCGATCTTTCGTCGCAGACCGACGAACTCGGAGTCTGGAACAGCAATACCAGCTTTTACTACAAGCGCTATTTCGCGCCCTTCGGCAAGAACTTTATGGGTTATGCGCGCAAGATCAGCCGCGAGTTGGGCTACCAGCAGCGCGACGTGCTGGTCAATGGCATCAGCCCCGAAGGCGGGATGAGCTGGCAGACTTTTGTACCGGGTGAAATATCGGTCAACAGCGAATTGGTGTTGGCGACTGGCACGCCAGCGTTGGCCTTTGTCACAGTCAACGACGCGCGCTTCCTCGTCGATACGCCCTTAGACCGAGCCGAGCGCGTCAACCACGCCAATCTCGCCAAACAGATTCGGGTGCTCGCCGGTATGTTTGAGATGGCCTTTGAAGACCCAGAGCTTTTCCCGGACTTCAAGATGCGCCTGCGCGACAATCTGCGCTCGCTCCGCGGCCGGACCATGGTCTTTCCGCGCCGCAGTATCATCCCCGATCTACCGCGCGCAGACGCAGTAGCCGTCGTGCGTAACGGCAAGAAAAAGTCGTATAAAGGCGTGCGCGGCGAGTACTACGAGGTTGTCGATGATAAGGGGGCCTTTTACGTAAATCGGGTGCGAGTCAACAACGTGCAGATCGAGGGCTACTACATGGACCCGATCACCGGCCGCATCACCTACGCCCCGGACCGCGGCGTGCAAGGCGACGAGAGCTACCCGATGAGGGTCTCCATGGACTGGCGCGACAAGCAGTGGATGGTCATCCTCTTCCCCTGCGTGCCCTACAATTTCTTCGACATCGTCGATCCGCGCTATCTCACCAAGCTGGCCAACGTACAGGTCTTCGACGAGACGAACGGCCCGCCCGTGGAGTACGGTTATACCATTGGCGAAGGCCCCTCGGCCCAGAACGAGCCGGTCGGAGTGCTCTTCGCGCGGCCCGGCTCGCGCATAAAAATGGGTTTTGGCGCGGGCCTGCTGGGATTCCGCTCGCTGCTGCTCAACGCCACCAGCGTCACCGACAAAGACAAGGCCGAGGGCGAGGGCTTTGAGATCCGCCCCGGCACCTCTTTTGCCCGCACGACCTTCCAAGCGGCCCAAGACATGTGGAATCTCGACGAGTCGCGGATGCGCGAACTGCGGAGCTTTGCCATTGAGAACCAGCGCCTAAACGACCTCCACTACCGGGCCGAGACCGAGTTAGATCAAGCCGCGGCGGCTGGTGCCGAGCAACGTTGGGGAGATTTCGTGCGTCACACGCGCGCGGCCTTCGGGCTAGAATCGCGCGCCTATCCCGACGTCAAATCCACCCAAAACGACGTCGTTCAGGGCATTATCTTTTTCATGGCCCTCGTCCTTCCCTGCGCCTTTTTTACCGAGCGGCTCATTTTTACTGCCGCCACGATCCGAAATCAAATCATCGGGTTTGCCGGGGTTTTCCTAGTGATCTGGATCGTGCTGTGGTTGGTGCATCCAGCCTTTCAGTTATCCAATCCCTTCGTCATCCTGCTCGCTTTCATCATCATCGTGCTAGCCGTTCTCGTGATGTCGATCATTTCCGGCCGCTTCAACGAACAGATGAAAAAGCTGCGCACCGAGGTGGCAGTGATCCACGACACGGACGTCAGCCGCTCTTCGGCCTCGCTGACCGCCTTCCAGCTCGGGATTTCCAACATGAAGCGGCGCAAGACGCGCACGGTCCTCACCTTTACCACGCTCTTGCTGCTGACCTTTACGGTCCTCTCCTTCACCTCCATCCGCACAGGCTTGCGATTCAACCAAATCAGCCGCGACAACGAGGGGCTCTACGAGGGCATCCTAATCCGCAGCAAGGCGTGGAATCCGATGGAGGATTCAGTCCTCGAATACGCCCGCAGCAATTTCGGTGATCGGGCTGCGGTCGCGCCGCGTAGCTGGTACAGCAATAAGGCTAAAGCGCACATCAAAATAAAACACGGAGAAAACGCCCATAACGCGCTCGGCGTCCTTGGGTTGACCCCTGAGGAGACCCAAGTCACCGGGCTGAATCAAGCCCTAGTCGCCGGGCGGTGGTTTGAGCCGGGCGAGGACAAGGTCTGCATCCTGCCCATCGACATGGCCAAGGAGGCCCATCTCGACATCGACCTCGCCAAAGTTGGCCAAGAGCAGGTTCGCATCTTCGGCGACCTGTTCACGGTTGTCGGCGTCCTCGACTCCAAGCGGATGAAGGACCTCAAAGACCTCGACGACGAAATCTTGACGCCAGCCGACTTCGCCGTCACCGGCGGCCAAGCTGTGCAGGAGATCGCCGAGGAAGAAAAGCGCGAGAAGCAGGGCTTGGAGGACGCCAAGGTCGTCATCAAGCCCTTTGTCCACATAGAGCCGGCCAACATCCTAATCGTCCCCTACCACACGCTGCGCAACGTCGGCAGCGGCAATCCCCTGCAGTCCGTGGCCGTGCGCTTTCCCGAGGGCAGCGATGTGCGCGGCGAGGTCGAGGAGTTCCTCTCGCGCCTCGCAGTGACCCTGTTCGCCGGAGTCAAGGAAGCCGGCGACGAATACATCAAGGTGTCGATCTACTCATCGCTAGGGATGACCTCCTTTTCCGGGATAAGCAATTTATTCATCCCCATGCTGATCGCCTCGCTGATCGTGCTCAACACCATGATGGGCAGCGTGTACGAGCGCTTCCGCGAAATCGGCATCTACTCTTCGGTGGGCTTAGCCCCCGGCCACATCTCTTGGCTCTTTATCGCCGAGAGTTGCGTCTATTCGGTGCTGGGCGTCGTCGCCGGTTATCTCAGCGGCCAAGTAATCGCCAAAGTACTCATCGAATTCGAACTGCTAGGTGGCTTCACGCTCAACTACTCTTCAGTGGCCGCGGTGCTCTCCTGTATGCTGGTGATGGCCGTGGTCATGCTCTCGACGATCTATCCGGCGCGCAAGGCTTCGCAGATGGCCGTGCCGGACGTGACCCGCAAGTGGAAGCTGCCGCCGCCCGACGGCGACCAGTGGGATTTCGAGTTTCCCTTTACGGTCAGCGGCCACGAGGTCTTGGGCTTGAGCGTATTCCTCATCGGCTACTTCGACTCCTATAGCGAAGAGTCCATCGGCACTTTCTACACCGACGGTGCCCAGCTAAGCCGCGAAGAAACGCCCAACGGCGAAGGATACATCATCGACATGAACATCTGGCTGGCTCCTTTCGACTTGGGCGTCAGCCAACACGTCACCGTGCGGGCCATGCCAGAGGCCGAGCACAACATTTACTCAGTCGGTCTGCAAATCAAGCGACTCAGCGGCGAGGACGCCTCGTGGCGGAGGGTCAACCAGCGCTTTATGAACGTCATCCGCAAACAGTTCCTCATCTGGCGCACAGTGGATGCCGAGGCCAAAGAAGGATACCGCCAACAGGGCGCGGAAATTCTGCAAGGGCTGCGCAGCGAAGTTTCGGCGTAAGGGAGGATAGCGAGTGCTCGGAAGCAAAAATAGAAACCCAAACCGAGAGATCGAAGAATATCGGGATTTAATGCAGGTCCCGGACCGCTTCGAGAACGGCTTTACGATCAAGGCCATCCTCGGCGTGTTCTTCGTCGCCTTCATCATGGTGCCGGGCAATATGTACTTGAGCCTGATGATCGGCGGCTCTTTGGGGGCGGCGGCCGAGTGGGTGACCATCATCCTCTTCGCCGAAATCACCAAGCGTTCCTTCTCCTCCCTCCGGCGCCAAGAAGTCTATGTGCTGTTCTACGTAGCCGGCTCGCTGATTGCCGCTGAGACCGGCGCCTTTGAGGGCTTGCTCTACAACCAGTACTTGGTGCAATCGCCAGCGGCCAAGCAGTTCGGCATCACCAAGCTGATTCCCACTTGGGTGGCACCCCAACCCGACTCTCTCGCCGTCATTGAGCGCACCTTCCTGCACTCGGATTGGGCGATGCCGATCGTACTCCTAGTCTTGGGGATGATCATCTCGCGCATCAACTGGTTCACTATGTCGTACGCGCTCTTCCGGCTCAGCTCCGACTACGAGCGCCTGCCCTTTCCCTTCGCGCCCGTAAACGCCCAAGGTGCTACGGCGCTAGCTGAGACCACCCAAGGGGTTGAGACGTGGCGATGGCGGGTATTCTCGGCAGGGGCGATGATCGGCTTGGTCTTTGGCACTATCTACGTGGCCCTACCGGCGATTACTGGCGCGCTGCTGACCGAGCCGATCCAACTCATACCCATTCCCTTTGTCGACTTCACGCAAGTTACCGGCAACTTTATCCCGGCCACTCCGCTGGGATTTACCGCGCACCTGGGGCCGATCTTCGTCGGTCTAGTGGTGCCGTTCTGGGGCGTGATTGGCACCTTTATCGGCGTGGCCGTCACCTCCATTGCCAGTCCGCTGCTCTATACCTGGACGCCTTCGTGGCGCGAGGAGCCTTACCTGAGCTTGTGGCAGCAAGGCATGGGCACGATCGAGACCTACTTCGTCAACTACGTCGATTTCTGGATGAGTTTCGGCCTCGGCACCACTGTCGCCATCGCCGTCATCGGCATCTACCAGATATCTCAGAGCGTGCGCAGTGCTAGGGCCAACAAGGGGGATGATGGCAGTCCCAAGCGCAGCTTCGCCACCCCCGCTGGCCGAGGCGATTTCCCCATCTGGGTGGCGTTGGCACTATACGCTTTAGCCACGGCCGGCCTGATCGGCATCGCCGCTTGGCTGCTGCCGGGCATTGCCCAATTTATATGGTTTTTCCTCTTCTTTGGTTTCGTATTTACGCCCTTTCAATCCTTCGTCAACGCCCGCCTAGTCGGGATGGTGGGGCAGACGGTGGACATCCCCTTCGTGCGCGAGGCGACGATCATCTTCTCTGGGTATCGCGGCGTTGACATCTGGTTCATTCCGTTTCCCTTGGGTAACTACGGTGCCCAGACCATGAAATTCCGCGAAATCGAACTGACCGGCACCCAGTTTACCAGCATTATCCGCGCCGAGATTTTCATGGTGCCAATCGTGCTCTTTACCAGTTTTCTCTACGGCTCCTACATCTGGAAACTGGCACCGATCCCGTCGGCTTCCTACCCCTATGCCCAGCTCATGTGGCGGCTGCGCGCCTATCAGCAATGCCTCTACATCACCGGCACTATGCGCAGCGAACTGGCCATAGACAAAGACCAGGCGGGATGGACCCCGGCTAACCTAATCGAAAACGAGTGGTGGTACTGGCGGGTGCGGCTAGTGGATCAAGAATGGCTGGACTCCAACGGCAATCGCGGTCAAGTCGGCCCGTGGATGCCGACCCAAGTTTTCTACTCGTACTTCGATCAGGGGGCACCCGACATTGTCGCCGAGCGCTACCTGCGCGACGAGCAGCTAGCCGAAGAGGAAGTTGTCGAGGGCCTGCCGGCGATTGTCCCGCTAAAGCCGGCCATGGACACCATCATTCGTGCGCCCCGTCCGACCCTCGAAGTGAAGGCCGAGCGAGCCGTGCCGGCGGGGTGGTCTTTCTACTTTGAGGTCGATACTGATCCGCTCTTTACAAGCTCTTGGATCCAGCGATCCACCGACGTGCCTTGGCTCTTTAGAGCGCTGAAACCAGAGGTCATCGCCTTTGGTGCCGGCTTAGGGCTGGTGAGTTTCTTTCTGCTGTCCATCCTCGGGCTGCCGATCTTGCTGATCTTTGGCTTCGTGCGCTCGCTGGCGTCCATACCACATTACGTGGTGACCGAGATCATCGGCGCGCTCTTGGCTCGCTACTACTTTTGGAACAAGTACGGGCGGCAGGAATGGCGGCAGTTTGCCCCGATTCTGGCGGTGGGCTTCTCCTGCGGCATGGCGTTGATGGGGATGGCGGCGGTGGGGATCGCCCTGATCCAGAAGTCGGTCTCCGTGCTGATCTTCTAGCATGAGCGCTTGGGTAGATTTCGCTTGGCAGGGACTCCAGTTGTCGGTGCCCGACGACTGGAATCTCGGCCGGGTTGACGGGGACTTTGAAAAGGGCTATGCCCGCCTCGACGACGCCGAAATCGTGCGCGCCGAGATCGAATGGCGGCGTCTCAAAGGCCGCGGCGAGGCCCTGCGTCTGACCGAGTTGGTAGATCGCTACTTGGCCAACCTGGAAAAGAAGGCCCAAAAGGTCGATGCTCCCTTCGAGGTCCAGCGCCGCGCTCGATTCCTCAAAAACAAGAAGTTTCTCGAAGGCCGCGAATACGAGGTCTTCATCTGGGAGGCCGACTTCCGCGCGTACAACCTAGCGCTCGCCTTGAAATCTGGGCGGGTAGTGCTCCTGCGAGTGCTGGCCAAGCTAGACGAATTTTTGCCTGAGCAAGCCGAGGCCGTGTTCAGCTCGCTCGTCGATCAAGAAGCCGAGGACGCGCATTTGTGGAGCGTGTACGGCTTGCGGTTTTTCGCGCCGAGAGACCTCAAACTACAAAGCCATTCCCTCAAGTCGGGCCACATTGAGCTAGAGTTCTCCCTCGGCAAACAGGTTCTAAAAGTGCATCGATTGAGCATGGCCCGGATCATGCTCAAAGACGCGCACATCCAAGACTGGTATCCGGTTTTTTTTAAAAAGCAATTGCGCGACTTCGTGGTGGACATTGCTCCAGAAGACGTGCAGGAACACGAAGGTATTCGCGTCGAGGGGCGGCCGCGCAGCCGCTGGCGTCAGCTACTGCGACCCCTGCCCTTTATGAATCCGAGGCCGCGCCTGTATCTGCGGGGGCGCGTCTGGCGCGATACCAGCCTCGACAAGATATTCATCGTCGAGCACCTCTACCGCAAGAAAGACACAGCAGACGAGCTAGTCGCCAAGGTAGTAGATGGGCATTTTATCGAAAGACAAGGGACCCAAGCTGAGCCGGGCCGCCATGCTGGCGTCGCGGCCAACGCGCAATGAATCCCTGCGCTGGGAAGACAACGACAACGGCGAGGTCCAGGTCTCAATAAAGCGTCAAGATACCTGGAGAGTGCGGCTGCTGTCCAAGTTTTTCTACATCCCCAAGCAGCGCAAAATCACCCTCGACGAGGTCGGTAGTGAGGTCTGGCGGATGTGCAACGGTCGCAACTCGGTCGGCAGGATGATCGAACTGCTCAGCGACGAGTACAAGCTCAATCGCAAGGAAGCCGAGGTCTCCCTACTCCAGTATTTGAAGACCCTTGGGCAGAAGCGCTTTATCGGCTTCGTGCTAGAGGGCGACGAGAGGCCACCCGATCGCGGTGCAGCTAGCGGAAAAAAATGGCAAAAGAAATAGAAAGGGGCGAGCAATTAGCTCGTCCCTTTCTTCGTCTGCACCCAGTCGCACGCCTTTTCTCCCACTTGCTCAATCCCGCTCTGTTGGCGCTGTTGGTCTTCGGCGTCCAAGCGCACGTGCTGGGCGACTGGCTCGCCGGCTCGGTGGCGATCAGCACCTTCTCCTTGGTTCCCGGATTGCTACTCTGGCACTTGGTGCGCTCGGGCTATCTCGACAAAGCCTATACAGACGACCGCAACAAACGCGCTACCCTGCTCTTGCTGGGTGCTCTTTGCTACGCTTTGGGGAGTGCGGCCCTCTACGGGGTCGGTGCTCCGCCCCTGATGCTGATCACGGCTGTGTCCTGCGTCGTCAACACGCTCTTGGTCTGGTGGATCAATCGCTCCTATAAGATCAGCATTCACGCGGCTGGTGTCGGAGGGGCAACCTGTGTATTGTTGATCAGCGTCGGCAGCGCGGCGTGGCCCTTCTTGCTGAGTTGGCCGGCTGTCGCTTGGGCGCGGCTTTACTTGCGGGCGCATACTCCCATGCAAATCGGCGCGGGCGGCGCGCTGGGCGCGGGGAGTATGGCCCTGCTGTACAGTGCTTTCCTACTGTGAGCGCAGCACATGAACCAATCGTATAAGGGCTTTATAGATCGCCTGACCTACCACAACCCGGAAAACGGCTATACCATTGCGCGCTTAGTAGTAGAGGGCCAGCGGGAACGGATCGCCATCGTGGGGGCTATTGCCTCCATCCAAGAGGGCGAAAGCGTCGAAGTCGAAGGCGTGTGGACCAATCATCCCAAATACGGCAAACAGTTCAAGGTAGAGCACTATAAGGCCGTTTATCCCTCGACCCTCGAAGGCATACAAAAGTACCTCGGGTCCGGTCTGATCAAAGGCGTCGGGCCGAGGTCGGCCAAGCGCATCGTCGAGCACTTTGGCGCGGAAACGCTCGACATCATCGATGAGGATCCCCAACGGCTAGAGGAAGTGCCCAAGCTGGGCAAGAAGAGAGTCGAGCTAATTGCCGAGGCTTGGGACGAGCAGCGGCAAATCAAGGACGTGATGGTCTTTTTGCAGTCGCACGGGATTACCACCGGCTACGCAGTGAAAATTTTCAAGACCTACGGCCAAGAGGCCATCCAAAAAGTCCGTAGCGATCCCTATCGCTTGGAGCGCGATGTGGATGGAATCGGCTTCCGCATCGCCGATCGCATTGCCCAGCGCTTGGGAATGGAGCGCGACGCACCCGCACGCGTACAGGCCGGCATCCGCTACCTGCTCTCTGAAGCGGCCGACGAAGGTCACGTGTACCTGCCGACCGTTAGAACGATGGAGCTGCCGGCCGTTGGAACGATGGAGCTGCCGGCCGTTGGAATGATGGAGCGGGCCGTCGAAATTTTGGACATTAACGCCGAGTTGTTGCCGCCGGCATTAGAGGCCCTGCGCGCCAACGACGGCGTGGTCACCGAAGACCTGCGCTGCTATTTGCCGCCGCTCCATCGCGCCGAAGTGGGTGCGGCATCGTCGCTAAAGCGGCTTTTGCGAGCGCCGACCGAAGAATTGGCCGTGCCCGCAGAAGCCGAGGACGGGCTGGAATTGGCTCCGGCGCAAAAAGAGGCCGTGGAGCTAGTCGCCACGAGCAAGGTGCTGGTGCTGACCGGCGGGCCGGGCACCGGCAAGACTACGGTCACGCGGCGCATCTTGCACCTGTTGGAGGAAGGCGGCCTCAAGGTAGCGCTGTGCTCGCCTACGGGCCGCGCCGCCAAGCGGCTGAGCGAGGCCAGCGGGCGCGAGGCCAAGACCATTCATCGGCTGTTGGGATTTCAGCCAGGCGAGCGGCAATTCAAAAAGGGCTACGACGACCGCCTCGAAGTCGATGCGCTGATCGTTGATGAGGCTTCCATGATCGACGTGGTGCTGATGAACGCGCTCCTGCGCGCCCTGCCCGACCACGTTCGGCTGGTGCTAGTCGGCGACATCGACCAGTTGCCCTCGGTGGGGCCGGGCAATGTGCTCCGCGACATCATCGACTCCGCCGCAGTGTCGGTGGTGCGCCTGACGCAGATTTTTCGCCAAGCGCAAAAAAGCCACATCATCCGCAACGCGCACCGCATCAACAGCGGCGAAATGCCCATCGTCGAGAACCAAGCAGACGCGGATTTCTACTTCATCCAAGAAGGCGACCCAGAGCGGGTGGTCGAGCAGGTGGAGGAGTTGTGCGCCACGCGGCTGCCCAGCTATCGAGGATGGGATCAGCGCAACGACATCCAAGTACTTGCGCCCATGTACCGCGGCGAGACCGGCGCGCTCAACCTCAACCAGCGGCTGCAACAGCGCCTCAATCCGCACGGCCAAGTGCATAGCCATCGCGGAGCCGAGTTCCGGGTGGGCGACAAGGTCATGCAGGTCAAAAACAACTACGACAAGGGCGTTTTTAACGGCGACATCGGCACAATCGACCGGCTCGACGCGGAAAAGCAAGTGCTCTACGTGCGCTTTGACTACACCTTGGAATACGATCAGGTCGATCTCGACCAGCTAACCCTCGCCTACGCCATCAGCATCCACCGCTCTCAGGGGTCGGAATTTCCCGTGGTGGTGCTGCCGCTGACGACGCAGCACTACGTGATGCTCCAGCGCAACCTGCTCTACACGGCGATTACCCGCGCCAAGCAAATGATTGTCATCGTCGGCACCCCCAAGGCCCTCAAGCTGGCCATTACAAATGACAAAGTCGCTCAGCGCTACACCACGCTCAAAGAGCGGCTGCGCGGCGAAGTCGGCGCGGTGCTGGAAGCGGGACAAGCCATTCCATTGGAATCGACACTGCCGAGCGATTGATTCCACCAATCGACGCGTTCGTCATCAATCGCCACTGTCTTGGGGAAAGATTGGCAGGATACGTTAAGCTGCCGAGCACCTCTACAAGTCGTC
>MKWU01005914.1_pt1 | contig 12863 bp, 12 predicted proteins | sample 809101 | NCBI WGS metagenome assembly MKWU01 (sample SAMN05860141, study PRJNA318959) | sponge metagenome | host: Aplysina aerophoba | place: Slovenia: Piran, Adriatic Sea, Gulf of Piran | collected 2013-05-07 | reverse complement strand
TCCGCGCATCCCCGCGGTGCGCGACCGCAGCTTCGAGCTGGAGGACGGCGCGCTGGCCGAGCCGCTCGTGCGCCCCTCGTCGGCGCGGGAAGGACGCCACGAGACGCGGCGGCCCCCCCCGCCGCTGGGTGACACGTAGGCGGCGACAACCGTCGCAGAACCGGTAAACTGTTCGGCGCAGGCTTTGCGGCGCGCGAGGGCGCATGCATCGCCACGCGGGTGAGGAGGCGAGCGATGCCGAGGCCGATCTGGCGCGGGGCAATCAGCTTCGGGATGGTCTCGATCCCCGTGCGCCTCTATACCGCCACCGAGACCAGGGACGTCTCCTTCCGCCAGCTCGACCGTGAGGACCACTCACGCGTGCGCCAGTTGCGCTGGAACATGGAACTCGACCGCGAGGTGCCCTACGACCAAATCGTGCGCGGCTACGAGTACGCCAAGGACCGCTACGTGGTCCTCGAGAACGAGGACTTCGACAAGCTGCCGCTCCCGAGCAAGCGCACCATCGGCATCAAGGCCTTCGTGAAGCTCGAGGAGATCGACCCCGTCTACCACGAGAAGGCGTACTACCTCGAACCCGACGAGGCGGGCGGCAAGCCGTTCGCGCTGCTCGTGCGGGCGCTGGAGGCGAAGGGCCTCGTCGCGGTCGCGCAGGTCGCCATCCGCAACAAGGAGCGGTTGTGCGCGCTGCGCGCACCCACAGGCGAGGAGGACGACGCCGGGCATGGCGGCGGTCGCATCCTGCTCGAAACGCTCTACTACCCCGATGAGATCCGCACCGCCCAGCTCGATCCGCTCGACCTCGAGGAGGTCTCCGAGGAGGAGCTGCAGATGGCGTTCACGCTCATTGGGATGCTGGAGAAGCCGTTCGAGCCCGAGGAGTACCACGACGAGTACCGCGAGGCGCTGATGGCGGTGATCAACGCCAAGCTCGAAGGCGTCGAGCTCGCCGAGGCCGCCGAGCCCGAGACCGCCAAGATCGTCGACCTCATGGCCGCCCTCCGCGCCAGCGTCGAGGCGGCCGGCAGCGGCGGCGACGGCAGCGAGGACGCCGACGACACGGCTGTCGACGAGCCCGCGGCGGCCGAGGCGCGGGCGAGCTAGGGACAGCCCGGTGGGCGCCCGGTAGTACGTCTCGATGCCCTCCCCAGAGCGCGCAGCGCCGAGCCCCGCATCGGAGGCCCCGGGCAACCTCGCCGAGTACGACGCGAAGCGCGACTTCGCGCAGACGCCTGAACCGGGGCCTCACACACCCGCCTCACCCACCGGGCCGCTGACGTTCGTCGTGCAGCAGCACCGGGCGACGCGCATGCACTACGACGTGCGGCTCGAGGTCGGCGGCGTGATGCCCTCGTGGCCCGTGCCCAGGGGCCCCTCGACGAACCCGCGTGAGCGCCGGCTCGCGATCCAGACCGAAGACCACCCGCTCGACTACGCATCGTTCGAGGGGGTGATCCCGAGCGGCCAGTACGGCGCGGGCGAGGTCATCGTCTGGGACAACGGGACCTACTCGCCCGACGAGGACGGGCGGCTCTCGTTCGCGGACCGCGAGGACGCCGAGGCGCGCGTCCGCGCGGGCATCGAGGCCGGGAAGCTCTCGATCACGTTCCGCGGTCGCAAGCTCAAGGGCTCGTGGACGTTCGTGAAGACGCAGGCCTCCGAGGACAGTTGGCTCCTCATCAAGCACCAGGACGTAGCCGCCGACCCCGACCGCGAGCTCACCGCCGAGGACACCTCGGTCATATCGGGCCGCAGCATCGCCGACCTCCAGGCCGGGCGGCTGCCCGACCCCGCGCGGACCGGCACGCCGCCGCACCTCGGCGACCTGCCCGGCGTCGAGCCGGGCGCGCCGCCGCCCGACCTCAAGCCGATGCAGGCGCACCTCTCCGAAGAGCCGTTCGATGACCCCGGCTGGTTCTTCGAACCGAAGCTCGACGGCATCCGCGCCCTCGTCACCATCGAGGACGGGGCGGTAGCCTTGCGCGCGCGCAGCGGGCGCGACATCACGGCGCAGTACCCGACGCTCGTGCGCTCGCTGGCCGAGCAGCCCGTCGCGTCGGCGGTGCTCGACGGCGAGATCGTGACGCTCGACGAGCGCGGTGTGCCCTCGTTCGAGCTGTTGCAGCAGCGCATGGGCCTGCAAAACGCCGACGAGATCGCGGTCGCCGACGCCGAGCGGCCCGTGCTGTTCTTCGCCTTCGACATCCTCGCCCTCGACGGCCACGACCTGCGGCGCGTGGCGCTCGAACATCGCGTCGAGGTGCTCGCGCGGGTGTTGCTGCCCGGCCCGCTCGTGCAGCGGGTCGAGACGTTCGCCGCCGATGGCATCGCGGCGTTCGAGGCTGCGAAGGCGCTCGGCCTCGAAGGCGTCGTGGCGAAGCGCCGCGACAGCGCCTACGAAGCGGGCCGCCGCTCGCCGCGCTGGCTCAAGGTGAAGGCGCGCCAGACCGGCGACTTCATCGTCGGCGGCCACCACACCAGTGAGGGCGCGGCGGCGGGGCCATTTGGCGCCCTGCTGCTCGGAACCCGCGACGAGGATGGCGCGCTGCGCTACGTCGGCCGCGTCGGTACCGGCTTCGATGACGCCATGCTGCGCGATCTGCGCGCGAGTCTCGACGCCATCGAGACCGACGCCAACCCCTTCACCGAGGAGCCACCGGATGTCGACCGCGTGACGTTCGTGCGTCCCGATCTCGTCGCCGAGGTCGCGTACGCGAACGAGACGCGCGAGGGCATCCTGCGCGCGCCATCCTTCCTGCGGCTGCGGCCCGACAAGCCGCCATCGGAGGTTCGACGTGTCGCAACCGCCGCCCCGCCGGCGTCATCGCGCACCGCGACCGCACCGACGGATGCCGACGCGATCGCCTCGGTGCTCGCACAGCTCGACGGCGACGCGGCGGAGATGGAGCTCGCCGTCGGTGCACACGAGGTGCGCGTCACGAACCTCGACAAGGTGATGTGGCCGGCGCACCAGTCATCTGAGGGTGGGGACTCACCGGCAGTCACAAAGCGCGACCTGCTGCGATACCTGGCACAGGTCTCGCCGTGGCTGCTGCCGCACATGCGCGACCGTCCCGTCACGCTCACGCGCTACCCCGACGGCATCGACGGCAACTCGTTCTACCAGAAGCACTACGACCGACCGCCGGCATTCGTCGAGACCGCCGAGGTGTACGTAGACTCCTCGCGCGGCGATGAGACGGCGCTGCTCTGCAACAACCTCGCGACGCTGCTCTGGCTCGGCCAGCTCGCCGACCTCGAACTCCACGTCTCCCTCGCACGCGCAAGCGCGGAGCCCGACGGCCACCACCTCCCGATGGTGTTCTCGGGGTCGAAGGAGCAGATCGAGCGCTCCGCGCTCGGCCACCCGGACTTCGTGCTGTTCGACCTCGACCCCTACATCTACGCGGGCGACGAGGCGAGCGGCGAGGAGCCGCAACTCAACCGCCGCGCCTTCGCACAGACCGTCGAGGTGGCCCGCTGGCTCAAGGAGTTGCTCGACGCGGCGTCACTGTCGTCGTTCGTGAAGACCTCGGGCGCCACAGGGCTGCACATCCATGTCCCGGTGCTGCGCCACTTCGACTACCCGGCGGTGCGGGCGGTCGCGAACACGTTCGCCGAGTTCCTGCAGCGCGCCCACCCCGCCGAAATCACGCTCGAGTGGGAGACGCAGCGCCGCACAGGCAGGATCTTCGTCGACGTGAACCAGAACGCACGCATCAGGAACATGGCGACGGCATTCTCGCCACGCCCGAAGCCCGGCGCCCCCGTCTCGATGACCCTGCGCTGGGACGAACTCGACGACGTGTACCCCTCGGACTTCACGATCCACACCGCCCTCGCCCGTCTCGCCGAGGTAGGGGATCCGTGGGCGGACATCATGCGACATAAGCACGACCTGCGGGCGTTGATCGAGGCCCAATAGGCGTCGGGCTGGCCTCAATCGTCGCGGGCGTCATACAGTCGATACATGGTCGTGAACGGGGCGCTCGACGCCGGGCGCGGGGGGATGAAGCAGCTTGCGCTGCGCGAGCGCCACGAGGCGCTCGGCGCGCGCTTTGCTCCCTTCGCCGGCTGGGAGATGCCTCTCCAGTACCAGGGCATCGTCGCCGAGCACGAGGCCGTGCGAGGCAGCGTCGGGGTCTTCGATGTCTCGCACCTCGCGCGTGCGTGGGTGCGTGGACCCGAGGCGGCTGAGTTGCTGCGCTCGGTCACCACGTTCGACGTGACCACAGTGCCGGTAGGCAAGGCGCACTACTCGCTGTACTGCAACGAAGCCGGCGGCATCGAGGACGACGTCTTCGTCTACCATCTCCCTGACGACCAGTGGCTCGTCATCCACAACGCCGCCAACGCCGACGCCGACTTCCTGCGCCTCCAGCGCGTCGCCGGCGACGCAGCGTCCGAGGAGACCCCGCAGACCGTCATGCTCGCGGTGCAGGGCCCGGACGCAGTGGCGCTGCTCACGAGCGTCCTCGGCGACGGGTTCGCGACGCTTGAGGCGCGCGACTGCGCCGAGGTGGACTGGGGCGGCGTGCCCGTGCTGGTCGCTCGGACGGGGTACACCGGCGAGGACGGCGGCGAGTGCATCGTCGGCGCTGATGACGCGGCACGGCTGTGGGACGCCCTGACCGAGGGCGGCGCGACCCCGACCGGCCTCGGCGCGCGCGACACGCTGCGCCTCGAAGCCGCACTGCCGCTCCACGGCAACGACATCGACTCGACCACGCACCCGTTCGAGTCGGGCCTCGGCTTCGCCGTGACGCTGGACGACGTGGTCCCGTTCACGGGCCGCGAGGCGCTCGCCGAGGCGAAGGCGCAGCCCCGCACGCGGCGGCTCGCGCACCTCGTGGCGCAGGAGCGGGGCGTGATCCGGGCAGGCTACGGCGTACACCTGATGGACGAGGACGGTGAGATGCTCGGCGACCCCCTGACCACGCTGACCAGCGGGGCGTTCAGCCCCAGCTTGCGCCGCGGCATTGGCATGGCCTACCTTCCCGCGCAGCTAGCCAGGCCCGGCGTCAGACTCGCGGTGGACGTGCGCGGGCGTGCGCTCCCCGTCGAGGTGGTGCGACGCCCGTTCTACCGGAAGCAGGACCAGTCGTGAGCGGCGAACAGGTACCCGACGGCCTCCTCTACACGAGCGACCACGAGTGGCTCCGCCGGGACGAGGCGAACTCCGACGAGGCCGTGATCGGCATCACCGACTTCGCCCAGGACCAGCTCGGCGATGTCGTCTACCTCGACCTCCCCGCCGAGGGCTCCGAGGTCACGGGCGGCGATCGCTTCGGCGAGGTCGAGTCGGTGAAGACCGTCTCCGACCTCTACGCACCGATCACCGGCGAGGTCATCGCCACGAACGGCGACCTCGAGGACCAGCCGGAGCTCGTGAACGACTCGCCCTACGACGAAGGCTGGCTGATCCGCGTGCGCCTCGCCGACGAGACGCAACTCGACGCCCTGCTCGACGCCGACGCGTACCGCGCGCAACTTCCGGCGAGCTGACGTTGGCGTCCCCAGGGGCCTCGGAGCTGCCCGGGGGAACCCCCCACCCGTACATCCCCGCTACCGAAGCTGATCGCGAGCGCATGCTCGCGCGTGTCGGCGTCAAGAGCATCGACGCGCTGTTCAGCGACCTCCCAGCCGCGTACCGCGACCCGGCGTTCGTGCTGCTTCCGCAGCTCACGGAGCCGGAGCTGATCGCGCTGCTCGAGGAGCGCGCGGCCGTGAACGCCGCCCCGGGCCGTCCGAACTTCCTCGGAGCCGGCGCGTACCGCCGCTCGATCCCCTCGATCGCCGGGTACCTGAGCAACCGCTCGGAGTTCGTCACCGCGTACACGCCGTACCAGCCGGAGATCAGCCAGGGCACTCTCCAGTCCGGCTTCGAGTATCAGTCGGTCGTCTGCGAGCTGACGGGCATGGACGTCTCCAACACCGGCCTCTACGACGTCGCCAGCGCTACCGCCGAGGCGTGCCTGCTTGCCGCCCGTGCGACGCGCCGCACGGCGGTCGCCCTCCTCGCACCGATCCACCCCGGCACCGTCGACGTCGTACGCGCCTACGCGCGGGGCACGGGTGTACGGGTCGACCTGGTGACTTCCGGCGACGCGGCGACCGAGGAGCATGCCTGCCTCGTCGCCCAGCAGCCCGACTTCCTCGGCACGATCGCCGACCTCGAACCACTCGCCGAGGCAGCACACGCCGCGGGCGCGCTGTTCGTGACCGTCGCCGATCCGTTCGCGCTCGGCCTGCTGCGCGCCCCTGGCGATGCCGGCGCCGACATCGTCACGGGCGAGGGCCGCGACCTCGCGGGCGCGCCTGCCTTCGGCGGGCCGTCGGTCGGGCTGTTCGCCGCGCGGCAGCAGTACCTGCGGCAGATGCCGGGCCGCATCGTCGGTCGCACAAAGGAGCTCGAGAAGGCGCCGGGCCACGACGCGCCGCGCACCGGCTACGTGCTCACGCTGCAGGCGCGCGAGCAGTTCATCCGCCGCGAGCGCGCCACCTCGAACGTCTCTACCGCGCAGGCGCTCGTCGCGCTCGCCTTCACCATCACCGTGCAGGCGCTCGGCCCGCGCGGGATGCGCGAGGCGGCCGAGCTCTGCTACCAGCGCGCCCACGCCGCCGCCGCCCGCGTCGCGGCGCTGCCCGGCTTCGAGGTCCCCGAGCGGGGGCCGTGGTTCCAGGAGTTCCTCGTGCGCGGCCCCGTGCCGGCCGCCGACCTCGCCCGCGAGCTCGCCGCGCGCGGCATCACCGGTGGGCTCGACGTGTCCGACCGCGCAGAGCCCGAGGCGCACGACGCGCTCCTCTTCGCCGTCACCGAGGCGACGCCCGACGCGCACGTCGAAGCGCTGATCGAGGCGCTCGCGGAGATCGGGGCGAGCTCGTGAGCGTCGTCCGACCCGCCAGCGAGGACTTCGGGGCGAAGCTGAGCTTCGACCGCAGCGCGCCCGGACGGCGCGCGGTCGACGTGCCCTCGTGGGACGGCGAGGAGACACCGCTGCCGGACGCGCACCTGCTGCGCGACTCCGTCACGCTCCCGGAACTGAGCCAGGGCGGCCTCGTGCGTTACTACACCGCGCTGTCCGCGCGGAACTACGGCATCGACTCCGGCACGTACCCGCTGGGCTCGTGCACGATGAAGTACAACCCGAAGGTCGACGACCTCGTGGCGTCGCTGCCGGGCTTCGCGACCGCGCACCCGCAGGCCCCGGCCGAGGAGGCGCAGGGCACGCTGCGCATCCTGCTGGAGTTGCGTCGAGGTCTCGCCGAGGTGACGGGCCTGCCCGCGGTCAGCCTCGCGCCTGCCGCCGGCGCGCAGGGCGAGCTGGCGGGCGTCCTGATGATCACGCGCGCGCTCGAGGACCGAGGCGAGCTGGAGACGCGCCGACGCATCCTCGTGCCCGACTCGGCGCACGGGACGAACCCCGCGACGGCCGCGATGGCGGGCTATTCGGTGACCGAGATCCCGACCGCCGCCAACGGTTCGCTCGACCGCGGGGCGCTCGAGCGCGAGTTGGACGAGACCGTCGCCGCTGTCATGGCGACCGTGCCGAACACGCTCGGACTGTGGGTGCAGGGCATCGAGGAGTTCGCGGACCTCATCCACGATGCCGGCGCCTACCTGTACGGCGACGGGGCGAACCTCAACGCCATCATGGGCCGCGTGCGCTACGGGGACCTCGGCTTCGACGTCGTCCACCTCAACCTGCACAAGAGCTTCAGCACACCGCACGGCGGCGGCGGGCCCGGCGCCGGCCCCGTAGCGTGCACCGAGGAGCTTGCGCCGTACCTCCCTGCCCCGATCGTCGTCGAGGACGACGACGGCGTGGTGCGCTTCGAAGCGCCGGAGCGCAGCATCGGCCACCTCCAGCAGTTCCACGGCAACGTCGGCGTCCTGATCCGCGCGTATGCCTACATGCGCGCGCTCGGCGGCGACGGCCTGCGGGCCGTGTCGGGGCAGGCCGTACTCAACGCCAACTACCTGCGCGTGCTCATGCACGGCCACTACGACCTGCCGTACGACCGGCCCGTGCTGCACGAGGTGGTCTTCTCGGGCACCCGCCAGCGACGCGAGCACGGCGTGCGCACCTACGACATCGCGAAGCGCCTCATCGACCACGGCTTCCACCCGCCGACGGTCTACTTCCCGCTGATCGTCGAGGAAGCGCTGATGATGGAGCCGACCGAGACCGAGCCACCCGAGGCCATCGAGGCCCTCGCGGACGCGATGATCGCCATCGCGGCCGAGGCCGCCGAGGATCCCGAGACGCTCCACGGCGCGCCGTGGACCGCCCCCCTCGGCCGCCTCGACGGGGCCGAGGCGGCCCCCGGGCCGGGCACGCCCGCGCAGGCGCCGGCGGGCCGGGAGGCGGCGCGGCGGCCGGTCTTGCGCTGGCAGCCCGCGGACGGCGAGTAGGCCTCGGCTGCGGCCTCGTCCGGCACCGGTTACGCTGCCCTCGGACCCAGCTGCAACCTCGAGGGGGACACCGTGAGCGTGCGCGTCGGGCTTGGGATGGCCGCGTTTCCGTTCTCCTCGACGCGCGCGTTCTGGCGCTGGGTGGAGCTGTGCGAGGACGGCGACGTCGACTCGCTGTGGCAGTCGGACCGCCTGCTGGCGAGCGACGCCTCACCTCGCCCGCAGCTCGAGACGATGAGCCTCATGGCCGCGCTCGCCGGGGGCACCGAGCGGCTCAAGTTCGGCATGAACGTCGTGGTGCTGCCGCTGCGCGACCCCATCGCGCTGGCCGCCGAGTGCGCGACGATCGACTTCCTCAGCGACGGGCGGCTGCTTCCGGCCTTCGGCGTTGGCGGCAACGCCTCACCGGCCTGGGCCGCGACCGGCCGCGAGGCGAGCGGACGTGGCGCGCGGTCGAACGAGGCGTTGGAGATCATGACCGCGCTGTGGCGCGGCGAGCGTGTGACGTTCGAGGGCGAGCACTACCGCGTCGCCGACGCCTCGATCGCCCCGACGCCGGTACAGCAGCCGATGCCGATGTGGATCGGCGGGGCCCGCCGCGGGGCGGGCTGCCGATGCCGAGGGGGATCGGCGGCTCCAGCCGGGCAGCGATCCGCCGCACCGTGCGCTATGGCAACGGCTGGCTGGGCGGGCTGCAGACGCCGGCACAGGTCGCGCCTGTCGTCGCGTCGATCCGTGAGGAGGCGGCGCGCCAGGGCAAGCGCATCCCGGACGACCACTACGGCGCGAACATCACGTACCGCTTCGGCTCCTGGGACGAGCCCGAGGTCGAGCGCGCGACCGCAGCCTTCGGCCGCCTCGCCGTCCAGGACCGCCCCGACCCCCGCGACCACTTCGCGGTCGGCGACGCGTCCGACATCGTCCGGCGCGTCGAGGAATACGTGGCCGTCGGCGTCACCAAGTTCGTCGTGCGCCCCATCGCCGAGGGTGACGACGCGCTCATGGAGCAGACGCGGCGGCTGATTGAAGAGGTGCTACCAGTAGTGCATCGCGAGGATGGCGACGGCACGTAGCTCCGCAGAATTCCGTCTAGCGGAGCACGGCGATCAGTACGGCAGTGGCGAGGCTGACTACGGCGAGCGTCCAGGCCCCGAGCCGGATGAGGAGCTTGTCCACGACGCGGTCGGCGGCGTCCTCAACCATCTTCGCTATGGCGACTCCGACGGCGTCGGATTGCTCAGGTTCGAGGCCACCCTCGGAGCGGAGGTCACGCATGGTCTCGGCGATTCGTGCCATGGAGCGATCCTCTCCAAACCTTGGGTTCCGGCTCAATCAGTTGAGGATTGCAACAGCCGCGCTCAGCATTGCGGCGTTGACTCCGATGATGGCGAGCCCTTGCAGCCACAGCGCCCGGTAGAACTCGCTCCGAGTCACGAGATCGCGCGTGGCGTCGCTGATGACGTCGGCGAGCGCCTCTGCCTGATCGTCCGGGAAGTCTGCGTTCCGCAATCGACGGACTTGCGAAGTCATGTGCTGTGTCCCTCCGGGACTCACAATGTCGCTTCGCGGATGTGCGCGTGTCAATACTAATTCGCTCGATATAAAGAATCGGATATTCCGCCGCTGAAGGGCACGATCGGGATGGTGTGCCAGAGGGGCTGCTATCCGGCGCGCGGCCCCGGTCGGCCCCACTCCTCGGGCGCGCCTTCCGTCTCGCCCACCAGCTCGCCGTCCGCCATCTCGAGGATGCGTCCGACGTGCTCGATCATCAGCGGGTCGTGGGTGGCGGCGATGACCGTGGTGCCCTCGGCGCTGATGGACTGCAACAGCTCGAAGATCTGCGCGCCCGTCGCCGAGTCCAGCTCGCCCGTCGGCTCGTCGGCGATGAGCAGCGGGGGATCGTTCGCGATCGCGCGCGCGATCGCGACGCGCTGCTGCTCGCCGCCCGACAGCTCGTACGGACGGTGGTCGGCGCGCGGCCCGAGCCCGACGAGGTCGATGAGCTCGCCCGCGCGCTCCAACGCGGCGCGGCCATGTACTCCCGCGATGCGCAGCGCCAGCCCGACGTTCTCGCGCGCCGAGAAGAGCGGCAGCAGGGCGAACGACTGGAACACGAAGCCGATGCTATGGCGGCGCAGCTCGGTGAGCCGCGACTCACTCGCCGCCGAGACCTCTTCGCCCGCGAGGTGCACGGTGCCGCTCTCCGGGCGGTCGAGGCCGGCGATGAGGTTGAGGAGGGTGGTCTTCCCGGAGCCGGAACGGCCTCGCAGCGCCACGAACTCGCCCTTGTCGATGTCGAGCGTGACGTTGCGGACGGCGTGTACGACGGTGCCGCTGAGCTCGAAGCTCCGGTTCACGTCACGCACCTCGACGAGCGGCGGCGTCACGGGGCGCCTCGCAGTGGCGCTCGAGGCGGCTCGGGCGGCGTCTCGTCCGACAGGCCGGGTATCGGCGGACCCAGCAGCGCGCCCTCGTCGGCGCGCACCTCGATGTGGTCGTCGACGAGGTCGACGCGCGCCCGCGTGCCGAGCCCGAGGTGCTCGGCGATGTCGCGTGGCACCTGCAGCCGCCCACTGCGGTCGATGATCGCGTACTCATCGACGTCCTGATCGTGGTCACGGGTGAAGCGCGAGCGCCGGACGATCTCGGCGCTCGTCTTGCCGTCGCGGAACGCGACGATGCGGTGCACGCGGTCGATGATCGAGGCGTCGTGGGTGACGATGACGATCGTCACGCCGGTCTGCTCGTTCAGGTCCTCGAAGACGTCGAAGACCTCACCAGCCGTGGCGTTGTCCAGCTCGCCCGTCGGCTCGTCGGCCAGGAGCAGCGGGGGGTCGTTGGCGAGCGCCACAGCGATGGCGACGCGCTGCTGCTCGCCGCCCGAGAGCTGGTCGGGGCGGTTGCGCTCCTTGTCGGCCAGTCCGACGCGGCCCAGCAGCTCGCGGGCGCGGTCGCGCGCCGCACCTCGCGAGACGCCCTCGATCAGCATGGGGAGCTCGATGTTCTCGCGGGCGCCGAGGTAGGGGATGAGGTTGCGGCCGGTCTGCTGCCAGACAAAGCCCACCTCGGTGCGGCGGTAGTCGACGAGCTCCTCGGTGGGCGTGGTGAGGAGGTCGCGACCGCCGACCTCGACGTGCCCCGCCGACGCCTGGTCGAGGCCGGCGAAGATGTTGAGCAGCGTGCTCTTGCCGGAGCCCGACGCGCCGACGAGCGCCATCATCTCGCCGCGGTAGACCTCGAGGTCGAGCCCGCGCAGCGCGACGACCTCGAGCTCCTCGGACTTGTAGATCTTGAAGACATCCTCGCAGCGGATGTAGGGCTGCTCGTCGTCGCTGATGCGCGGGTCGGGGCGATCGAGGGTCATGCGTCACCCACCCTCAGCGCGCGATGCAGCGCGAGGCGCGCGTAGAGCAGCACGACGGCGAGCACGGTCAGCACAAACACTGCTCCGAGGATGCCCCACACCAGCACGACCTCCCACTGCGACACCGCCAGGGCGAACGGCGGGAGCACCTCGGCGCCGCTCTCGTCGACGCTGAAGAAGTCCATCATGAGCCGTCCTACCTGCAAGCCGACGACCGTCCCGAGCCCCATCCCCGCCAGCACCACGAAGAGGTGCTCCAGCAGCACCACCCCGAAGACCTGCGCGTAGGAGAAGCCCAGCGTACGCAGCACCGCAAACTCCAGGCGTCGCTGCTGTGCTGTCAGGTACGAGTAGATCAGGAACCCGATCGCCGATAGCAGCAACACCGCCGCGAACGAGATCGCGAGGATCCCTTCCCATCCGGCCGCGATCAGGGGGTCCTCTTCCTGCCGCGCCCGCTCCCCCTCCACGTCGAGGAGCACGCGTGGATCGTACGCCTCCAACGCCGCGCTGCTGGCGGGCGGGTCGTCCGAGGCGATCCAGACGCTGTTGTATCCCAGGGTGGCGGTCGGGAGGGACGCATTCGCGTCCACCTGCAGGCGGCTCGCGTGCATGATCGCGAAGCCCTGGCTGCTGTTCGCGTCGAACGTCGGAAAGAGGTCGAACGATCCGCCGTAGGTCGCCTCGATGTGCGCGCCGCCGACGTTGAGGACGGCGTCGTCGCCCGGCTCGACCGCCAGCCGCCGCGCGGTCTCGCTCGAGAGGTAGACGAGCGTGCGGCCGTCCGGGATCGCCTGACGGATCCCGCGACGCGAGGTCGGCTGCTCCTCGTCGAGCCACTCGTAGCGTAGCGACGCGGTGAAGCCGGGCGGGGCGTCGGCGTCGGCCCGGATGCGGTCGTCCACGCGGCGCTGGAGCGTGCCCTGCAGCACCTCGAAGCCCGGATCGGTGAACACGTGCACGAGCGTCGCGCCCTCGAACGGCGCGTCGGCGTGCGCCGGCCGTCCGCGCTCGAAGGGCGTGGCGGGCGGCAACGACGAGGTCATCGCCGGGCCGAGCAGCATGACGCCCCGCTGCGCTCCG
>MKWU01005913.1_pt1 | contig 12867 bp, 7 predicted proteins | sample 809101 | NCBI WGS metagenome assembly MKWU01 (sample SAMN05860141, study PRJNA318959) | sponge metagenome | host: Aplysina aerophoba | place: Slovenia: Piran, Adriatic Sea, Gulf of Piran | collected 2013-05-07 | reverse complement strand
TAGCTGAGTTGCAAGCCGAGCTTGAGGCTTGGTCGACTGACGTCAATACGCGCCAACGCGGAGTGGACTGGCAGATGAAGGTCGGCGATGCTCGCCGCAAGCTCAAGAGCGTCTACCCGAAAATCACCCACTGACAGACCACTAGTAGGTAATAGGCCCGTCCGCCTTCTAAGGTCAGATCCTCCGTCAGAGCCCTTTCAAAGCCGCGTCGAGCCAGCAGTTGGCCCGGGCCCACCACGAACTTAGCCCACATGCGCCGCGCCTCGCCCCACTTGGTACGCAGTTCCATCACGAACTGCCACAGGCCCGGCTCTTCAGGAGCGAGGCCCTGGTAGGTCAGCTCGCGCTCGACGCTGGCCACGGGGCTGGTGCGGAAGGAGCCTTCCGGCAGACCGAACTGGTCAACGGGGTTTCCGCGCAACTTGTCCGAGCCGGAAAGCGGAGAGAGGTACCTAGGCTTGCTGAGCTTGGCGGATCCAACGCAGCCAAAGCATCGTTGGTAGAACAGGACAGCATACTCGTCGAGCAATCGATGGGGTTCGAGCGTGCGGTACAAACGCAGCGGCTTGCCGGGGCGGTACGCGACTTGGTCCGTCCACAGTGCCATCTGCAGCGGCCCCTGCGGCAGTTCCTCCGCGGCCGGCTTGTCGTCGTCGCTGATCGTCACCGTCACCGAACTCGGGCTTCCCGGCACCACGCTTGCCGGCGGTTGGCCCAGCACTACCGCAAACAGTTCGCCCTCGTCGTCGTCGTCCTGCGCCGTGGAAATTTCGCCCATGCCTGTCGTCGAGCCTGAACTGATCGTGATGCTGCTCAACGTCCCGTGGTCACCTTGTTCGGCCGTGTCAGTAACCAGCCACACGGGGATGCTCACGGTGCTCGACAGTGCCTCCGACAGCGTCGCGGTGACCGTCACCGAGGCACCCTCCGTCACCGGGTTGGGCGAGACCGACAGGTTCACCGCCGGGGTCGACCCGGTCGGCTCCTCGGTATCGTCGTCGCTGATCGTCACGAGCACCGAGCTCGGGCTGCCCGCTGTCACGTCCGCAGGCAGCGTGCCCAGCGCTACGGTCAAGGTCTCGTCGTCGGTGTCGTCGTCCTGTGCGGTCGTGATCGTGGCGCTGCGGGTTGTCTGGCGGGCACGGATTTGGAATCTGGTCAGCGTCCCGCGATCGTCCGCCTCGGCCGTGACATCCGCCAGCGTAAATCGTATGAGCACGCTGCTCGACAGCTGTTCCGACAGCGTCGCGGTGACGGTCACTGAGCCGCCTTCCGTTACGGGGTTCGGCGAAACCGACAGGCTCACCGTCGGAATAGTCTTGTCGTCGTCACTGATCGTCACCAGCACCGAGTTCGGGCTGCCCGCTGTCACATCCGCAGGCAGCGTGCCCAGCGCCACGGTGAAGGTCTCGTCGTCGGTGTCGTCGTCCTGCGCGGTCGTGATCTCGGCGGTGCGGGTTGTTTGGCCGGCACGGACCAAAATTCTATTTAACCGCCCGTGATCGTCTGACTCGGCCGTGCCGTCAGTCAGCGTCACCGGGATGAACACCCTGTTCTCCAAGGTCGCCGACAGCGTCACCGTCACGGTCACCGAGGCGCCCTCCGTCACCGGGTTCGGCGAGACTGACAGGCTCACAGTTGGGGTTGGCTGTGCGCTGGCGAACTGGACTAATCCACCGACCAGTAGCGCGAGGGCACGTAGACCGGAGCGCCTGCGCCGACTCGCTACCGCGTCAGGTCCGTGCGGGCAGGGGCTGGCGGGGAGCCGTCCCGGAACCGTGCCAGCGGCACACACTCCAAGGGGAGCAGCGCCAGTCAATTGGTCGTTGCCGGGCCGGCCTTGAAGACCAGATTTGATGCATTCCTGCTTCATTCGGCAAGATTTGTGTGGTATTGTAGCGCCACTTTAGGCAGAATTGTAATATAATTCCCTCAATTGGTGTTGATTTGCAGAAAGTTTTTATAATCTATGAAACCACGGACAGCGGCGCGGCGTCTTATTCTGACGCAGGCAGTTGCCCTAGGCCCTCGGTCGGCTCGAATTCCCGCATCCGTGGGAACGAGCGGCCGGGCGGCGGGTCCATGGTTCGTACGAGAAGTTTGAGGGTTTGGATGATGATCGCTCGAAACCTAGCAGCAGGAGCGGCCTTGCTCGCACTCGTCCTGTCGGCTGCCGCCGAGCCAGCGCGCGCGGCCGAGGTCGAGGAGGACGAGGTCGATTGGCAAGCGGCCGACGGCTCCTTCCCGGACCACGGCGGATGCAACTACTTCGGCCCGCGCGAAGGTCTTCGACCTGTCTATACGGTGGCCGATGACTTCCGGGCGATGCGCCGGCGCACGGCGGACACTGACCGCATTCTCGCGATGCTCCCGCAGCCTCGCCGCGGCGGGGTCTTCGCGCGGGCGGCGGAAACGGGCCAAGAACCAACCGCAGCCATGCCGTGCACCGGCATCGACGACTGCATCCAGAAGCGCGCGGAGGCGGCGGGAGTGCCACTGACGTACCTGACCACGGGCGCGGAGTTCTTGCGCCGCGTCCGCCTCGACCTGACAGGGCGCATCCCGACCAAGGACGAGCTGCTTGCGTTCCTAGCAGACAGTTCAGACACGAAACGAGCGGACTTAGTGGAGCGGCTGCTGGCGACGCCGGAGTGGGCCGACCGCTGGGCTATGTTCTTCGGCGACCTGTACCAAAACACCCGGGTGTCGGGAAAAGTCAACCGGTATCCGGAAGGCCGCGACTCGTTCCACCTCTACCTGAGGGACTCCTTGCGCCAGAACAAGCCCTACGACCGGATGGTGCGCGAGATGCTCGCGGCCGAGGGGGCGAGCGACGGGCGGACCTATCCGGACAAGTACACGAGTTACGAGCACTGGGAGGACACCTACAACAACTACGAGCGCAATCCGGTGCGAGCATCGCCGGTGGGCTGGCCCTTGAACGGAAGGACGATCGGAGGGCCCGTCCAGGACACGTACGATTCACTGGCGTTCTTCGCTGCGAGGAGCTTCTTGGGCGTGTCGCTGATGGATTGCGTGCTCTGCCACGATGGCGAGGGCCGTCTCGATGCGCTCAGCCTGTGGGGGGCCGGAGCCAAGCGCCTTGAGGGCTGGGGCTTGGCCGCCTTCTTCTCGGATATTCCGCGCTACCAGAACTGGCGCTATCCGGGCAAGACGCTGCCCAAGCATCCGGTCACGGGCAAGAAGGCGAAGGCGCGCTACTACTTCATCTACGACCTCGAGCAGGGTGCGGAACGCGGTACCGCGAAAGGTGACACGGCCGGTGTCTACCTCGGCCAGACGTCAGGAGGCAACCGGCCCGACCGCTTGCACCAGCAGCGGGGGGTCGAGCCGAGCTACCCTTTCGGAGGCGCTGCGCAGGTCGATCCGAATCTGCGCCTGCGCGAGCAGTTGGGCTTGCACCTGACAGCGGACCCGCAGTTCGCCCGCGCGGCGGTCAACTACATCTGGCACCAGTTCTTCTCGCGAGGCATCGTCGAGCCGCCTGACCAGTTCGACATCGCGCGACTGGAACCGGCGTCCCCGCCGCCGGAGGGCTGGAACGTTCAGCCCTCGCACCCCCACTTGCTGGAGGGTCTTGCGAGGGGTTTCGCCGAGAGCGGTTTCGACCTCAAGTGGCTGATGAGGCAAATCACCACATCGCAGACCTACCAGCTCTCGTCCCGCTACGAAGGGGTCTTCAACCCGCTGTACGAGAAGTACTTCGTGCGACACCAGGCGAAGCGCCTGACGGCGGAGCAATTGCACGACGCCCTGGTCGTGGCCAGCGGGATCCCGGCGGCCTACAGCGTGTCCCGGGCGCTGAGCGGCCTGCAGTACGCGATGCAGTTCCCGGATGTCCGCGAGATGCCGCCGGGAAATGGCCCGGAGAGGAGAAGCGTGAGGCTGCTGCTGCAGGCGTTCACGCCGGGAGACCGCGAGTCGTCCCCGCGGAGCGGGGAGGGAAGTCCGCTGCAGGCGCTGAACCTGATGAACAACCCGTTTGTGCTGGCCCGGGTGACCCCGGGCCAGCCGACAGGCACGCTGGCGCAATCGCTGGCAATGCAGGACGACGCTCTGGTGGCCAATTTGTACCTGACCGTGCTGAGCCGAGAGCCGACCGCGGACGAAGCCGCAGCGGCTGTGCAGTACATCGGGGGCCGGGACCGGAACGCGCGGGTCGGCCAGCTGGCCTGGGTCCTGTTCAACAAGACGGACTTCTATTTCAATTACTGAGCGGAGGGCAGCCATGACAGAGCGAGAGCGATTTGATAAGGTCGCCAGCAGGCGCCAGCACGTGCACCGGTGGTTCTTCGAGCGCCGGCACCTGTCGCGCAGGTGCTTCTTCCGCGACGCCGCCACTGGCGTGGGGGGCTTTTTCGTGGCGGACCGCATTGCACCGGGCGAGACCCGCCGGCTCGGCAGCGTGATGCCGCAGAACTCTGCCAAGAGCGTAATCTTCCTCTTCCTGCGCGGCGCTCCGAGCCATGTGGACACGTTCGACTTCAAGCACGTGCCCGGAGTCACGCCGGAGGAATTCGCACCCGAGACCTTCAACGGTGTCACGGTTCCGACAGGGCTGCTGGGCAACACGGCGCGAGTGCTCGACAAGATCGCGATCATCCGCTCGGGGCTAGCTTGGGCGCGGGCGCACCCGCTGGCGACGACGTGGCTTCAGATCGGGCGCGACCCGACTTCGGCGACGGGCCGCATCGCTCCCCATATCGGCAGCGTGGTCGCGATCGAAAAAGAGCCCGAGCGGCTGCCCCACCAAGCGTTCCCGGCCTTCATCTCGCTGCAGGCGCGCAGGATTTCCGGCCCGGGCTACTTCCCCGTGGAATTCGGGCCGTTCCAGACGCACGCCTCGGCAGACGGATTGCTGAGCGCCGATCATCCCGAGGGCAAGGGGGCCTTCGAGAGCCGCTGGAACCTGCTCCAAGAGTTCGACGGCGACCTGCGCGGCGACGCGTCGCCGCTGGGGGCTGGGCCGGCCAGCATGGGACGGCTGTACGAGCACGCGAGGAGGCTGATGTTCAATCCGGCTGTATCGGCTGCCTTCGAATTCACGGAAGAGGAGAGCCTGCGCTACGGAAACAGCGAATTCGGCAATGCCGTCCTAACAGCCAGGAAGATCGTCGAGCAGGACCAGGGCACGCGCTTCATCCAGATCGAGTCCACAGGCTGGGACCATCACGGCGACATCTACGTCGATGGCGGCGCGAACAACCTGTACGTCAGGACGCGGGAATTCGACCCGGCATTCGCTGCGCTGATCGAGGATCTCGAAGCCTCGGGGAAACTGGCCGAAACGCTGGTGCTGGCCTGCGGCGAGTTCGGGCGCACGCCCGGCCCGCTCTCCAACGAGCGGAACGGACGCGACCACTTCCAGCAGATGTTCTATGTGCTCGCGGGCGGCGGCGTGCAAGGCGGCCAGGTGATCGGCGTCACGAATGACCGGGGTGGGCGCGGCCCGGGCTCTTTCACGCTCGAGCCCGGCTGGCACCGCGGGCGCGACGTTCGGCCGGAAGACATCGAGGCGACGATCTACTCGGCGCTGGGAATCGACTGGACCACGGTGCGCCACGACGACCCGCTGGGCCGGGGGTTTTACTACGTCCCGGTGGCCGACGACGACCTTTATGCGCCGGTGGACGAGCTGTTCGCAGCCTAGGCCCGAAATGGTGACAGCATAATGAAACCTGCACGAGCACTGGTCTTCCTCGCGTTTGTCGCGTCGCTCCAAGCGGGGTCCAAGAACAGCGAGCTCGAGAGCACCTTCCAGAAAGAGATCCGCCCGCTTCTGGCCACCTACTGCTCGCACTGCCATGGGCCCGGGCTCCGCACTGCCGGTGTCGCGTTCTCCGATTTCACCGACCACGCGTCGGTGGTGAGGGCGCGGCCGGTGTGGGTTCGCGCACTGCGGGTCCTGCGCGAGCGGGAGATGCCGCCACAGGGCCCGCAGCCCAGTGCCCAGGAGCGCCGTGCGCTGGTCGATTGGATTGATTCGGCCATCAACGATCTGGACTGGAGCGAATTCCGGCATCCCGGCTCTGTCACCATCCCGCGCTTGAACCGCGCCGAGTACAACAACACCATTCGCGACCTCACCGGCTTGGACCTGCGCCCGGCAGACTCCTTTCCGGTCGACGGCCAGGGGGAGAGCGGCTTCCGCAATGATCGCGACGGGCTGTTCGTAGCTCCGTTGCTGGCCGAGAAGTACCTTGAGGCCGCGACCCGCGTGGTCGATGCCTTGATCGAGACACGGACGTCCGCCGACAGACTGAGCGAGCGGCTGGAGATCGAGGACTTCCTGCGAACGGAGAACAACCTCAACAATGCGCTCACGGACTACGGCCTGGACCTGCGCACCTACCAGCAAACCGTCTATCGCTACATCACCTTCCCCCGCTTCGGACGCTACCGTTTTCGCGTGCGGGCCTGGGGCGAGTCGCCGATCGAGGGCGAGGTGCCCGGTGTCACTTTGCGCGTGGGGGGGCAGATGGTCGGCCAGGCCCATGTCCTGGCAGACGTGGACGCGCCGGGAGTGTACGAGTTCGAGGCCGACATCGCGCCGGGCAGCCAACGCGTCTCGCTCCACTGGTTCAAGGGCAACACTCTCGAAACCAACGACCGCAACAGAAGGCTTGTCGCTGAAGCGAGGCAGAGCCCGAAGCCTGCCAAGGTCCCTGGGAAAAAGCGTCCCCGCCCGCCAGTTGTGCTTTCGCTCGACTGGCTGGAGATCGAGCAGGATCTCGAGCCCGGGCAGGACGGATCCCTAGTGTGGGTCGCAGCGCCGGGCGGCGGGGTTGCCAAGCGCGAGGCGGCGCGGCGGATTCTGGCGAACTTTGCCCGGCGGGCGTACCGCGGGCCGCTGCAGCGGGACGATGTCACGCGGCTGATGGGATTCTACGACAGGGCTACGCGAGGGGGCGATAGCTTCGCGGAGGCCGTGGGTGCAGGACTGCGCACAGCGCTCGTGTCCCCCCGATTCCTGTACAGGGTCGAGCGCGGGGGCGATGCTCTCGGCGAGTACCGGCTGAACCAGCACGAGCTCGCGTCGCGCCTTTCGTACTTCCTCTGGATGTCGATGCCGGACGAGGAGTTGATGGAACTGGCCCGCAACGGGGTGCTCGACGACGAGGAGACGCTGCGGCAGCAGGGCGAGCGGATGGTTGCCGACCCCAAATCGCGGGCATTCACGTCGGCCTTCATCAGCCAGTGGCTCGGATTCGCGGAGCTTGGGGGTGCCACCAAGCCCGACGAACTTGCCTTCCCGGAGTTCACGCCGTCGCTTGGCAAGGCCATGGTCGAGGAAGCGGTGCAGTACTTCGGTCGCATTGTGCGCGAGGATCGCAGCCTCTTGGAGCTGCTCGATTCCGATTACAGCTTTCTCAACGAGGAGCTGGCGGCGCACTACGGCATCGAGGGCGTGCTTGGGCGCCCTATTCGGCAGGTCAAGTTCGCCGACCGGCGCCGCGGCGGAGTGCTCGGCATGGGCGCGGTTCTGACCGCGACCTCGCTGCCCACTCGCACAAGCCCGGTCGTTCGCGGCAAGTGGGTCTTGGAGAGGATGCTCGGCGAGGAACTGCCACCCCCGCTGCCCGACGCCGGCGAGCTGCCCGAGCCGGCCAAGGCGTCGCAGGCCATGACTTTGCGGCAGATGTTCGAGCAGCATCGCAACGAGGAGCGCTGCGCGGCGTGCCACGAGCGCATCGATCCGATCGGGTTCGGGCTGGAGAACTTCGACGCGATTGGTCGCTGGCGCGAACAGGACAACGGCCAGCCGGTCGACGCGACCGGCACGCTGCCGACCGGGGAGCGCTTCGAGGGCCCGGTGGAACTGAAGGGGATCCTCCTGGGCCGACGCGAGGAGTACGCACGCATGGTGACGGCGCAAATGCTCAAGTTCGCTCTAGGACGCGACTTGGAGTACTACGACGAGCCGACAGTCCGCGAGATCAGCCGGGCTCTGATTCAAGGCGGTTTCCGGCCATCCACTGTGATTGGCGGAATCGTCAGCAGCTACCCTTTCCGATTCCGGAGGGGAACCACCAACGAGAACGAGGTCAACGAACCATGACATACAATTGCATTTCGAGACGAGCTGTCTTGCGCGGCGCGGGCGTGGCAATGGCGCTGCCGTTGCTGGATGTGACCGATTCGGCAGCGGGGGCGGCTCGCAGCACTGCACCAGGCGATCCGGTCCGCCTAGCCACGCTCTTCCATCCCAATGGCGTGTATCCGCCGAACTGGGATCCCGAAGGGGCCGGACGCGGCTACAAGCTGTCGCGCATTCTGGAACCCTTGGAGGCGGTTCGTGAAGACGTCTCGGTGCTCTCGAACCTGAGCACTGGGGCCAAGGGCCACGTGGGAGCGACCACCTCGTTCCTGACCGGCACTCCCCTGCAGAAGAGGGCCTCGCGCGGGATCAACAAGACGATGGGTACGTCGCTGGACCAGTTCATTGCGGAACGGGTTGGGCGGCGTCACGGCATCGCTTCCCTGGAAGTGGGGACGGAGCCGCCACGCTCGGGTGGAGAGAACGGACTGGCGATTTCCTACGCAAGCACTGTTTCGTGGCGTTCCGACAATACGAAAGTCGATCCTGAAATCGAGCCGCAGGCAGTCTTCGACCGTCTGTTCGGGATCAGCAAGAAGACGCGCGAGGAGCTTGTGGACGAGGCGAGCGTCCTCGATCACGTGCTTGAGGACGCAAGGGCATTGCGTGCGCGAGGAAGTGGCTCCGACCGCCGCAAGCTAGACGAGTTCCTCGCATCAGTGCGCGACGTGGAGAAGCGCATCAAGCGCAACCTAGACCCGGCAGAGCGGGACGCTGACTGGGAGCCGCTGGTCGAGCCCCAGTTCTGCCGGCCGGAAGCGGGGATTCCCGCGACGCGTGACGAGCATCTTCGCCAAATGCTGGACCTCATCGTGCTGGCGTTCCAGACCAACACGACGAGAGTGGCGACGTTCATGATGGCTCACGGCTTCAGCCGCCAGAACTTCACCTTCCTAGAGGGCGTGAGCGGGGACCACCACTCGATCTCGCACCACAAGGAGAACCCCGAGTTGACCGAGCCCTACACGATAGTTAGCCGTTGGTACGTTTCCCAGTTGGTCTACTTGGTCGAAAAGCTGAAATCGATTCCGGAGCGACACGGCAAGACATTGCTCGACAACACCATGATCCTCTACGGTTCGGCTCTCAAGAACGGCAATGGCCACACCACGCAGAACCTTCCAATCCTACTGGCGGGCGGCGGGCGCGGGCAGCTCAATCCGGGCCGAAGGATCGTGCTGCCTGAGCAAACGCCGATCACGAACCTGCACTTGACCTTGGCGCGCAACATGGGGATTGAATTGGAGCGATTCAACACCAGCACCGGTCCGCTTGCGGATCTCTAGGGGGCCGCTCCCGTACGCCCGTCCTACGATTCCACCAAGCTGCACCTGTCCAGCAGGCTGCGGCGAAGTGCCTCAAGGAACAACATGAGAAACCTGATCCCACACGCGGTCTTCTTCGCATTGATCGCCGGACCGCTCGCGAGCGGCCAGCCACCGAACATCGTTTTCGTCCTGTCGGACGACCAAGGCTGGAACGACGTCGGCTTCAACGGCGGCGAGTTCTACGAAACGCCCCATCTGGACGGCATCGCTGAGGAAGGCATCATCTTCACCAACGCGTACAGCGGCGGACCGAACTGCGCCCCGACGCGGGCCAGCTTGGTTTCGGGCATGTACGTGCCACGGCACATGATCTACACGCCGGGCGGGAAGTCAAAGGCCGACCCCCGCCGGATGAGGCTCTGGGTCCCGGTTCAAGAGCGCTTCCTTGCACGGCACGGAGTTGCGGATCCACCAGCGGACCCGTTTGAGGTGAGGGAGGTCTTGGAACCAAGTGTCGAGAGCATCGCCGAGGTGCTCAACAGGGGCGGCTACGCCACTGCTCGATTCGGAAAATGGCAACTGGGTCCGGACCAACAGGGATTCGACGTCAGCAGCAGCGACGGCAAGCCAGGAACAGAGAGAAAGCACTACAACGACCCAGATGTGACCTTCGACCTGACCGACGCCGGCGTCGAGTTCATCCGGCGGAATTCGGGCCGGCCGTTCTTCCTGTATCTCTCCCATTGGGACGTACACGCGCCGCGCGTGGCCCGCGAGGAACTCGTGGCGAAGTACGAGAAGAAGCTTGCCTCATGGACGAAGAACACGCATCCCTACAACCCAACCTACGCGGCCATGGTGGAGGCCGTTGACACAAGTGTCGGTAGGATCCTCGAGACCTTAGATGAACTTCACCTCAGCGAGCGGACTGTAGTGATATTCTCGTCCGACAACGGAGGAACCCGTGTCTCGATCAATCGGCCCCTGCGAGGCGAAAAGGGCTCGCTGTACGAAGGTGGGGTTCGCGTGCCGACATGCATGAGGTGGCCCGGAACCATTAAGCCCGGGAGCAAGTCCGCGATTCCAATCACAAGCGTCGATTTCTTGCCGACATTCGCGGAGTTGGCTGGCGTCGGGTTGCCACCAAGCCAGCCGCTTGACGGTCGGAGCTTTGTGCCGCTTCTCAAGGGAAGGGCAGCCTTGCAGCACCGCGCAATCTTTTGGCACTACCCGCTGTATCTAGCGGGCCGCGCGACTCCCGCCAGCGCCATCCGCAAGGGCGACTGGAAGCTGATCGAATTCTTCGAGGACGGAAGAACGGAACTGTACGATCTCTCGAGCGACATCAGCGAATCTAACAATCTCGCAGATGCCGTTCCCGGGAAAGCCCGTGAACTGCACAGAGAACTGATGGACTGGCGTAGAGCGACAAACGCGGTCGAGCCCCGCGAGCCGAACCCCTTTTATCGCCGGACGCCTGCGCCTCGGCCATGAGGCGCAACAGTTGCCAATGCCGCCCGTAACGGTCGCGACAGCCAGCGCCAGCGGTACCAATAGCTTGGCACGCCATTGGGGAACGGGTGGGAAGCAGTCGCGCCAACATGGAAGCGACGACAACAACACTGTAAAGCACAGGATGACGGCACTGGTGTTCCTGCACCCGATCGCTACGCTACCACACCAGGGGTCTAGCAAGTTAGACTGCAGTGGCGATTTGGCGATTCCGCGCTGGTCGGGCTCAGCCGCCACAACGCCGGCGCATTGGCTCGCGCTGTGAGGTGATCTTGGGGAGTTCTGCTTTCGCAAGGGGATTATACGGGTGTAGGTCAGATTCTGAGATCAGCCTAGTGGTCCGTCAAAGAATCATTTTGGGGAAGACGGACTTGAGTTTGCAGCGAGCGTCGGCGACCTTCCTCTGCCATTCCACTCCCCGCGGGCGTGCGTTGGTCGCGGTTGAGCAAGCCGCGATCGCGGCCTGCAGCGCACTGAGCTCGCCGCTCCGCCGAGCGGCCACGCTCTGGCGCGTCGTCGCACTCAACTCGCATTCTAAGTTGTGCAGCCAACTGCCGTGGTGCGGCGCGTAACCGAACTCGACGCGCCGCACCAACTCGCGCGCTGCACAGAAGGCACCCTTCGTGTGGGTGTTGAGATTGTCACACGCCAAGGTGATTTTCGCGCAATCGGCGGAGCTCCCCTCCAGCAGCCGCGCCACTTCCTGAGCCCAGTCCTGTGGCGTGCGCCGCCCCGCGGCGGATGCTCCGCCGTGGCCTCCGCGGCAGCCGCGGTTCCCGTACCAGTGGCACCGGCTGCTCGTCCATGCACACCGGTCGCTGCGCTTCGTTCGGCTGGGCATAGCTCTCCAGCACCGCCTCCAGCTGCGCCACGCATGCGGGGCCCGGCTCTGGCGGGATCACCCAGTCCTGCAGCTTGTCCCCGAGATGCCGTCTGTGTGAGTCTCTGGCGGGCTGTTGCGGGGCTGCTCGCAGCGGCCATCCGCAAGGCCACCAGCGGTTGCGCCAGCAAGCGCAGCGTGCAATTCCCGGCAACCTTCCGGCGGCGGGCCCAAGCGCAGCGCGATCCACTGCGCCGCCGACTCCCCGGCCAGCAGTTTGGGCACCGGCGCAGCCGTGCGCTGCCGCCCCTGCAAGGCTCGCCCACACACCCTCTAGCGCGCAGCGCAGCTGTGGCTTCTCGACCGTCTGCCCGCGGCAGCGCTAGGCGTCCGCCTACTGCCCATCGGCCCAGCCCGGCCCGTCCGCAGCCACTCGGACTAGGATGCGGGCGCGGCGCGCCTTCTGGCTGCTGCCGACGAGCTTGTCAAAGCGTCTCAGCGCAGAGCTTGCGCTCCTCGTCGGTGAGTCGCACGCCGTACTTCTGCATAGTCCTGCTCCTAGGCCTGAGCCCATACCCAGTAAAACATATTGCACCTGTAATGTTAGAATTGACGGGCGCCTAGGCGCTAGCGGCGGTCCCCAGGCCGCACTGGAGCAGTGGGGACAGATCTGCTGGTCCGCAGGGGCTGCTCCGCGCTCCGCCGCTGGTACGCTGGCCAACAGCCGCCCGGGCCACCTGCTGCACCGGAGGCGGCGATGCGGGCCGCGCCACACAGGGGACCGGGCGCCGGAGCACCCCGGCCACAGCTGCCATGAGAGAAGCCCGACGATGGCCGGTCAGAAACTTGACCGGCCACCCGCTCAGCCGACCAGCAAGCACATAGTAGCTATGAGTGTGCTAGTCTATGAATAGCTGTAATCAGAGATCAACCGCAATGTCTCAGAGTGAACACGACAGCATCTATCGTATAATCTTCGAAAATGACTACGTCATGGAGCACTTGATCTGCGGATTCGCCAACAGCGCGCTCGGCGACCTAGTCGACATGTCCACCCTCAAACGGGTCCAGACCCGCCATGTCAGCGAGAACCTGCGCCAGAGCGAGAACGACATGATCTGGGAGCTGCGCACCCGCCAAGGCGGCCT
>MKWU01005911.1_pt1 | contig 12867 bp, 10 predicted proteins | sample 809101 | NCBI WGS metagenome assembly MKWU01 (sample SAMN05860141, study PRJNA318959) | sponge metagenome | host: Aplysina aerophoba | place: Slovenia: Piran, Adriatic Sea, Gulf of Piran | collected 2013-05-07 | reverse complement strand
GCGGCACGGAGTCGACCATGCTGTACCCGAGCTTGCGCATGGGACTCGAGAAGCCGCCCAGAAACGCCGCCAGTACCGGTAGCAGCAGGTAGATGGGTTGGTATGGGGTGTTCGCCTCGGAATCCCTCATGCCCAGTAGCGTCGCGCCGATGATGATGAGCAGGGTGCCGGCGGCGATGGCCAAGGTTACGGTTTCCCCCAGCCACAACACCGCCACCACCCCGGCGAAGAGCGGCGTCGTGTTGCGGAGCGGCGAGGCCCGGGAGATGCCGACCTTGTTGGCCGAGATGAACAGCAGGATCTGGGTGCAGAAGGGCGACAGCACGCCGGCTCCGGTGAACAGCAGCAACCCGCCCGGCAGCGCACCGTCCCAGGAAACCAAAGGGCCCAACACCATCAGCAGGATGACGGTGGAGGTGAACAGCGAGAAGGAGATGGCGCCCGTGGGAGTGCCGTAGTTCAGACCGAGCCGGGAGCAGATCTGGCCCGAAGAAAAGCACAGAGCGGCTCCCAGAGCCAGCAGCGGGATGTACAAATTGTCCACGGGTCAGGTCGGATTGCCCGGGCGGGTGACTGTGATGGATTCCATGAATACGCTCACGAATATGCGCAGGAATTCCCGCCGTCGGCAAGGCGCCGCGATCATCGGCCCGTTTCAAGCCCTGTATACGGGCCGGGACGACCGTGGAGTTGAAAAACCACGGAGCTTCGGTTAGCGTCCGAGAGATCCAATCTCCAACCAAGAAGGAGTCGTGAATGGCGTATACGAGTTGGCGCGGTACCATCGGCGTGGTCAAGCCGACCATGAGGCCCGGGTCGCTGGAAGAGTTCATCCGCATGATGCCCGAGGGTATCGGCATCATACCGCTCTTCATCGGCTTTCAGCGCGGCACCGCGGACGAGTTCCAGCAGGCCATGAAGGCCTACGAGGAGCGGGTGGCCGAGCTTGCCGGCTACGGCGTCGACCTGATCCACCCCGAAGGCGCGCCGCCCTTCATGTTCCAGGGGGTCAAGGGCGAGCGGCGCACTATCCGCGCCTGGGAGCGCAAGTACAAGATCCCCATGGTCACCGCGGGCATGACCCAGATCGAGGCCCTGAAGGCGCTCAAGGCGAAAAAGATCCTCGGCGTCACCTACTTCACCGGCAAGATCAACGAGACCTTCGCGAAGTATTTCGTGGAGGCGGGTTTCGAGGTGCTGGCCATGGAGGGCATCCCGGTCGAGTTCGAGGAAGTAGGGAAGCTCGCCGGGCAGGAAGTCTACGCCCATATCCGCAACGCGTTTCTCAAACACAAGGGTGCCGACGCCATCTACATGCTGGGCTCCGGCTGGCGTACGCTGGACATCATCGAGCTGCTGGAGCAGGACCTTCAGGTGCCGGTGGTGCATCCGGTTCCGGCCCGCGTATGGGCGATCCAGAAGCGGCTCCATGTCAACGAGTCGGTGATGGGTTACGGGCGGCTGCTGGAGGAGATGGTGTAGGGGCGTCCTTCGACTTCGCTCGCCTGCGCTTCTACGCTCAGGACGAACGGGGACAAGGTATTCCACGACCGTTTGTCCTGAGCGTAGCGAGTCCCGAGCCCGTCGAAGGGCGAGGGAAGTCGAAGGACGCGATTATTGCATGTCGGCTTAGGGAAAGGGGCGAAACTTGGCAAGGCTTACCCAGGCGACGGTTCGAAAGATCGCGAAGGAACTCCACCAGGCGGAACGGGAGCGGCGCGTGCTCGATCCCCTGACCGCGACCCACGAAGGCATCGACGTGGCAACGGCCTACCACGTTCAACTTGCGCTGGTGGAGCTCCGGAAGGCGGCGGGCGAGACGATTGTCGGCAAGAAGATCGGGCTCACCAGCAAGGCCATGCAGCAGATGTTGGGGGTGGATCAGCCGGACTACGGCCATATCTTCGACTCCATGGTGCTGGAGGACGAAGTCCGCATGGATACGGACGAGCTCATCCAGCCCAAGGTGGAGCCGGAGATCGCGTTCGTTCTCGAGCGCGGGCTCAAGGGACCGGGCGTGACCGCCGTGCAGGTGCTGGCGGCGACGCGCTTCGTGGTGCCGGCCATCGAGATCATCGACAGCCGCATCAGGGACTGGAAGATCAAGCTCTGCGATACCATTGCCGACAATGCCTCCTCTGCGCGCATCGTGCTCGGCAACGCCCCGAAACAGGTCCACCAGGTGGATCTCCGGCTGGTGGGCATGGTGCTGGAGAAGAACGGCGACGTGGTGCAAACGGGGGCGGGGGCGGCGGCTCTGGGGCATCCGGCCAACGCGGTGGCCTGGCTGGCCAACACCGTCGGGGCCTACGGCGTGGCGCTGGAGGCCGGCGAGGTGATCATGCCAGGAGCGGTTTCCGGCGCCGTGGACGTGGCCCGGGGCGACCACATCCGGGTGTCGTTCGACGGCTTGGGCACGGTGTCGGCACGGTTCGCGTAACGGAGGATACGTGCATGGAAAAGACCAGCGCAGCGATTCTGGGTTCCGGCAACATCGGCACGGACCTCATGTACAAGCTGCTCAGGAGTGACACCGTCCGGCCCACGGTCATGGCCGGCATTGTCCCCGAGTCGGACGGGTTGGCCCGGGGGCGGCAGGAAGGGCTGACGACGACGCACAAGGGGATCGACGGACTCCTGGAGCATGCCGGCGAGTTCGAGATCGTGTTCGATGCCACCACGGCGCGGGCCCACGCCGCCCACGCGCCGCTCTTGAAGAAGGCCGGCAAGGTGGCCGTCGACCTCACTCCCGCGGCGGTGGGGCCCTACGTCATTCCCCTGGTCAACCTCGACGCCCACGTGGGCGAGCCCAACGTCAACCTGGTGTCCTGCGGCGGCCAGGCCACGGTGCCGCTGGTGAGCGCCATGGGCCAGTGTGCCCGGGTGGAGTACGCCGAGATCGTCGCCACCATCGCCAGCAAGAGCGCCGGCCCCGGCACCCGCCAGAACATCGACGAGTTCACCGACACCACCGCCCGGGGCCTTGAGAAGATCGGCAACGCCGCCAAGGGCAAGGCGGTGATCGTGCTCAACCCGGCGGAGCCGCCGGTCCTCATGCGCAACACCGTGTACGGCATGCTCAAGCCAACGGACCCGGAACGGCTCCGCAAGGCCCTTGCGGATATGGTGGGGCGGATTCAGGAGTACGTGTCAGGCTATCGACTGCGTGCGGAGCCGCTGGTGGAGGACGTGCCGGGGGGCAAGCAGAAGGTAACGGTGTACGTGGAGGTGGAGGGGGCCGCCGACTACCTACCGCGCTATGCCGGCAACCTCGACATCATGACCGCGGCCGCGGTCCGGGTGGGCGAAGAGATCGGCGGGCATCTCAGGGCGGGGACCTGGCACAAGTAGGGTCGCCTGCAGCATGGGAATCGGCAGCGGACCACGCGGGACTTGTCGGTAACGCGCGATTACTTGTAGGGGCGGGTTTCAAACCGGCCCGTGTTCGGGGAGATCGCCATGAGCGAAGACAATCACATCCACATTCTCGACAGCACCCTCCGGGACGGCAGCCATGCCCTGAGCCACCAGCTCACCGCGGTTCAGGTGGCGCGTGTGGCCCAAGGGTTGAACGACGCCGGCGTGGAGATCATCGAGGTGTCGCACGGCGACGGGCTCGGTGGCTCCACCATCACCTACGGCTTCTCCAGGCAGTCGGAGTTCGATCTGCTGGACGCGGCCTCCGGGGTGGTGGACCGGGGTAAGCTGGCAGTGCTGCTGCTGCCGGGCATCGGCACCAAGGACGACCTGGCCCGGGCTAGGGACCTGGGTGCACAGGTGGCGCAGATCGCCACCCACGTCACCGAGGCCGACGTCTCGGAGCAACACATCGAGCTGGCCAAGAAGATGGACATGGAGGTCATCGGCATGCTGATGCTCTCCCACATGGGCTCGCCCGAGAAGATCGCCGAGCAGGGCAAGCTCATGGAGAGTTACGGCGCCGACGTGGTGCTGGTGACCGATTCCGCCGGGGCGTTGCTGCCCTCCACCGTCAGGGAGCGGGTGCGGGCGTTGCGTGGAGCCATCGACATCGGGGTGGGCTTCCACGGCCACAACAATCTGTCGATGGCCATGGCCAACAGTCTCGTGGCCATCGAGGAAGGCGCCCGCTGGCTCGACGCCTGCACCTGCGGGCTCGGCGCGGGCTCGGGCAACACCCCCACCGAGGTGCTGGTGGCCGTGATCGAGAAGCTGGGTCAGTACGAGACCGGCATCGACCTGTGGAAGATAATGGACGTGGCGGAGGAGATCGTAAAGCCGTTGATGCAGAAGCCCGTGCGAATCGGCAAGACCAGCCTGACCATGGGCTACGCCGGGGTCTACTCGAGTTTCCTGCTCCACGCCGACAAGGCCGCGGCCCAGTTCGGCGTCGATCCGCGCGACGTCCTGGTGGAGGTGGGCAAGCGCAAGGCCGTGGGAGGCCAGGAGGACATCCTTGTCGAGATTGCCATGGGCTTGGCGCGGCAGAAAGAAGGGGTTTGATTGGGGAAACGCTGATGATTTGGCGTCCTTCGACTTCGCTACGCTGAAGCTCCGCTACGCTCAGGACGAACGGATCAGGAAAGTTGTTCCCGTTCGTCCTTGCGTAGCGAAGTCGAAGGACGCCACATTGAGAGGCACGCCAGTCCTCAGGCCCGCGCCGCCCGCCAGCCCCGCAGTTGCATCAACACCCCCGCCACCACCAGCGCCGATCCCATGCCAAGCATGTCCCAGCCGGGCAGGATCAGCAGCACGCCACCGGCGATCAGGATCGCCCGAATGGGCCAGTTCAGCGCCACCAGGACGTAGCCGATGGTCCCGGGGGACAGGCTGACGCCGATCAGCGCCGATATGGTCGCCCGCCCAGGACCAACGCTTACGCCCCTTGTATCCCTACCTTGAGCCCTAAAGAGCGCGCCACGAGCGCCACGCCGGTAGTGAGCAGCACGATGAACAACACGGTGATACTGGCGGCCTCCCGGTAGCCGCCGGCGATCTGGTCCAGGGCCAGCAGCGCGAGGGTGCGGGTCTCGGAGGTGGCCAGCAGGATCACGCTCGATGCAGTGCGGGCGGCGAAGAGGAACTTGAGCACGCCGATGAGGGCCATGGTCTGCCCCATGAGCGGCAGCACGATGCGGAAGTAGGTGCCCCAGAAGCCGGCGCCGGAGGTGAGGGACGCCTCCTCCAGCTCCTTGCCGAGTTGGAGGAAGTTGGCCTTGAGGACCTGGGTAGCCAGGGTGATGCCTCCCATCATGGAGGCGATGAAGAGCAGGAACAGGCTGCCGTAGAGCGGGCGGAAGAACGGCGTGCCCAGGAACATCCACAGGAGCCCCAGGCCGGCGAGGACCCCCGGAACGGCCGATGGCAGCCAGCAGATGGAGTCCAGGACGCTCCGTCCCGGGAGGCGGGTGCGGGCGATGATGTAGGCGATGAGCGAGAACAGTATCGGCCCCACCACCGCCGAGACCGTGGCGATGATGAGGGTGTTCTTGAGCGCCAGCATGAGCCTGGGGTCGGCGAGAGCGACGCGCCAGTACTCCAGGGTCCAGGTCTGCGGGAGGTCGAAGAATCCGAAGCGTACCATCAGGCTGCCGCCCATGGCGCTCAGGATCGGTACGCCCACCGCCAGGAAGCAGATGGCGCCCATGCCCGCGGCCGCCACGTATTTCCACGGACCCATGTCGATCAGCTTGGCCTTGAAGTGGCTGGTGACGGTGGTGAACTGGCGCGCGCCGATGAGCTTGCGCTGCAACGGGATGAACACGGCCAGGAACACCAGGATGATGCTTCCCAGGGCCGCGGCCTGGTTGGTGAGGGGCGGGTCCTGCCGGGCCAGGTCCACGATCATGGTGGAGTAGACGAAGAAGCCCCACGGAGTTCCCAGCAAGAGCTCGGTCTCGAAGGACTCGAACAGCCGCACCAGGCTCAAGAGCAGCACGACCACCAGGATCGGCGTCATCACCGGCAGGGTCACCCGGAACATGGTGCGCAGCGTGCCGGCGCCGCACAAGAGGCTCGCCTCCTCCATGGCGGCGTCCATCCTGCGGAAAGCCGGGGTCAGCAGCATCACCTTGGTGTCCAGGCCCGCGATGGTATGGACCCACACGATGCCCGAGAAGGAATAGATGTCGAAGGGCATCACCCCCAGGAGACTGTCGAGCCAGGTGTTGACCAGGCCGTAGTCCGGATCCAGCAGCAGCATCCAGCCATAGGTGGAGGCCACGCTGGGGAGCATGAACGAGATCCAGAAGAGGAACTCGAAGCCGCGGGCGAAGGGGATGTTGGTGCGTGACAGGACCCACGCCAGGAAGACTCCCAACGGGAAGACGATGGCCTGGCGCACGACGGTCAGGTGGATCGTGTTCCACAACGCCTCGCCCGCGCCGTATTCGGTGAACGCCTCGATCCAGGCGCCGAAGCCCCACCGGGTGGGCTCGCCGATGGTGGCGACGTTGAAGCTGTTGATGAGGATGAGGGCGAGCGGATAGAGGATGTAGAAGCCCATGAACCCGATGAGCACGATCATCAGGTAGAGGCCCCAGTTGAGCGGTGTGATGCGCGCTGGCGCGGCAGCGCTATCGGGCTGGGGCATGGCGCTATCGGGCTTGCAGGTGATGGTGTCCTGCGTCACATACGGGCTTATGAATCTGTGTGACGCAGGACACTAGGGCATGAGTGTCGTGACAGGGAGTCCCGGGCTACTTGTCCGTCTGTCTCTTGGTCGCCTCCTTGACCAGCTTCCAGTAGAATTTGCTCACCGGCCGGGGGTCCAGGAACCCGAGCATCGGGTAGTTCCGCCCCTCGACGCGCTTGCCGTCGGTCAGCACGTCGTTCTTGGAGATGTCCGTGCGCATGGAGTTGGAGGGCTCCACCACCACCTGGTTCATCACCCGCTGCCAGGTGGACTGTCCTTCCCGGGACAGAAACCAGTTGGCGAAGACCGCGGCCGCGTTGGGGTGGGGGGCGCCCTTCAGGTGCGCCAGCACGCTGCTGTTGCCGCTCCCCATGGCGCCCGCCTCCTTGATGTTCTCGGCCGGGTAGGTCTTGACGGGCAATCCCTGTTTCGCCGCCTTCTCGACGTCGCGGCACATGAAGCACAGGGGATACTTGCCCCGGGCGAGCCAGTTGGTGGCTTGTCGGCGGTCACGGGAGATGGTCAGGTCCATCTCGGTGAACAGCCGCTCCAGGAACTTGGGACCCACCTCGGGGTTGTAGTAGAGCGTCAGCATGGGCGTGGGCACGGAGCCGCCGCGGCCGTAGCTGAAGAAGCCGAGCTTGCCCTTCCACTTGGGGTCGAGGATGTCCCAGAAGGAGTCGATCCCCTTCAGGCTCGTCAGCAGCTTGGTGTTGTACGCCATGCTGGCGGTGCCCGGGGTGCCCTCATAGAGGAAGATGTACTTGGCGTCCGGGTCGCGGTAGGAGTGCTGTCCCTTGTACCAGAGGGACTGGTCGGTCACCTCGGGGAGCATGAGCATGGGCTTGATCGGCTCCAGGAAGTTCAAGATGTATGCCGTCCGCAGCGCGTTGGGGCCATAAGAGAAAAGGTCCACCAGGTACTTCCTCGCCCTGCGCTCCGCGATTATACGCTGAATCAGCTCGGAGTGACCCGACACGCTCACCACCTTGATCTTGGGGTAGCGCTTCTGAAAGACTCCGAGGATCTCGTGATGGGTGATCTCGTCGCCGCCGTAGATATTGACCTGCCCCTCCGCCCGCGCCGCCGCAAGGGTTTTTTCCCACTTCGCGCCGGTGTCCGCCGCGGCGCCGTAGGAGGCGAGAGCCAATACGCAGCAGAGCGCAAGCATGCCGTAACGCACGTAACGAACAACCGGGTCGCCTAAACGATATCTCGGGTTCATGACCATGTTCCTCCCTTCGAGTCGTCCGGCTCGTCTACTTCTTCTTTTTCTTCTTCTTGTCCGAGAGCAGCTCTCCCTTGCCGGTCACGCGCACGGCAAGGGCCAGCATGCCCGGCTCCTCGGGATCGCGTTCGACCTTGACGAGGACCTTGTCCCGCTTCTTCAGGTCGGCGACGGTGATATCCTGCCATGCGTCGCCGGTTTTCTTCTGGATCTTGGTCTCGTCCCCGACGCCGATGTATGCCTTCCGAATCCTGCCCTTGCCCCCGCGCTGGAACTGGTACTCGATGGTCGCCGGCCCGACGGCGCTGATGACCAGCTCCATCTCCTTGGTGCTCTTGCCCTTCTTCTCACTCTGTGCGTCCGCGTCGCCGGCCGTCAGCATGGAGAACACGAACAGAACAGCAAGTATCGATAAGAACGTTTTCTTCACGTTACCCTCCGCTCTACTCAAGTGGTTTGCATGAGATGGGTTCGCTCACGAGGGGTTTCTTAGACCACATTCGTTTCAGCGCTGTCAAGGACGGAGCACCGCGTTCCGGGCCTGTCCTTGACAGCCTCTGAAGGTATTTAGTAGTCGTGGGCTGCCATTGCCCCCGTGGGCCACGGAGAAATGAATCATGCTCTGGAACGATCTTCGCGAGTACCTGAACAGGCTGGATGAGTTGGGCGAGCTCCAGACGGTGCTCGGCTGTGACTGGCAGGAGGAAATCGGCGGCATCGCCGAGCTGGTGACCGAGGAGCGGGGGTCGGCGCTGTTGTTCGACGAGATCCGGGACTACCCCAAGGGTTACCGGGTCGCCGTCAACCTGTTCAACACGCCGAAGCGCACGGCCACGGCCTTCGGCATCCCCCTCGAGCCCACCATCGACGGGGTGGCCGACCGGTTCGCCAGGAAGCTGAGAGACTTTCAGCCCGTGCCGCCGGAAGAAGTCTCCGGCGGTCCCGTCCTCGAAAACGTGCTGACCGGCGACGAAGTGGATCTCTTCAAGTTCCCGACGCCGAAATGGCACGAGAACGACGGCGGCCGCTACATCGGCACCGGCGTCTGCGTCATCCAGAAGGACCCCGATACGCCGTTCGTCAACTCCGGCGCCTACCGCGTGGCCGTCCACGACAAGACCACCTGCACCATCTTCATCGAGCACGGCAAGCACGGCGACGTGATCCGCCGCAAGTACTGGGACCGGGGCGAGAAGTGTCCGGTCCTCATCTCCGTGGGGCAGGAGCCGGTGCTGACCGCGCTGGGATCGTCGAGCGTCTACCGCACGCCCCAGGGGGTGTCCGAGTTCGAGGTGGCGGGCTATCTCCATGGCAGCCCCTATCCGGTCATACGGGGCGCCGTCACCGGGCTGCCCATGCCGGCCGCCGCCGAGATCGTCATCGAGGGTTTCATCCCGTCGCCGGACGACGGCCTGCTGCCCGAGGGTCCCTTCGGCGAATGGACAGGCTACTACGCCCACGGCCGCAGGCCCGAGACCCGGATCGAGGTCCACGCCGTCTATCACCGGAACGACCCGATCATTTTCGGAGCGTCTCCCACGCGGCCGGTGGGATGCGACTACTTCGCCAGCTTCGGCGGCGACAGCCTCGAAGCCCGGCAGCGCCTGGAGAAGGCCGGCATCCCCGGCATCGGCCGTATCGTGGCGCTGGCGCGGCCGCACCTCTACGCCGTGGCCGTCGAGCAGATGTACCGCGATCACGTCCGCGACGTGATCCGCGAGCTGGTGCCGGGAGGGGAACGCTACAACGGCCATCAGACCTGGATCATCGTCGACGACGACATCGACGTCACGGATCACAAGGAAGTGCTGTGGGCGGTGGCCAGCCGGTGCCGGCCCGAGAGCGGCGTCCAGGTCATTCCCGCCACCGCGGTGTGGCAACTGGACCCCCGGATACCGCCGGAGGAGCGCTCGAACCCCGACGCGGCCCACGGGCGCGCCTCCTACACGGCCCACAACCTCGTCATCGACGCGTGCCGTCCCTACGACTGGATCGATACTTTTCCTCCCGTGTGCGTCAACGGCCCGGAGCTGCGGAACAGGATCCGTGCCAAGTGGGGCCATCTGCTGTCGCGCTGAGGGGGGCTGGCGGAACCGTCCAACGGCAGGAGCGAGTAATGGACAGCGGTGAAAACGAAGTCTTGACACGAACCGACCGCGGCACGCCCTGCGGCGAGCTCATGCGCCGTTACTGGCAGCCGGCGGCGCTCTCCGAGGAGCTTCCGCCCGGCGGCCCGCCGCTGCCCGTGCGGCTGCTGGGCGAGGACCTGGTCATGTTCCGGGACGACCGCGGCAGGCCCGGGCTGCTGGGCATCCACTGCGCGCACCGGGGCGCCGACCTGAGCTATGGACGCCTGGAGGACGGCGGCCTCCGCTGCATCTATCACGGCTGGCTCTACGACATCGAGGGGCGCTGCCTGGACCAGCCCGGCGAGCCCGGCGGCGGCGCACACCGGGACGCCATCCGCCAGCCGGCCTACCCGTGCCGCGAAAAGAGCGGGATCATCTTCGCCTACATGGGCCCCGGCGAACCGCCGCTCCTGCCCGCCTACGACTGGCTGACGGTGCCGGACGATCAGGTGGCGCCCACCAAGCTCTTCAGTGAGTGCAACTACCTCCAGGGCAACGAGGGCAACATCGACATCTTCCACAACAACTACCTGCACTTCATTAGACGCGATCTTTCGGCCATGAGCGAGGCCGAGGTGAAAAAGATCCGGGACCGGTTCGGCGACGTGGAAAGGGTGTCGGGGCGCGGGCCGTCACCCGGGACGGAACGGACCCACGCCCAGCTCCTGGACCTGGGGATACGCATTTGCAAGGTGCGGCGCATGGACGCCGGCCGGAACTACATCCGCGCCGCCACCTTCGTGCTGCCGAGCATGACGGTCATTCCCGGCGGCAACATCAACTGGCACGTCCCCATCGACGACACCCATCACTGGAAATACGTCATCACCTTCAGCCGCGAGAAGGCGCTGGACAGAGAGACCGCCACCATGCGGTCCAGCCAGTGGGCGCCCGCGCCGGACTACCGTCCGATGGTGAGCAAGGCCAACCGCTACGGCCAGGACCGCAGTCTCATGAAGGACCGCGTCTACTGCGGCATCGACTACCCCAATCCGATTCAGGACCTGTGCGTGGTGGAGGGGGCCGGGCTGGTGCAGGACCGGACCAACGAGCATCTGGTGGAGTCCGACGTGCCCATCGTGGCGTCGCGCAAGGTCCTGATGAAGGCCATCCGGGACGTTCAGGGGGGCAGCGATCCGCCCCACGTGATCCGCGACACGGAGGCGAACCGTTTCCCCGAGATCGTGGCGACCTACGGCGTGATCCCGAGCGCCACCCCGTGGCAGGACCATCTCGACCAGCTCGTGGCGGAAGGGCGGGGTTGGCAGACCCTGGCGACTCCATGAGGCAAGGCGCGCACACCAGGCTGCGGCTCGGCATCGCCGGCCTGGGCATGGCCGCGGCCCGGATCCTGCCGGAGATCGCGCCGCTGCCCTTCGTCCGGCTGGCCGGCGCGGCCGATCTCCGCAGGCACGCCCTGGACCGGTTCGCGCGGGAGTTCGGCGCCAGCGTTTATGGCACGGTGGAGGAGCTGTGCGAGAGCGACGAGGTCGATGCCGTCTACGTCGCCACCCCCCACGAGTTCCACGCGGAGCATTCCATCGCGGCCATGGAACGGGGCAAGCACGTGATCGTGGAGAAGCCCATGGCGCTGTCGCTGGAGGAGGCCGAGGCCATGAACGCCGCGGCCGACGAGCACGGGGTCAAGCTCATGTCGGGACACACCCACAGCTTCGATCCGCCGGTGCGGAAGATGGCGGAGGTGGTGGCCGGCGGCGAGCTCGGGCGGCTCCTGATGATCTCCACGTCCTATTACAAAGACCACATGTACCGGCCCTTCTCGGATCATGACATCCGCATGAGCCGGGGCGTGGTGCTGAACCAGGGTCCCCACCAGTTCGACATCGTCAGGCTGATCGGCGGGGGCCTGGTCCGCAGCGTCCGGGCCGCCGCGGGGGTCGGGGACCCCACGCGTCCCGGCGAAGGGCACTACGCCTGCCACCTCGAGTTCGAGGACGGCGTGCCGGCGAGCCTGGTCTACAGCGGCTACGCCTACTTCGATACCGGCGAGCTGATATGGGGCATCGGCGAGGGCGGTCTTCCCAAGGACCCCGACAGACACCCCAAGGCCCGGGAGTTTTTCCGCAGGCTGGGCGAGGGCGACGAGCGCAGCCAGGGGCTCGAGCGCCGGCTGGAGGCGTGGCGCTACGGCGGTGCCGGCGCCGCGCCGGGCACCGAACCGGAAGCGGCAGCGCGCCATCAACCCTTCTTCGGCCTGACCGTGGTGACCTGCGAGAACGGAGAGATCCGACAGTCCAGGGACGGGTTGTACATCTACGACGACCACGGACGGCGCGAGGTACCGGTGGAGCGCGGGGCTCGGGGGCGCGAGGCCGAGTTGCGAGAGTTCCATGACGCCATCGTTCACGACCGCCGTCCCTTTCACGACGGCCGTTGGGGCGAGGCGACCCTTGAGGTGTGCCTGGGATTACTCGAATCGGCGCGGGAGCGGCGCGAGGTTTACATGTCACATCAGGTGCCGGTGGTGCATTAGGGGACTGAACGGCGGCGTTGGAAATGGCGTCCTTCGACTTCGCTACGCTACGCTCAGGACGCCAACTCGAAAAACGCCAACTGATCGGAGTTCTCAAATCTCGAAGAGGTGATCATGAGTCGAGTATCGATCGGGGATTTGCAGCGGATGAAGGCCGAGAAGCAGAAGATCGTCGTGATGACCGCGTACGACTATACGGTGGCGCGGATCATCGACCGGGCGGGGGTGGACGTGATCCTGGTGGGTGACAGCGGCGGGCGGTTCGCGCTGGGTCACGAGGACAGCAACGAGGTCACCATGGACGAGATGGTGATCATGGCCCGGGCTGCCCGCCGTGGCGCCGAGCGGGCCATGGTGGTGGGGGACATGCCGTTCATGAGCTATCAGGTGAGCGACGAGGAGG
>MKWU01005910.1_pt1 | contig 12870 bp, 16 predicted proteins | sample 809101 | NCBI WGS metagenome assembly MKWU01 (sample SAMN05860141, study PRJNA318959) | sponge metagenome | host: Aplysina aerophoba | place: Slovenia: Piran, Adriatic Sea, Gulf of Piran | collected 2013-05-07 | reverse complement strand
CTCTCCCTTTGACAATCTAATCATTCTGCTTGTTTTGTTTTGATTCATTGTATAGTGCTGCATGGGGCAATCTGCCCTAGTGTGCAATTGCACATGGTGCACTTGAATAATAATGATATGATATATGATATGATATGCATCATTGGGCCTTGCGCACAAGCAACAATTGGATGCATATTTGCGTCAATAAGACTTAAAGGGTTAAACAGTCCATCTAGACTAATGAAAGACTTAAGAGCTAAGTTGTCTCATGCACAAGAAGGTTATCTAACTTTTCATGTGGGGGAAGTTGAAAATCTCTTCCCTGAAAAAGATATACCACAATGTATATCTAGATACCAAAGTGAAAAATGTTGAAAGCAATAACTCAACTTTGGAACACTGTACAAACTTTCCCTGCATGGAAAGATTAGAGCATACCTTCGCGATGTCTGAAATGCCCACAGAGGTCTTCTATCTGGCTCGCATGATCCCCACATGACGAACGAGTGTCTAATCCTAAATCCGCCATTTAACCAATGGCATTGCCATATATGGTGTAAACAATGGAAGTAAATCAATGTGGGGAATAGTTTCGTGCAGTAAACTACTGCAGAAGCAAGTATGCTAGATTGTAATTACTGGATATTATGCTTACCAGCCTGCTATAGGTATTGCTGTGTTGGTGTTTATGTTGTGCCTCATTGAGTACTCTCTTACATTATGTACCTGTTTAGATGTGAATGGCAGACACTATTGAGCACTGTGAAATGTGAGATTGTTAGCTGCAGCAGCAACAAAGTCATGGATGCCTACCTACTGAGGTAAGTACAGTGGTGCTGAATTATGGGCTGTCATTATGTTTGGTGAGTGAACCAATTGAAGTTAGTCCTGTAACCATGATTGCATGTACGGTGCACGTCACAAGAAACTTTACAAAATCCGCGGATTCACTTCGTCGGTAATCTGCAGTTTTTCGTGACATTGTCGAGGATATCTGCGGAATTGTCAAAGAGTGTCCGCGGAATTGTCGAAGGGTGTCTGTGGAATCGTCAATCCACGGTATCTACAGATTTGTAGAAGGGCATCAGCGCAGTCAGAATCGGTAAAGGCATCAGTGGAATCGTACTGTGTTCTTAGAATAGTCGAAGGGTAGTCGGCTTGTAGTAGTTGAAAGGGTGGAATCATCGTAGCTGTACTGTACATAGCTGTGGATCGTCAAAGGCAGCGTTCGGAGGGGCGCAGTAATAAATAAAAGCGTGGAGTGTGTACACCTACGCATGTACATACTTACTTGGATCGCGGGGAGGCGGGGCAGTCTTATGGTGTACATAGTCATAGTCTTCATACGTAGCTGAGCATGCTGGCAGGACTTAGGAAGGACTATCTCAAACCGAGGAAGAGGACAGGTAGGAGCACATTAGTAATCTTTACTACAGTAGTAATGTACATATGACAGCTGAGTACGTACTTAGCGTGGTCATACTGTCACCAGCAGACGAAGGCTTAAGGTGGTAGGTGTGGCTATTTCCTAAACTAGAAGGGCAACTGTGAAATGCTATAACTTCCTAACCGTTTGTCTATGGAGTTGAGCATTTCACATTTCATAGACATGTCTTGTCTGTATAATTGACAGTTGTCATTTGATTGATTGTGCAATCTATTTTGATGATACAATCAATTAATTAAGTGCACCGTAGTCATGATTACCCTTAGGAAAAGTGAAACCATTTCTGACCAGGAAACCCTGGAGTTACAGAGTGGAAGTGGGTACAGAGCAAGACAAAGCATTTACCTATATTCCTACGGCAGCAATTAAAGACGGCACTAAATCTGGCTATATGAGAGCGTTGTCAGTAATACTCGAACAAAAAGTGCCATATTTTCTTAGCCGACGCATGTATCTCTAATCGCTGCTGTACGATTGTGATGCACATGGTATCCTCCCTGTACAAGCAAAACGCATACGAATAATTTGTACCGTGACAGAATGGTTTTAGTTGCAACACCTTGGCAATGTACGTGAGATGGCAAAATCTCGACGGCGCGACACTTTAGAACGGAGATTGCACGTAAATCATCTTCTGTACCACCCGCAAGGTGGTTCTACTTCGTTTCGTTCGAATCAGCAAGCAGGAAAGACACCAGCGCTTCTGTATTCACCTGACGATCGTCCGTACAGCAATTTATGCCTCTGTTCACACCTCATTAACATATTAGGTGTTATGTAAACACTTAACTGCAACTATGCTGATTATATGGCAGTAATCACTGGATATGTGACAAATGGCCCACACTGGGCATAGTGTACAAATCCCCATTTGCATATGCTGATTATAGCCAAGAGCTACGGAGATGCCCAAACTGAAGACAAAGCGGGAGAAACGGTTGCAGAAAATCACCCTCAGCCTTGCTGGTGTAAGGGCATACTTATGCCTGTGCATGTACAGAGATCTGGAATGGGTGGTGGAGCAAGGGTTGAGTATGCATGCAGTGGCTGCAGTGCAGGGCAGATTCAGTTCGATTCATCCACTTACGTTGAATGTTCTAGACGGCATGTTGCTTCACTAGCTGTTTCCTTGGCATTTTTACTCACAGGACATACCCATGCTGGGTATCACAACACTTTGCCCAGAGGTTTGGGCATTCCTGTGTTGCACCGTAGTAGTTTCTACAGTGTGGTGAAGGATGCTTATATGCACATCAAGCAAATGCTTGATAATCTTTGCACCCTTGCAAAGGATGAAATGAAGCTGTTGCCTCCTGCTGCTCTCAGCAGTTGGCCCAGAGCTGTCACAACAGCAGATGGATGCTGGCTGACCAGAGGCCATTTTAGTCAAAACTGCACCTTCATAGTGAAGAATTACCTTAGGAACAGCATCCTGTGGTATGACCACCTATGTATGCGTGGTAATGATGATGTAATAGACAAGCCGTTATTCCCAGGAACAGCAAAGTCAGCTGAAGGCCACCTGGCTGAAGTTTTGTATAAAAGGGCGAAAGAAGAAGGCTGCAATATAGAGGTCAACTGGCAGGACAATGATTCATCAGCAGCAAAATCGGTAGCACTAGCATTCCCTTCAGCACAAATTATGTTCTGTGCTGGCCATGTTGGTCGGGCTCATACACATAGGCTCACTGATATGAAGGCAAAGAAATCTTTTATCGCAGCATACATGGGTTTGCATAAAGATTTCCCCACTGTAAAGACAGTGAAGTGCTGCTGTGCTGGAAAGAACCACACAGCCGGCTGCGGATGCATCTCAGAGGGATTTATTCGCAATGCCAGAATAAACCACTTTCTTGCATGCTTGCAAGCTGAAAAGAGTGCTTCAGTGTATGCGGCGAGAATGCATGAACTGGGAAAGTACCATGCACGTGGCATACATACATGGGACAATGGCTTCTGTTCGTTTCATGCCCAGAATGTCTGCTCTTGTGGGAAATGTGGTGACGAGGAACTGAAGTGCAAGGGAGAAAGCCCTACAAATCGAAAAACATTGTTACCTGCCCCCTGCACGCACTTGCCTATGAGATTGAATGTGAAACAAGAGCAAGAAATGCTGCCCAAGTAATTCACAGTGAATTGGGAAAGGGGCATTCCAATCTCTGTGAATCAGCATTCAGTGTCTTGCCGAAATTTCGAGCCAAAAATCTAGCATTGCCTCACCTCACCTACATGTCCGTAACAAATTGGGGGCTTGTGAGTCTTTCTTGCAGGAGAAAAAGGGAGCTGAATACTCACCATAAATAGAACTATATACGGAGATGGGATTGCCCATTTTAGATGGCATGCAGGATCTATGGGAGAAGGACATGAAAGCCAGGACAAAGAAGAAATCTGCAGCAGTAAAGAAGAAACGCATTGAACTAAAAACTGCGCGCATTGAAGAGCAAGAGGAGCGCAAGCAGTGGGCGAAGAGGCAAAAAATATTGCATCAGTATGGTGAAGAAGAAGACAATGATGATAGCAGTGACGATGGAGGCAGTGAAACACCACCAGCCATTGCAGGACAGGAACTAGTTGATGATGCCATGCTAGTCCTATGCAAGGTCAATGAGGAGACCACAAAGAAAGGAAAAGGAAAGGCCAAGAGCGCTCAGAAGCCATGCAAATGTCCAACTTGTACCATAAGGATTCATGCTGAAGTGGCTATGTTCTCTAAGGAAGCCGCCACTAGAGCTCCGTCACAGAACATGATACGAGCTATTTTCAATTCTTCCTCCAACTTTACAGCAAGCGGCATAATTCTTGAAGAGTGTGCGCGGCAATGGCGGCTTCCTTATATGTTCATCGAACACCTTTGGGGTACCTAGACAACAAGTTTCAGAGAGCAAGCCCATATCTGCGTGGAGCTACACCTCGCATTAGTTACCTGTGAAATCAGTGTGCTCACTAACTTGCGTATACTCGTCGAAACAAGCGTGTGCGATGGTTCATCGTGTCCAACTCGACGAAGGCAGTAGCCATCTTGCTGCAGTGCGAGGAAACGTGACGTAGAGACAATTGTGCAAATTGCTACTCGCAGGAATAGTCCTGAAAGGAAGCGAACCTGGAAGGGTATGCTTTTAACCAGTGCTAACGATAGCGCGCAATATCGCGTTCGCAGAACGGAAGTGCATTCTTCGGAATAGCACTTGGCTGCATACAAACGCGTTCGTGCACAATAATTAGCAATCTTTGAAGGATTGTTTTGGTGGTACCCAAGCACTTTCTGAGACTCTTCTTTCACATTCGAGCAAGGATCAGTTGTGCACATAATATATCTGCTGCTCAGGAAATTCTGAGAGGTGACCCTAAACTCCGTACATACCTTAAATGGACTGCATAGTGTTTAATGTACGTACGTAACTACCAATGCGCTGTAGGCACACTTCGGCTCAGAGGTGTTTCATGAGGATGATGGTCTTTACGATGGTCCTGAGTACGGCCGTGTTTCTGCTAGCCCTCATCGTAACTTTGATCGATCAAGATGGCTTTCGGAGCTCATTTTCATGTCGTCATTTTCTACTTAGTTCTGGTGGCGCTGTAGGCACACTTCGGCTCAGAGGTGTTTCGTGAGGAGGATGGTCTTTAGGATGGTCCTGAGTACGGCTGTGTTTCTGCTAGCCCTCATTAGCTGCCTCTGAATAGCTACATCTGACCAGATCACCAACAATGGTCTGATTTCAACATCCATCCACGACATTTAACTCATTTTTCACTTGTAACCCAGGTCTTATGCTACTCTGGAGCAGGATCAAACCTGGATTAATGCACGCATATGAACGCTCTAACCCGGGTCTGACCCAGGCTAGTTAGTCCATGTGATGAAAGGGGTATAATTCTATCGTACGTATAAGCTGAAATGAGAGTAAAATTTGTTCTAACCAACCAACGAAGAAAGCTGCCAAGTTTGGGCCAAGCATAACCAGCAACCTCTGTCCCATGGACCTGACGTGTCATGTATTGAAAAGATATATATATTCACTCATGTGATCAAGTGATGCAGATCACAGTTGCAAAGAAGTGCCTCAACACCACTATGTAGAAGGCCTTTGTAAAATGGATCTCTGGAAACACTGCTCTCAACCAACAATTGTGTATCACAAGCAGTCTCAGTTGGATGTTTCTGTGTGAAACGCCAGCCACCAGTAGCCAGAACAAGTAGAAATAGGGCCACCACATGTGTATATATGCATGCCATTAGGATGTTGCCATGCTGTAATAAATTGGCCTTTTGCTACTCGTCTATATTATGTTAGTTGCTGCTTGTCTAATGTTCACTACAACAATGGCTCACCATCACCTCATAATAGACCTATTGCATGTTCCAAATGCAATGACATCATGCAGTTAATGGTTGGTAAGGGTGTTCGAGTATGTACAGTTGTATAGAAAGTAGCCTGTTTTGTTGCCTGTGGAGGAGAGCGCCGATTTCCAACTTGAATGTGTTTTTGGAGTCGTTGTTACCATGCCGCACCACTGTGCTGTTCCTGGGTGCACGTCCAACAGTAAGACGGCTGTCGGCGTGTCTTTTCACAAGTTTCCAGCTGACGCTGCTCTTTGTCGTTCTTGGGTGAGGAACATATGCAGGAATGAAAGCAAGGGAGTTAGGATGATCAATAACTCCACTCATGTGTGCAGTTTACACTTCGCAGAGGAGTCCTACTACACGTCAGGTAGGAAAAGGGAGCGCAGGAAGACACGGACAAGTCGGATCTTGAAAGTCACCGCTGTGCCAAACGTTTTCAATTGTTTCCCTGAGCGACTGCAACCCACATCCAGCAAACGAAAAGCGCCTGCCACTCGCAAGGCACTGAAGCCTAAGCAGAAGAGAGAAAGTGATGCTGATGTGGCTGATGGCAGAGAGGATACCAGCGCACTTAGTTAGGACATCGATGGTGAGATTGAGGGTGATGATGACACCTGTGCAGGCAGGCAGCATGATCATTGTGACTGTGTGGAGTCACTGCAGCGTACTGTGGAGTCAATGCAGCATGATGTACACTACCTGCAGAGCGAAAGGATCGCAGAGCTAGCAAAGGCGAAAGAATTGCTGCACCAGTTGGAGGAGGAAAAAGCCAGGTGCAATTTCTGCTTAGACCGCTTCAAAAGTGATGACAAGAAGATGCAGCACTACACTGGTTTTGTTACATATGGAATGTTCATGGGATGCTTCGGTTTTCTTTTGCAATCAGCAAAGGAAATAAGAACATGACAAGGGAAACGAACCAGCACTGGCGAAAGGACTACAGACAAGACAGGCCCCAAGCCCAAGCTGCTTCTTCAGGAGCAGTTTTTCTTGGTAATGGTTCGGCTGCAACTTGGATTGAATGTGGAAGATCTTGCAGACAGACCATTTTTACAAAAATCCTTCAACTGTCAGCAGAATCTTCTCATGGATTAACTTGATGTACGTATGTCAAGTTCAAGGGGTTGCAATGTGGATGTCCTGGTCAAAAGTGGACAAGTGGATCCCTCCTTGTTTCAAGAAGTGGTACCCCACAACTAGGGTCATCATAGATGAAACAGAGTTTTTCACTGAGAAGCCATCATCTCGTGTAAGGCAAAGTGCGACATGGTCCTCATACAAGAACCACAATACATTTAAAGTCCTTGTGGGCGTATCACCTGATGGTACAATGGTATGCATCAACAACTTATATGTAGGCTCGCAGTGTGGCCTATTGAGTTTACTGGAGTGTGGTGACAGTGTAATGGCAGATAAAGGGTTTGAGATACAGCACCTTTTGAGTGGACTTGGTGTTCGTTTGAACATCCCACCATTTTGTTGAGGAGAGCAACAGTTCACACCTGACGACGTTTTGAAGACCAAAAAGATAGCTGCTGTGCGCATCCATGTTGAGAGAGTGATCAACCGTATAAAGCAGTATGCTTTGGTGAATGGAGTCATTCCCAACAGTTTGTGGGATATTGCTGATCAGCTTGTGTTTGTTGCTGGCTACCTCACCAATTTTGAACCTGGACTGGTTACATAGAGTTAGTTGTTTTAAATGTTTTTCTTGTTGCTTCTTTGTACGTGGCATTTCACAGTTATATATAACATCTGTATAGATATAAAAATCATGCATGGCTACCCTGACACTGAAAATAGCATGCCGCATTGTCGTGAACAATCACCCATAGCTTGTCATCACCACCCCATGGTGCCAGTGATCCTATTTGGTACCACCCCTTGGTGCTAATTAACATGTTGTAAGTGCTCATCAGATACAGACAAATTAAAGTAACAATGTAACATCTATACATGCACATGTATGCATGTATAAGGAATGTCAAAAAGGAAATATAACTACAGAGATTCGGATGTTAGAGCTGGTAATAACTCTTGAAAATAGTATGACCCGAGCTTGGTTTGATAGTCAAAAACATACATGGTCTATACAAAATGGCATTGAGTAAAAGTATTTCGAGGTCCACACAATGAAGTGGCATTTTGATAATTTACAGACAAAAAGTTGCACTTGGACCTGGTAGAAATACCTATGAGTATGTCTCAGAGTAAGTTCGTCCCCTTGCTTAGAAAGACAGAGAGCCTGGATAGTGGTCACTGCCTCCTCCACTGTCATGTCCCAAGCAGAATATGGACATTTCACTTCCACAAGGTGCTTCTCGTCATTTACCGAAATAATACCATCTGGTGAAGCACCGCGGCACAGCTCACTACAATCAACTACTTCTCCTGACTCCATCATGACCACATCAGAAGCTGTGAAAGATCTCACGAAACAATCCAGTGCAACCTTCTCAAGTTCTTGGCCATAACGTGTATGGTACGGTGCATAGAAAACATTACGCTACCTGAAAACCGTTACGGTTATTGTCGTTTAAAGGTTATCAAACGGTGAATCGCGAAACGATAATCGTTAGCGAGTGATGGTTAATTGTTAGCAAAACGTAGTAGTTCACAATTTAAGGCCTCGTGTATCTAATTCCAGCGCTGCAGCTCCATCCACTGTGAGCACAACATTCTTCATATAAAACTCATCAGGCGTGGTAGCTGAAGCAGTGGTCACATCTACAGCATCCAGCTCAACTTCACTGTCTGACGAGTTGTCACTGTCAACATCTGAAGCAGAGCTGCTTTCTGATCTGCTTCAATCCATCAATTTAAGCAGGTAAGATGAACCGTACCTCATGACATTGCCACTTGTGTCTGATCTCAGCAGATCTTCGTGCTCCTATAGAGCCACTAATAGTGCAGCTTGTTCGTCTGGCTTGGGAACACGCGTGTTCAATGGGCATGGATAATACACAGGTCGCACTTTCCGACGCTTTTACTTCTCGTACTCTTCCTTTATTGTCGCAACATCAATGACTCTACGTGGCGGAACACTTCCACACCAAGGACGATTGCACTGCTGGAGACAACTTGTGCATGGTAGCATACTCTCCTCTCGCAGAACAAGCCGTACAAACTCCTCCAGTGCATAGAGGAGTGCTGCAATGTGGTTGCAACAACCAGCCAAACCAGCAGGGCAAACACAGTATGCAGTATGCACATCCCCCCTTGCAGTCAGGCATAACCTGACTGCATACGTCTTGGTCTTCACCATAGATGGCAAGACTTGGGCACGAACATAGCACAGCCCAGGACTATCGGGCAGAGGGTGGTGTTGAATGGATTGCACATGGCAATCTTTGAAAAAACCTGTAGCCTTTTCCCAGGCCACGGAATGATGGTAGACACTCATCTTCAGAGTCGTCTGCAGTAGATTTCCCAGCAGACAGAGATTGGTCTGCATCACCTGCCAACAAAATTACATTGGTTGGCCGCTCTACAAATTGTCTGTACAGACTGGCAAGGGAGACAAACGGCAAGTCCGCCAAGTTCGACGTCCAGCCTTCGTTCGGGAGCACAGGTGAGGACCGTAAATTGGGATGAGCCACTTCATTCACACCTGACTCCTGCAACCGTTCCAGCATCCTTGCAATGTTTGCCCCTTTGTCAGGGTCTATGATATCCTTATCTAAACCTGTGCAAACGTACTCCTTCACCCTGCGCAAGAGAACAAACAGGGCGCTCACATACATCGTCAAATCGCGATGCTACAACGCTATTTCGCTTATGGTTGAACAAGCACCTCGACATGCCAACCATCGTTTCAGCTGCTCCATGTTCAAAACATCTGGTGATTTACCGCTCAGGCTAGCTCCAGGAACGTCATCCTCAGAAAGACGGTAGTAAGCGGCGAACTCGGTAGTACTTTTAAGGATTTGTAATGTTGGTAACACCCTTCGCGACCACTTCCAGTTTCGATGATGTAAGCGATGATGTCATTATGCAATTCAGCTATTGCAATGACCACGGCTGCATATGCATACAAATACCACTACTACATAGTTCACATTGCTTGAATGCAAGTATATATGGTGCGCAGTGGTCACTATGGGCTGACATTTGCTGTGGTGGTGTTGTCATATGCCACTGGTGTAAGTACTCCACCTGCAAATGTGGTGGGTTGCACTCAGTGGAACTTGCACCTTGTTCTGTCCTTCTGTGTACAGTGAGAGCAGTATGTTTGTGTCCAAGGAGCGTTTGACACTGAAGACTTGTGGTAGGACCACACTGCTACAGATTCTAAATCCTCTCTTCTCATATGTGAAATCACTTGTGGGGCAGTGCACTGTGAAGGTGTGTACAACTTGTGTGATTGTGATAACTAGTGGTGGGTTGAGTCTGTAGCATTTATTACACATGTTCTTTGTTCCCCTGCAAAGGATCTGTTTTATTCACGTAAAGACTTTTTGGATCCTAATCAACAGGAATTTCCACACTGCAGTTTTGCTGATGAGGTCTGTGTGTGTGCATGGGCATGTGTGTCTGTTCATGACATACTATAAGGTAGTGATGGTAGTATTTTGGTATTGTTAATTATTTTCTGTATTTACACCATACTGAATGTTTAACAATGGATAGACTAGAGATATCGAAAAACCAACTTTTTGGTATTAATTGGTATGTGCTGCAAGCCTGCAACCATAGCTAGTATGTTCAATGAATGTAGTTGTGTAAGTCAACAAGCACACAGATTCTATATAGGACCAGCAAGAATTAAGCTCTGTCTCGTAGTTACATGTGTATGTGTAGCCTCAGGCCACTTGAAGCATTTGTGAGCCGTTAACTTATAATTCATATTTAAGTATCAATTCAAAAGATGATGTGTGGACATCATCTTTAGAATTGATATTATTTGTTGTGGTGTATTGTATTGTATGGTTGCACCAGGCTGATATAAATGGGGGACCTGAGACGTAACACAGAGAAAGCAACAGCTGATTACAAATGATTCAACATGATACAGTTTGTTCAAGAAGTAATTACAGATAATTCAGTTGTAATAATAATTGAATGATTAATGATGGTCAAACAGTTGGAGTCAATTATTGTAATATGCAATTAAGATTCAGATAAAGATTAAACAAAAGTCCGGTAATAGTGAATTAGTCCATGAAGTAGTGTCTTAGGCTGGTCTTAAACGTGTAGTGACTAGCTTCCCTAATCGCAACAGGGATGCGACTCCAGTCCCTTCCTGTCCCTTATGTGACTTCGTCTTCCATGATATCCTCAAACTGGAAGGAGCTGGTAACCTCTGGGAAGGTTGGTGATTCTGCTGTTAGGTTCAGAAGCCCACTCACGTTGGTAAAGTGGCTGCTGAATTAGTTAGCTATGCTCCTAGGACTGTCAAAAGCATGCCAAGACCCATTCCCTTGGCCCAGGAGCCTGTTTAGTTCCTTCCACATGCCCTTTCCACTCCTGCAGTTGGATTTGGAAGCAACTGACTCAAAGTTGGCACGTTTAGCCTGCTGTAGATTCCCTGTGACCTTGTTTCTCATGTTCCTGTAGCTGCACCAGGCCTCCTCGCTGCCAGTTTTGCTGGCCTGGCTTTGCAGTTGATTTCGCTTCCTCATTTGCTTCCTGAGTCTGCGTCGATCCAAGGTAAGGAGTTCCTACGGACTCGACAGCTAACCATTGGAGCGTGGCTGTCTAGAATATCTAAGAATGTGCTTTTCCAATGGTTCCAAAGGCTATCAATGTCAGTGCTGCTTATTTCCCATGATGCACTTTGAAGATCATCTAACAGACCTTCCACGTTACATCTCTTGAACGTTCTGACCTTCTTAGTTTTGTGACCATGACACTGCCCACCTGATCTCACTCTGTATGCCCTCAGGTGATCACTGACTCTAGCGTCAAGACGGCCAGACTCGAGAAAGCTACCTGGGTTGGAGGTGTAGATTTGGTCGATCATAGTCCTGGTGTCTTCGGTCACTCTAGTTGGTTCGGCTATTAACTGTGTAAGGCTCAGTTCTTCACTGATGGATTGCAATCGCATTGAAGTTGAGGAGTCAGACAGTAGGTTAATATTTATATCTCCCATGACTAACATCTCTTTGCATTCTGTGCTGGCACTTTCTAACAAGTTGGAGAAGTCAACCATGAACTGGCAGATGGAGCCCGGGGGAGATAGATTGCACAAACGAGTATGGAGTCCTTCCTGTTGATTCTGATCTCCACCCAGATGGCTTCCAAGTAATCAATCTCGAGGCCATGTTCCCCTCTTTCACCTGTCTTCGCTAACCTGTACATGGAGCACCTGGAGGAGAACACCCTGCGTACAGCCCCACTACCCTCTTGTCTCTGGCTACGCTACGTCGACGATACATTCGTCATCTGGTCACACGGACAGGATGAGGTACTCAATGGATAGCACCCGGAACATAAAATTCACCATTGAGCACGAGAAGGAAAGCAAGTTAGCATTCCTGGACGAACACGTGATCAGGAGCGAAACCAGACTGTGCATAGGGGTCTATCGTAAGCCCACCCACACGGACCACTACATCTTCTTCCACTCGCACCACCATCAGAGAACCATCACAGAGGTATTGAGATTTATGCACGACAGAGCCCACCAAATCTGTGACTCCACATCTGTAAAACCTGACCTCCAGCACCTCCAGAGGGCTTTCCAAGCCAATGGCTTCCCCAAGGGCCTAGTGAAGAAGACACTCTCTCGTCGACCCACCCTTCTCACTCCCCCTCCCTCTGAACCTGCGAGCGAGGACCCACTGAAAACCATGTGTCTCCCCTATGTTCAAGGACTCAGCGAGAAGTTGGAGAGAGTATGCACTTCGCTTGGGATAAAGGCAGTCTTCAAGCCAGTGAGGACCCTCAGGCAGATCCTGATACAGGTCAAGACCCACATCCCTGATGAGAGAAAGAAAGGAGTGGTCTACGAGGTCCCCTGTAAAAAATGCCATCAAACCTTCGTCGGGGAGACCAAGAGAACGCTCAAGGTGAGACACGGCGAGCACAAGCAGGCGGTGAAATGTGGAGACCCGAAGAACGGCATCGCGGTCCATGCCCATGAGTTGAGCCACAT
>MKWU01005908.1_pt1 | contig 12874 bp, 9 predicted proteins | sample 809101 | NCBI WGS metagenome assembly MKWU01 (sample SAMN05860141, study PRJNA318959) | sponge metagenome | host: Aplysina aerophoba | place: Slovenia: Piran, Adriatic Sea, Gulf of Piran | collected 2013-05-07 | reverse complement strand
AGCTCGAACGAGAGCGCGGGTGGTTCAGAGATGAGATCGACCGGTTGCAATCTGAGCACGACCGGCTCGCCCAAGCCAACACCTCTGTGGAAGCGGAAAGACGGTCGTTGGACAGCGAGAATATCGAGTTGAGAGCCAAGCTGAAGCAGGGGCCCGACTTGGAGGAGTACTGGCGGCGCTTCTACGGGGCGTCCCCGTTCGAGCAGGTGAAAAACGTCAACGAAGCAATCTCGCGCGCACAGGAGCTGTTTCCCGAGCAACTGGTTTTTGCCCTCAACTCGAAGTCCGATAAGGAGAGTCCGTTCCAAAGACCGGCCGAGGCGTTCGCCGCGCTGGTGTGGCTTGCCACGGACTACCATCACCTGCGGTGGACGAAACCCGGTGAGGATCCGCGCTTCGAAGAGCGCCTGAAGAAATCCTGTCCCGGCTGGTCGTACAAGCCGCATCAGTCCAACGCAACCAAAAAGCAGTTCGTAGAGTGGTACGAAACCGTGGTGGAGGGCCGACGCTATGAGCTAGGCGAGCACCTGGGCAAGGGTACCAGCGCCGACCCGCAAAAGACGATCCGAATCGCGTTCGCCTGGGATGATGAACGCGGCCGGGTGGTCGTCGGCTACGTCGGTGTTCACCAGAGGAACCGCCGCTCCTGACACGGTTTCTATGAGAACGACACGCAGGCCGTGCGCACGACCCGCAACACCGTTTCTTGGTCGAAGCGCGTCTCGTACTCCTGCGAGATTTCGTCCGTGAGACGCATGCCCTCCGCGCCCGGCCACGTCAGGATGATAAGCACCTTGGAGCGCTCACGCTCTATAGCACCGTTGGAGCCGCGCCATTGTCCAGCGCCGTCTACGACCGTCAGCCCGTCAGGAAAGCGAGGCGTAACCGTATCCGCTAGAAAGGCAGCCCAGGCTTCATCGCTTACCACCTCAACGCCGGCGCTGCTGCGACCGAAGAAGAGCTGGTATTCGGCAAAAGCGTCCGTGCCCTCCGGGCAGGAGGATACGGCGTAGGCGCTGCAACCTACCAGGATAAGAACGGCAATGGAAATCGAGAAGACGCACAGTAATCTGCGCACATTAGCACCTCCGAAAAGACGTCTACATGCTCAACCTAGGCCCACGTGGGCATTCCGGTAGCTCACGAGAGATGTTCCTTTTGAAAGCATTTGCACTACCCGAACCTGCGGCCGGGGAGACCCTCTTCTCCCTGGGGAGTGTACAGACCGGGGCAATAGGGAATAGTTGCTCGGGGTGAGGGGAAAGAGATGCCGGTCCGGCCCATATTGACAGTTTGGCAGAGTTACCCAAGAGTTCCCATGCGAGAGCTTCTACGAGCTCAAGCACGAATGTCGCCTAGCGTACCCGGTACCGCGCGCCTTGCGAGAACGCATGCTCTTGGCTTCGCCAGAGCTTGTCACGCGGGCATACTGAAACACAGTTATAGCTGTGAACAGTATACTGCACGCAGGCACAGTAGTAAGTAAGAGTTCGGACCCGCATGTCGCGCGATCAGAAGAAAGCGTAGTGCAAATGCCGATGCAATCTACCGGGATTTCCCCAAGTCCTGAGCCAAGAAAATTCGACGACTCCAGCGACTGGATGCGGGGTATCACCCGCACATGGCAGTTCCTGCCGCCGGTCGACATGCGGGCTGTCATCACACCGCACGAGGTCGAGGCGGCCAGCGGACACACGTTTGTCATCACGCTGACGGCGGGGCCGGGTCTCATCCTAGCCGCTGGCGCCCATATCACGGTGGAAATCCCGGATTGCTGGGATTGCCATTTAGGCAACTGCTATCGCCGGGGTGTGCAAACGCTCGGCAGCCGCGACCAAATCCGCGCGGGCTATGGCGCGTTTGCCGACGTGGCGTGCACGAATGCTGACGTGCAGCTCGCGCTTGCTGTCTCCTATGGACGCCATCTCGATCTGCTCGACGTCGTGGTGCAAGCCGGCACGCTGCAGGCGGGAGACGAGGTGCAGATAACGCTTGGCGCACCTGACGGCAATCTGCTGCAGGCCCAGAAGTTCGCCCAAACCGCCATTTTCAGCATCGGCGTTGACGTGGACGGCAGCGGAGAGTACCGGCAAATCGCCAACTTCCCCACGGTGAAGGTGGTGGGCGCGCACACGGCCGACCGCTTTCGCGTCTTCGCGCCTGCCGTGGTGCAGCCGGGTGAATTATTCGACGTGCGGGTGCTGCCGGTGGATATCTATAGTTTCAATCCCGCGACGAGCTATGCCGGCGCGGCACAGGTGTTCGCGCCGGAGGGCGTGGAGACAGAAGACCGCGTGGCAGTAGACACAACAGGGCAGCCCTTAGGGCAGACCATTGCCGTTACCGCCAAGACTACCGGCGTACACACGCTCAGCGTTTTCGACCCCGTAGCGGGCATCTCCGGCCGGAGCAATCCCATCGGTGCAGGTTTCTTGCCGGACCGGGGGGTTTTCTTTGGCGAGATGCACAGCCAGATGTGGCACAGCATGGGTACAGGCACGACGGAGGAGTTCTTTGCGTGGGGCCGGAACGTGGCCGGACTCGACTTCTGCGCGCCTGCCAATCACTACAACTGGCGCTTTGAAGTCACAGACGATATCTGGCAGGGACTCGTCCACGACTGCAATCGTCACAACGACCCCGGCCGGTTCGTCACGCTGGTCAGCTTTGAATGGGGCGGCATCGGTGGCAGCGGACACAAGAACATCTACTACCGGGGGGATAGCGGGCCGTTCCACTATTGGTACCAGGGCGAGCACCGCGATCCCAACGCGCTTTGGGAGGATATGGCGGCACGCGGCTTGGAGGCGCTCACCGTGCCCCACCACCCCAAGTCCATGGGCGGCGCCGACTGGCGCTTCCGCAACGACCGCTATCAACGACTGGTCGAAATCTGTTCCATGTGGGACATTGCGGAAGAGGCCGGGCCGCTCAGCGTGCAGGCCGCCTTGGCGATGGGACACCGCCTCGGCTTTGTCGGCGGCACGGACAGCCACTACGGTCTGGCCAATCAGGGCAGCTTTCACGTGAACGACGGCAACGGCCTGGCGTGCGTCGTGGCGCCGGAATTAACTAGAGAGGCGATTTGGCAGGCGCTCTACGACCGCCGCTGCTACGCTACCACCGGCGACCGCATCCTGCTGGACTTCACCATTGACGACAAGCCGATGGGCAGCGACAACGCCGCCGACCTAAACAGTGTAGGGCCGCGCCGCCTGCGCATGCGCGCAGCAGGCACCGCGCCGTTCACCCGCGTCGAGGTCATCCGCAACAACCAGGTGGTCTTCAGCGCCGACCCACACAGCGACGTGTGGGAAGATGAATGGACCGACACCGCCGACCTCGCCGCCGCCGCCTTTTCACCCACGTTTCCGGACGACCACCCGTTCGTCTACTACTACCTGCGCGTCTTCCAAGCCAACCGCCAACGCGCGTGGAGCAGCCCGATCTGGTTCACTCAGGAGGAGTGAAAGTTATGTTCGCGTTTGATAAGGATGTTAGGAATTGACTAAGCCGGTACCCGCCAGACCGAAGATATACCATATTGTCCACGTTGATCGATTGCCATCTATTGTCGCGAATGAATGCTTGTGGTCAGACTTGGAGATTTCGCGGCATCGGGTTTCGGGAACCACTATTGGCATGAATAACATCAAGTACCGGAGGCTGCATGTATTGACTCTCAATAGCCATCCAGGCTTGTATGTGGGCAATTGCGTACCGTTTTATTTCTGCCCGCGATCCGTCATGCTCTACGTAATCCACATGGCCGACCATCCTGAACTGGAGTATAGAGACGGCCAAGCTCCCATTATTCACTTGGAGGCAGATGTGCACGAGGTGGTCGCCTGGGCGGAACAGAATAGTCAACGCTGGGCTTTCACAACTTCAAATGCTGGTTCACGGTTTTTTGATGACTATTCGGATCTGGCGGATTTAGATAGGGTGGACTGGAATGCGGTGAAAGCTCACTATTGGAGCGAATGCAGGGAAAGCAAGCAGGCAGAATTCTTGATCGAACGCTTATTCCCTTGGGAACTCGTGTCACGCATTGGCGTGCGTTCCCAGCACATTCAAAATCTAGTCCAGAAAGCCATAGGAAAACCTCGCCACCACCCAAGTGTCGAGATTATGCCGCACTGGTATTATTGACAGGGAATGGAGTGCCGACATGATAGAGTACAAGACTGGCGACATTCTTGCCGAAAATGTCGACGCCCTTGTCAACAGTGTCAATTGCGTCGGCGTCATGGGGCGTGGAATTGCGCTGCAATTTAAGAACGCTTATCCTGAGAATTTCAAGGCATATTCTGCTGCATGTAAGCGTAACGAAGTGAAACCGGGTCACATGTTCGTGTTTGAGACTGGCTACCTAGCCAGTCCGCGCTACATAATCAATTTCCCTACCAAACGCCACTGGCGTGGTAAGAGCCGAATAGAGGATATTGATGCTGGTCTTGTAGCTCTAGCGCAAGAAATCAGAGAGCGAGACATACGCTCAATTGCAATCCCTCCCCTGGGTAGCGGATTGGGTAAGCTGGACTGGCAAGCAGTGCGCCAACGTATTGAGGTAGGGCTGCAGGAACTCACTGATGTCAGAGTAATCGTCTTCGAACCGGGTGGCGGGCCAGCAGATGGGAAGGTAAATCAGTCGACCGACGTACCACGGATGACCCCCGGAAGGGCGGCCTTGGTCGGCTTGATGGATCAATACGTCCGCAGTTTGCTTGATACGTCGGTGACGCTCTTGGAAGTCCATAAGCTCATGTACTTTCTGCAGGAAGCGGGCGAGCCCTTAAGACTCAAATATCAGAGGAAACCACTTGGCCCGTATGCCGAAAACCTACGGCACGTCTTAAGGGCCGTTGAGGGTCATCTCATTGCAGGCTATGCCGATGGCGGTGACTCGCCTAACAAAGAGCTCGAACTGGTTCCCGGCGCTATAGATGACGCCCGCGCTTTCCTCGAAAACCATCTGGAAACCGGCGCGCGCTTTGACAGGGTTTCAATGCTAGTCGACGGTTTTGAATCGCCTTTCGGTCTCGAATTGCTGACGACGGTGCACTGGGTGGCCCGTGAGCATCCGAACGCATCAGAGGCAGAGATCATCGACCACACGTATGACTGGGGCAGACGCAAGCGACAATTCTCGGAGCGCCAAATTCGCCTAGCGCTCGGAATTCTCAAAGAGCAAGGCTGGCTTGAAGAAAACCAACCTTCGGGTGCAATTGAGTCCTAAAGAGTGCGTGATTGGGCCGGCAGCGTTGCACATGAATAACCCGGTCATTCTGGCAAAGAGCCGACACAGTTCGTGATATGGGCCAGAACCATTGGTGCGTGATTAGATCGCGGCAGCTTGCCGTCATGCTCCTTCACCCCCATCCTAACCTTCCCCCGTCAAGGTAGGAAGGAGTTTCGCAAAGATCTCCAGAGGAAGCGTGGACTAGCAACTGAACCTCCCGACAGGCCCAATGCTCTACTCCGGCGTGCGCTGCAGGGCTTCTTCAACGCGCCGCAGGGAGTCTTGGGTCGTGCGCAGTTCCTGGAGCAGTTCTTCCCGGGACGCGGGCACTTCCAACATGCGCAGACGCTCTTCCTTGGCTTCGTCCATAGTGCTCACAACGACGGCAATGAACAGGTTGGCCCCGATGAACGTGGTGATTATTACGAAACTGACAAAGTAGACCCAGGCGAACGGCACTGCATTGAGCGCAGTTTGCATGATGTCTGACCAGCCGTCCAGTGTTACCACCTGAAAGAGCGATAGTACGGAATCGCCCAGCGTTCCCCAGTGCTCCGGGTCGTGATCCCCAAGAAGACTATTTCCGTAAACGGCGTACAGATAGATAACGATGCACAGCAGCATCAGGATGTGCGCCATGTCCGGTATGGAGCGAAACATCGTTGTAAGGATTAAGCGCATTGCCTTGATGGTCGTTAAGTCCTGAAGCAGCCGCAGCAGGCGCACGACAACGACGAGTAGCGCGAAATCGGCGGCAAACTCAAAGACGGCGATTCCACCTATGATGGAAGTGATTACGAGGAAGTCAAAGACGTTCCAAGGGTCTCTGAAATACCGGTCTACTCTTGGCGCGACTGCTAGTATCTTGAGGAAGACTTCCAGGACGAGCACGAGCAGCATAAGAATGATGAACAACCCCATCCAGACTTGGTACCGTTCAAACAAGACGTCAGAAGTAGCCAGCCCGTGCAGAATCGACGTGCCGACAATGAGCAAGACGAGGATGTATTCGAACATCCGTGCGTGTACGATACGGTGCGCTAAGCTTCGCATGCCTTCGCTCCTCCTCGCGGCAAGAAATACACTATCGGGCTAGTCGTTTGTCACCATTATAGTGATGGCTACACCGATTTCAGTTTGCTGGGCGCGTCTTAGCAATACAAGCGACGGGCCGCTCGTTCGCGAAAATCCGCCAAGGTAACCGCGGGTGCGGTGAGGAGCGTCAAGTCAACGCAAGATAAGGTAACGAAAGCACACGATATGAGTCGACGAGTGTTGCGCAAGCAGTTTATCGCGGCAATCGAAGCGGGGGATGAGAACCGGGTCGCCGAGATTGCCGCTGCGGACCCCAGCATCGTCAACGCGGCCAACTCGCACGGGCACGTCCCACTCGGCGCTGCCATTGGCACCGGCTGGCTCGAACGCGTCAAGCCGGTAGTTGCGCTGGGCGCCGATCCAAGCCATGCCTACCACGGTCGCACCTTGCTGGATGCGGCGGCGTTTAGCGGACACGCGGACATCTTTCGCTATCTCGTCTCGTTCGGCATGCAGCCAAGCGTCCATCACGCCGCTGCACTTGGTGAATTCCGCCTCTTGGGACAGATGTTGACGGAAAATCCAGCCTTGAGGGAACCTACGGTAGCGGGTGGCCGTTGGCGCATCACGCCGTTGCACGCTGCCGTGATCGCAGGTAACCGCGAAACCGTAGAGTTTCTGCTTGGGCAAGACGTGCCTGTGGACGCACTGAACCACAACGGCCACACCGCACTGGCACTGAGCGCGGAGCATCCGCCGAAGGAGGGCCGCGCACCCATCGCCGAGCTACTGCTCGCCCACGGCGCGGACGCAAACGCCGCTGCCGGACACCACGGCGGCACTGTGCTTCACCGTGCCGTCATCCATGGCAACATTGCCTTGGCTCGCTTGTTGTTGGAGCACGGCGCCGATCCGAACCGCCAGGATTGGTCGGGCAAGACGCCGCTCCATCACGCGGTGGCGAAGAATCGAAAGCTTGTGGAATTGGTGCTGGCGTTCTCACCGAATCTTGCGTTGGAATCCCGCGACGGGGAGACACCGTTGCAGTATGCGCAACGTTTGCGAAAACGTGCGCTCGTGCAACTGTTGAAGGTTGGGGAGTAGGCGTGAACGACGCAACCATCCTTTATTAACCCGGCACAGTACGTCGCATAAGGCGCATTGAGAATCTGGCAATTCGCTCGCAATTGCTGTGAATTTGGGCGGCAACATCATCCGCCACTCCGGCGAAAAGCCTGCTCTGAGCTTGCCGAAGAGCCTGCCCTGTACGCGATACGGGGCCGGAACCCATCTTTATCAATTTGCAGTCAAGAGTGACGAGCGGGGGACGAGCCCCAATGCTGTCGCTCTGACTTTCTTGGCATAGAACATGGCGTTCTCAATACCTTACACTTCCGGTAGCGCAGGCCCTTCGGAGACCTTGGCATAACCCTTGCCGGGGCGGGAAAGTCCCCTCTCCCTGGGGAGAGGGTTAGAGCCTGCCCCGTACTCGATACAGCGTATCGACACGATACGGGGGTGAGGGGGAAACTCCCACAATCTGGGAGCTATTTTGCCATTATTGCATTTTTGCGTATCAGTCTTACTGGTAAAGAGGATGGGGTAAACGGAAATCCCCTCACCTCGGCCCTCTCCCCAAGAGGACGTCTCATAAATGCATCGCTCGGTGTAGACTTGCCCTTCGACAGGCTCAGGGCGAACGTAACAGGCAACAATCCGTTCATGCTGAGCTTGTCGAAGCACGATATGGCTTTTCGAGTCGACTTATGAGACAGCCTCCCAAGGAGAGGGAGTAGCTCGTGCGCCTCCGGCCGGGTTTACGCAAAGGTCTCCTTAGGCAGAGCCTGTGCAGAGCACTTCGACAAGCTCAGCACAGGTTCTGCCGCGAAGTGCTCAGCACAGGCTTGCAACCCCGTATCGAGTACGGGGCAGGCTCCACGTCTGTTGCAGGGTCCAACTCCTGCGCACTCGTTTCTGTCAGAGGAGATGTTAGAATCACGCCTTGTGCAGTTGACATGGTCGCACTGCCGTGTACGCTGGCGGGGGACAAGCCCCCGCGCGACACGTTGCCGTGAATGCACAGGTGCGAAACGGCGCAGAATTCACGACACCTGCCCTCGCTCCTAGTGATGAGAGTGATGAGTCTCCGCGTGGAGTATCGGCTCTCTGCTTTCCCACCGCAGGGCGGTGTGGTAGAATGCCCGTAATCATTGAGGCGACTTTCCGCTTGCTCTTTCCCCACTAGTTCCGGAGTGCAGATTGGCGTGGAGATTTCCTGGTACGGCAACGGATGTTTCCGCTTGCCCAGCCAGCTCGGGACGGTAATTACCGACCCCTACCCGCCCAACCCCGCGCTACGTTTACCAAGGCTCAGCGCCGCCGTTCTTGCGGTCAGCGATTCCACACTGTGTGATGACACGGCTGTTACGCGAGAAGACCATAGTTTGCTCGTAAACGGTCCAGGCGAGTATGAAATCGGGGGCATCTTCATCGTCGGTGTGCCCATGCACAGCCGCGGGCAGGCTGCCGTAACAGCATTTGTATTTGAGATGGAAGGCTTGTCGGTCTGCCATCTTGGGTTGCCCTGGCAGATGCCGACCTCCGCGCAAATTGAGAATCTCGGCAACATAGACATTTTGTTCTTACCCGTGGGAGGGCCGGGCCGTATCGGCGTGCAAGCGGCTTCGGACCTAGCGAGCGAGTTAGAGCCCAAAGTGCTGGTGCCGATGTATTTTAGCCTGCCGAACGCACCCGATGACCGCTTTAATCCCCTGGACCGCTTGGCGCACGAGCTTGGCACGAAGCTGCCGGAACCGGAAGCATCCTTCAACACGCGGCGCCGGGGTGGGATCGGTCAAAACACGGTCGTAGTCCTGGAGAGCCGGGCGCAATCGCGGCGAGAAAGTGTCGCACAAAAGTGAGTGAATCCATGGCCGACACCGTTGGAAACGCAGACTCCGTCGAAGACGCCGACTCCGTTGAAGACGCCAATATACGGCATGTTGCCAAGCACATATTCGTCACCGGCGGCGTGGTTTCCTCTGTCGGCAAAGGGGTCACGGTGGCGGCCATCGGACGGCTGCTCAAGAGCCGGGGCATCCGCGTCTCCATTCAAAAGCTCGATCCGTATATCAACGTCGATCCGGGCACCATGAGTCCCTACCAGCACGGCGAGGTTTTTGTGACGGAAGACGGCGCGGAGACCGACCTCGACCTCGGCCACTACGAGCGCTTCATCGATGAGCCTCTCACCCGCGAAAGCAACGTGACCTCCGGCCAGGTGTTCGAGCACGTGATCGAGAAAGAGCGGCGCGGGGACTATCTGGGCGGCACGGTGCAGATGATTCCCCACATTACGGACGAGATTCGCGAGCGCATCCTGCGGGTAGGCGAGACCACGAATGCGGACGTCGTCATCGTAGAGGTGGGCGGCACGATCGGCGATATCGAGAGCTTGCCCTTCATCGAGAGTATCCGCCAACTCCGGCGCATGCTCGGTCGGGAAAACGTCTTCTATATCCATGTGACGCTGCTCCCGTACATTGGCTCGACCGGTGAACTCAAGACGAAACCCACGCAGCACAGCGTCCAGGAATTACGTCGGCTCGGCATCCAGCCGGAAATGATCATCTGTCGTTCCGACTACGAAATGCCGCCGGAGCTGCGCGAGAAGATTGCGCTCTTCTGCGATGTGGACGAACCGGCCGTAATCCCGCTGGTTACGTTCTCTTCCATCTACGAAGTGCCGATGTATTTGGAAAATATCGGTATCGGCAATTTGCTGGTGGATGCCCTGCGCCTGCCGGCACAGGAGCCGGACCTCTCCATTTGGGAGAAGATCGTGGAGCACGTCACGAGCAGTCACGCGCCGCTGGAGATCGCCATCGTCGGCAAGTATACGCAACTACCGGACGCCTACCTTAGCGTGACAGAGGCGCTGCGACACGCCTGTGCGGCGAATCAGGTGAACCTCAAACTCAAATGGGTGAACGCCGAGGACGTGGAAACTGACGGGCCGGAAGCGCATCTCGCCGACGTACGCGGAATAGTTGTGCCGGGCGGCTTCGGCCCCCGCGGCATCGAGGGGAAGATCATGGCGGCGCGCTATGCCCGCGAGAACAGTATTCCATACCTCGGGCTTTGCCTCGGTTTGCAGGTTGCCGTTATAGAATTTGCGCGGGCCGTGTTGGGCGAGCAGGCGAACAGTACGGAATTCGATCCGGAATCGCCCCATCCTGTGATCGACCAAATGGAAAGCCAGCGCGGCGTTACAAAAAAAGGCGGAACCATGCGGCTGGGCGCGTACCCCTGTGCGCTAGAGCCGGGCACCATCGCTGCGGCAGCCTACGGCGAGTCTCTCGTATATGAGCGGCATCGCCACCGCTGGGAGGTCAACGACCGCTACAAGGACGTCTTGGCAGAGCGTGGTTTTCGGGTGAGCGGCGTCTGGCCGGAAGGCGGCTTGGCGGAGATCATGGAGCGCACCGACCATCCGTTCTTTGTAGGCAGCCAATTCCATCCCGAGTTCAAATCGCGCCCCAACCGCCCCCATCCCCTTTTCGCGGCCTTCGTGCGCGCCGGCAAGCAGGTCCATCTGGAAGGCGACCAGGAGCCGCTGCCTATCGGCGGAAGCGAAGACATGCTCTCCTCATCGCCGTTGCTGGGGCCGGCTGAAGAGGAAGTCACAGTACCGAGCGGCCAATTGCCGTAGCGGCGCAGCTTGCGGCTCCCGCGTCCCTCGTTTCACGTGTGCTCTTCCCCCGCCGGTGTATGGAATCGAGTGCTCTGGTGCAGATTGCACCAAGAGCGGAGGTTACGGTCGCTAGTCTCATCCGGACGCAAAGATTAGTGGGACCTATCCTTGGAGCGCCGTAGCCACCCACGGTGAGTATGTGTAGTCCGGTGTGCAAGATCACCGAAAGAACGTGTAGTGCATGTATAGAGAGCGTAAACATGGATGAAAATGGCCTAGCAGGCCTTGGCGTAGCAGTGATCGGCTTTGGCGTGGGGCGCAGTCACATGCGCGCGTATCGGGAGATCCCCGGTGTGCGGCTGGTTGTGCTCTGCGATACCGACGAGGAGCGGCTGGCGCAGGCGCGGCAGGAGTTTGACGGCATCGCCACGACGAGCGACGTCGAAGCAGCCGTGAGCCGCGACGACGTTCACGTGGTATCGGTCTGCACACCCGACCACCTGCACTACGAGCATTGTCTCGCCGCCCTCGCCCACGGCAAGCACATCCTTTGCGAGAAACCCATGACCACCAGCGAGCCGCACGCGTGGGACCTCGTACGACGGGTCAGAGAGGCTGACGTGCGCTTTGCCGTGGGCAACGTCAACCGCTTCGTGCCGCAGTTCGCGGCCATCCACCAATTTGTGGAGGAAGGGCGGCTGGGCGAGCTCTTCTTCGTGGAAAGCGATTACATCCACGACATGCGCAACGTCTACCAACGTACCCCCTGGCGGGCCGATCCGGTGAACCCCCAAAACGCGTGGTTCGGCGGCGGTGTGCATCCCATGGACTTGGTGCGTTGGGTTGCGGGCGACGTGACGGAAATCACCTTGTACGCGAACAAGTGCGCCAGCACACCGGAGTTCCCCCTGCCGGATACGTACATCAGCATCCTCAAGTTTGCCAACGGCTGTCTCGGCAAAGTGTGGGAGACGTCGGCCATTCGCCGTGTGCCGGGGCACGTGGTGAACTTCAACGCCTACGGCGCGGAAGGCACCATGCTCACGAATACGCTGGAGATGGAAGCAAAACTCTGGCTGAATTGGGGCGTGGAAGGCCAAGCGGGCGCGCAGACGCTGCCATTCCGCCGCACCATTGGCCACCCGGTGCTGGACGAACTCACGCACTTGGTGGACTGCATTCGCACCGGCGAGACGCCGCTAGTGGATGCCCTGGAAGGCGCAAAGACCGTGGCCACCCTCGCTGCGGGTATGCGCTCGCTGGAGAGCAGCAAGCCGGAGCAGGTGAACTCCTGGCCGTGAGCAGGCAGCGGTCAGCAGATAGCGCTAACGCAGAGAGATAAGGCTTGGGTATGTTGCGCGTTTAGGCGGTGGGGGCTCTGTTCCGTCATTTCCGTGAAAACGGGAATCCATCTTAAGCTTCCGGCGTTACCAACGTAGGGGCACGATATATCGTGCCCCTACACCTTTCTGTGCCAGCAAGGATTGAGTTTCTTGCCCTCACCCCGGCCCTCTCCCAGCGGAGACCCTCGCATATCACCACTTTCAAGCAGGGGCACTCCCTCTCCTGGGGGAGAGGGTTGGGGTGAGGGGGACTTTTTGCTACGATGGCCCTTTACGCTGGGCAGTGTCAAGATGTATCAGGGCAGATTTGGTGTGCATATGGAGAGATTTCAGGAGATTCACCCTCACCCCCGTATCGAGTACGGGGCAGGCTCTAGCCCTCTCCCGTCGAGGGAGAGGGAACTATTTCGCTACCGCTTGAGTTTCGCAAAGGCCTCCAGCGGGAGAGGGTGTAATCGCGCGGAGTCCTGACGTTCGTCACGGACAGTCCCTACGCCAAAAACAAGGGAACGCGCAGACCAATGTTGCCCCAAAAACTCAGACCAGCACCTGAGTGGCGAC
>MKWU01005907.1_pt1 | contig 12875 bp, 18 predicted proteins | sample 809101 | NCBI WGS metagenome assembly MKWU01 (sample SAMN05860141, study PRJNA318959) | sponge metagenome | host: Aplysina aerophoba | place: Slovenia: Piran, Adriatic Sea, Gulf of Piran | collected 2013-05-07 | reverse complement strand
CCGCCAGGCGCGGCCGACGCTGTCGTTCACGATGACGGCGCAGTCGACTCCGAGCCGCTCGCGCAGTCCCTCGCGCAGGCGCTACGCGCTGCCGTCGGGATCGCGGGGCAGCAGCAGCACCCGCTCGTCCGCGCCCGCCGGCTCCACGTTGGAGTTGTCGATGCCGGCGTTCGCCATGACGAAGCCCAGCCGGTGTTCGACGATGATCACGCCGGGGCGGTGACGCACGACCCGCCGCGACTCGCTCAGGATGAGCTCGACCATGCGCGGGTCCTTGTCCGTGCGCGCGGCCAGCTCTCGCGCCTTGGCACCGGGCTCGACGGCGGCCAGGTTGGCGTAGCGCCCCTCGCTCTTGGACACGATTTTCTGGGCGACCACGAGGACATCGCCGTCGGACGCGGCCTCGCCGGCGCGGACGAAACCGTCTGCGATCAAGGTCGCGAGATCGTCGCCGGGCTGGACCATGGGAATGCCCGGCAACGCGAAGAGCGAGAGAGCGCGAGGGCGCGGTGGTCGTGGGTTCATCGTGGCGCGCCGCTGCCGCCAGTCGCGTCGCACGCGCCACCGACCCCGGCACCGCTCCAACTGGTCACCCGCTCGATCCTGATCGCGATCACGGGGAGCGGCGCCAGGTCCATCGCGCGGTACTGCGGATACTTGGCACGGAGGAGCCGCTGCGCGTCGTCGTGCTCGACGCCGCCTTCCAGAATCTCCGCGCGGCCGCGCACCATGACCCAGTGGAGTCGAGACCAGTCGTCATCGTCGTAGAGATCGGCGGTCAGCGCGACGTGCGGGTTTTCGACGATGTTGCGGAGGCGCTTGAGCGGCTTCCCGCTCTTGGGCTTGCGATCGATCGTCACGTAAAGGGAATCGCCCGCAACGGCGAAGCAGACCGGCCCGACATTGGGGATGCCCGCTCCGTCCACCGTCGCCAGGGGCGGCACCCCCGGATGTGGGGGAGCCCCCCTCCGCCCCCCGCCGGAGGGGCCCCCCCCCGCTGCTCCTCCAGGAAGGCGCGCTCGCCCTCCCCGAGGACGGCCGTCTTGCCCCCGCCCATGCCGCGACAGCGCCGCCGGGCTCAGATGTCCGCGAGTGCCGTCTTGACCCGCTCGATCACCTCGATATGGGCACCCGGCGAGGTGAGACCCGAGTTCATCGTGTTGACCGAGTAGTGTGTGGCGCCAAGCTTCTTCCAGTCTGCTGCGTGCGCCCGCCACTGCTCGGGCGTCTTGTCCAGCACGTCAAGCCAGGTTTCGATCCCGACCTCGCCGGGATCCCGGCCGGCCTCACGGATATAGCCCCGGAACTTCTCGACCTCGGCCGCGCCTTCATCGTCCGGCGCGAGGAGCGGGAACCAGCCGTCGCCGATCCGAGCGGTACGCCGGAGCACGGCATCGGCATGGCCGCCGAACCAGATGGGGATGGGCTGCTGAACCGGCAACGGGTTGAGACCAGCATCGGTGATGCTATGGTCCTGCCCCTCGAAGGTGATGAGTTCGTTGGTCCAGAGCAGGCGCATGACCTCGATCTGCTCCTCGATGCGCCGCGCGCGGTCCCCGAAATCCATGCCGAGGGCTTCGTATTCCACGTGGTTCCAGCCGATCGCCACGCCCAATCGGAGCCTGCCGCCGCACAGCACGTCGAGCGCCGCCGCCTGCTTCGCCACCAGCGCGGTCTGACGCTGCGGCAGGATTATGATGCCGGTGACGAACTCGAGCTGCTGGGTGACAGCAGCCAGGAACCCGAACAACACGAAGGGTTCATGAAACGCGTCGGTGTGCTTGTAAGGGCCCCTGAGCTCGTGAGTGGCCGCGTTGCCGCCGAGCACGTGATCGAAGGCGAGAACATGCTCGTACCCCAGCGCCTCGGCCGCCTGCCCGTAGTCGCGAACGACTGCGGGATCGTTGCCGATCTCGGTCTGTGGAAAAACGACGCCAAGCTGCATTCGGGGCCTCCCTCGCTCACGGTTGTACGCGCGGCCGGCATGGCCGCGGCACACCATGCTATCATGTCCTGTCAGCGCGGCATCGTCGGACCTCGGCGGAGTGGCCGCGCACCGGCCGGGTAAAGGAGAGAAGGGATGGCGGATAACGATTCGTGGCGCGGCAAAGTCGGCGGTATGACCGACGAAGAGGTCGATGAATTCCTCAAGGGGCCCCATCTCTGCCGGCTCGCATGCCTGGACGAGGATGGTTGGCCTTACATCGTGCCGCTCTGGTACCAGTACCGTGACGGCGGCTATTACGTCGTCCCCCGTGCGCGCTCCATCTGGGCCAAGCACATCCAGCGAGACCCTCGGGTCCACATCTGCGTCGACATCTGGGAGACGATGCAGAAGGTGATGGCCAAGGGAAAGGCCGAGATCGTCGAGGAGCCCAATACCGGCGGCAAGTGGGTCGAGGTCGCGACCGAGATGTCGCTGCGCTATCTCGGCGAGAACGGACCGAAGTATCTGGAGCCGACGCTGGTCGAGCCGCGCTGGCTGATCTTCCTGAAGCCCGACTCGCAGTTGACCTGGCAGGGCGTGGACTGGGCCGAGCGCTACAAGCACGAGAAGTGGTAGCAGCTTTCTCCGACGGTAGGCACCGGCCGGGGCTAGCAGCTGGACCGTAACGCGCCGCAGCGCACCAGCACTCTGTACCCAGTCGATGACCGACGCCGGAGAAGCGCGCACGAGCGCCACCGCAGGAGCGGCGCCCCGGGTCGGGATGCTCGCGGTCGCTTACCTCCTGGTCGCGGGCTCCCTCTATGGCCTGCTCTTCTCGATCAACAAGCTTGCGACGACCAACGGTGTACCGGGTCTCGCCTACGTCTTCTGGCACACGCTTGGCGCGGCGCTGATCCTTTGGCTCGGCTGTCTCGCGACCCGCACCCCGGTCGGCTTCGACCGGGCGCATCTGCGCCTCTACTTCGTCGCCGGCGCGATCGGAATTGCGATTCCGGTGTCGCTGCTCGCCCATGTGGCGCCCAAGCTGCCGGCAAGCCTCGTGGTCATGGTCACGAGCCTCTCGCCGACCTTGCACCTACCTGATGGCGATGTCGCTCCGCATGGAGCGCTTCCGGCTGCTCAGCACCGGCGGCGTGGCGCTCGGCCTTGCCGGCATTCTGATCCTGGTGGTGCCGGGCATCACATTGCCGACCTTCGCGGAGGTAAGCTGGCTGCTGTTGGCGCTACTGGCGCCGGTCTGCTTCGCGGCCTTCAACATCTCGGGTGCGCTGCTCTGGCCGCCCAATGCGCACTCGCTGGGACTGGCCTGCGGTATCCAGCTCGGCGGCGCTGTCGTGCTGATCCCGGTGATGCTCGGCACCGGCGAGACCTATCTCTTCCCCGGCCCGCTGCTCGCCGGCGACCTCGCGATCCTGGCCGCCACCGTGGTCACCGCGCTGGTCTGGTACCTCATTCTCGAGATCCTCAGGCTGGGCGGCCCGCTCTTCCTCTCGCAATTCGGCTATATCGTGGTGCTGACGGGATTCGGCTGGGGAGCGGCAATCTTCAATGAGCGCCTGAGCAGCTCGGCGTGGATCGCGGCGGCCCTGCTGCTAGCGGGCCTTGCGGTGCTCACATATTCGAAGCGCCGCAGGCGCGTCTAGCTCGCGTGGAAGGGGAACGTATGACGATCAGACTGCTTCAGGTCGACACCTTCACCGACCGGGTGCTGGGCGGCAATCCGGCGGCGGTCTGCCCCCTCGACGCCTGGCTGGACGAGGCGACGATGCAGGCCATCGCGGCCGAGAACAATCTCTCGGAGACCGCCTTCCTGGTGCCGGAGGGCGAGGGCTATCGCCTGCGCTGGTTCACACCCAACGTCGAAGTCGATCTCTGCGGCCACGCTACTCTCGCCGCCGCCTTCGTGGTGTTCGAAGTACTCAGGCCGGGGTCGGACATCGTTGCCTTCGAGACACTGAGCGGCCAACTCACGGTCTCCCGCGAGGGCGCAGAGCTAGTCATGGACTTTCCGGCCCAGCCGGCGTGTCCGGTGACGCCCCCTTCGATGCTGGTGCAGGCACTCGGTGCGGCGCCCGCTGAGGTACTCGCCGGTGCCGACTGGATCGCGGTGTTCGAGAACGCTTCCCAAGTCGCGGCCCTTAGCCCCGATCACTCGCTGCTAACTACGCTCGACCGCCGAGGGGTCGTGGCCACCGCCCCCGGCGACGAAGGCGACGCGGACTACGTGCTGCGCTTCTTCGCGCCCAAGAACGCCGTTCCCGAGGACCCCGTCACCGGCAATGTGCAGACTGCGCTCGTACCCTATTGGGCGGGCCGGTTCGGCAAACAAAAGCTCGCCGTGCGCCAGCTATCTGCCCGCGGCGGGCTAATGGTGTGCGAGGACCGGGGTGAGCGCGTCTCGATCGCCGGCCGCGCGGTCCTCTACATGGACGCGACGATCTCGCTGGGCCGCTAACCGGCGCAGTCGACGCAGCGGGCGATGGTCGGGTCGATGGCGAGCCGCTTTGCCGGAATCCGCTCCCCACAGTCGGTGCAATACCCGTAGTCGCCGGTATCGAGCCGGCGCAGCGCCGCCTCGATGAGCGGCAGCCGCGCGCGACGGCGCGCTTCTACCGACTGCGCCATCGCCTGCACCTGCATGGCGTCCATGCGCGAAACGCGGCCGACACTCTGCTGGTCGAGCGTGACCGGGCGCCGCTCGCCCGCCGCCGCCTCGCTCAGCGCAAGCAGTTCGGCGCGCTCCTGTTCGAGGCGCTGCCTGATCGTCGCGGGATCGCGCGTGGCGCGGGCGGTCATTGATGGTTCTCGCGGGTCATCGACAACGATTGTAATCAATCGGGCGCGCCACGCGAGGGCGGCGTGCGCAGACAGGCAGGAAAGCGAAAGAATGAGCGGCGCTTGACGCGCTCACCCGCTCCGCCGCACCCTTCAAGGCAGGGCGAAGCGAGGAGAAACCCCATGGAGTTGGGAGCAATCATGGTAACCGGATCGGCGGGGCTGATCGGCTTCGCCGTTGCGTCCCGGCTCACGCGGGAAGGACGCACCGTGATCGGCACCGACCGCATCCAGCCGCGCGAGGACGGCGGGTTTCCCTCGACCGATGCGGAGCTCACCGACGTCCACAAGCTGCACGCCATCTGTGGCGGCGATGTCGCGGCCATCGTCCATTGCGGGGCGGTGTCCGGCCCCATGCTGGGCCGCGACAACCCGCGCGCGGTGATCGAGACCAATGTCACGGGCACTGCCAACCTGCTGGAGATCGCGCGTCAACGGGGCGTGCGCCTGGTGTTTTGCTCGTCCACATCGGCGTACGGCAACACGGCTGCGGGCCTCGATCCCGTGCCCGAGGACGCACCGCTCGCGGCCAACGACGTCTACGGCGCCACCAAGGCATCTGGCGACATCCTGACGCGCTCCTACGCGGCTCAGACCGGGCTCGACGCCGCCGTCCTGCGCTTCTCCTGGGTTTATGGGCCACGCCGGCGCACAACCTGCGTGGTACGCGAGATGATCAAGGACGCGAAGGCCGGGCGCGCGACCACGCTCCCCTACGGCCGGGGCTTCACACGCCAGTACGTGTATATCGACGACGTGGTGAGCGCCGTGATCGCGGCGCTGGATGCCGAGGAGATCGGGCCGCAGCGCGCCTTCAACGTCACCGGCGGCCAGCGTCTGGAGTTCGGCGAGATCGTCGACGCCGTGCGGGCGGCGGTGCCGGGGGCGAAAATCACGCTCGGTGAGGGCGCCGATCCCGAGGACCAGAGCCACGGCCGTTTCGACATCTCGGCGGCCGCGCGCGTCCTGGGCTGGCAGCCTCAGGTCGCGTTCACCGACGGCGTGCGAACATACGCCGACTGGCTCGCGGAGAACCCCGTGTAGGGCCAGCACCCCCACACAAGCGATGAGGGCCAAAGGGAGGATACGCCATGCCACGCGCCGCAGTGATCGTGCCGTTTCCGTATGATGAGGAGGGACTCGACTACAGGCGTGCCGAATTGGAGCAGGTCGAGCTCTCCGGCAACGTCACCTTCGACTACAAGCCGCTCAAAGCAGGGCCGGTGCACTTCCTCGGCCGCCACGACGAGATGCTGGTGGAGTTCGCCATCCTCGAAGCCGGCATGGCACTGGCCGAGGAGGGCTATGACGCCATCACGGTCAACACGCTGAGCGATTCCGGCGTCGCCGAGCTGCGCGCGGTGCTGGACATCCCCGTGATCTCCAACGGCAAGTCGTCGCTGCTCTACGCGCTCACCCTCGGCACCCGCTTCTGCGTGATAGCGCAGACCGACCCCTCATATCCGCAGTACACCGACGCCTGGCTCGCCTTCTACAAGAACCTGTTCAAGAAGTTCGAGATTTCCCAGTTCTGCTCCTCGGTAGAGCTGTTCGAGGCAAAGTCGGACTTGAGGGCGCTGTTCACCGGCCGCGAGGCGGAGGTTTTCCCCATCATGAAGGAGACCTGCGAGAGGGGCCTCGCCAAGGGTGCCGACGTGATCGTCCTCGGTTCGACCACACTCTCGCAGGCCGGGCCCTATCTCTCGGAGAACCTGCCGGTCCCGGTGGTCAATCCCGGGCCGCTCGCGCTCAAGATGGTGGAGACGGTGCTGGGCCTCGGCCACAGCCACAGCCCAGTGGCGCATCCCCAGCCCGCCGTGCCGCGCCCGAAGATGATCCACGCCATGATGGATGCCGCGCGCGACCATCAGACCGCGGACGACTAGGGCGCACCAGGGCTTGGCGCGGGCATGAACCGGCCATCGAGCAAAGGCGACGCCGCAGGCGCGGTCGCGGGGGCGGGCAGAGAGGCGACCTGGGACGCCGGCCTCTACGACCGCTCCTTCGGCTTCGTCTCAGCCTTCGCCAACGACATGGTCGATCTGCTCGCGCCGGAGCCGGGCGAGAGAATCGTCGATCTCGGCTGCGGCACGGGCAAGCTGACGGCAGACATCGCCGCACGCGGCGCCGAGGTAATCGGCATCGACGGTGACGCGGCGATGGTCGAGCGAGCGCGTGCACTCCATCCGGGCCTCGCCTTCGAGCACGCAGACGGCCGAGACTTCGCCATCGAGGGCCACGCCGACGCGGTCTTCTCAAACGCCGCCCTGCACTGGATGAAGGAGGAGCCCGCGCGGGTCATCGCCTGCGTAGCCCGGGCGCTCAGGCCCGGCGGCCGTTTCGTTGCCGAGATGGGCGCGCACCGCAACGTTCGGATCATCACCGATGCGCTCTACCAAGCGCTTGCCGAGGAAGGCGTCGCGGCCGAATCGGTCGACTTTCCCTGGTACTTCCCGCGTACGAGCCACTACGTCGGTCTGCTGGAGGATGGTGGCTTCGAGGTCTCGCAACTCCGCTACTTTGCCCGCCCGACTCCGCTCGACGATTGTCCCAACGGTCTCGCTGACTGGATCGACATGTTCGGCCGGAACTTTACCGATGCGGCGCCGCAGGGCCGGGTGCCCGCGGTCATAGACCGTACCGTCGCGCTCGCCCGCGACAGGCTCTGCCCGGACGGACGCTGGATAACCGACTACACACGCCTTCGCTTCGTCGCCGTGAGGTTGTCAGAGGGGTAGAGGAAGGAGTGCAAGAGTCGCGCGGCGGCGACCCAAGTCAATGTTGATGCTTGATGCGTGATGCGATAGCATCAAGTAGTTTCAGCGGGCCCAGTCATGCGAACCACCCTGAACATCGACGACGACGTGCTCATTGCCATGAAAGAGCTCGCTAGACGCGAGTCAAAATCGTTGGGGGACGTGACATCGAGCCTGTTGCGCCAGTCTCTGACGCAAAGGGATGCAGACGGCACGGCAGATACCGGGCAAGAGTCTGAATTCGGATTTCATCCGTTTCCCAAGCGGGGTGGGATCGTCACCAACGAGTTGATTGACCGGTTGCGCGAGGAAGCCGGCGACTGATGCGCGCGCTACTGGACGTGAACGTCCTGATCGCGCTGCTGGATTCCGACCACTTTCACCACCAGCCCGCCAAGCGCTGGCTGCGGGACAACATCGATCCGGGTTGGGCCACCTGCCCGCTGACCGAAAACGGGTGCGTGAGAATCATGGCCCAACCCACCTACCCCAACCGCCAATCGGCACCCCTCGTTGCCGAACGTCTTCGACGGGCAACTGCAACTGCTCACCACCTCTTCTGGCCCGATACAGCGAGCCTGCTCAGTCGAGACGTGGTCGATTGGAGGAAGCTGATCGGCCCGGGACAGATCACCGATGTATATCTTCTGGCCCTCGCCGTTGCGCACGGTGGCCGATTTGTCACATTCGATGCCCGAATCGACTCGAGTGCCATTCTTGGCGCCGAAGATCGGCACTATTGTCTGATTTGAGTAGCTGGAACTGAACACCGCACTCGAGTTGCGCGTGTATCAAGCAAATTTTGGGTGACCTGCTGTTTCTGCGCCTCGCCCCTCCCCCAATCGCCTCTCTCGTCTGGATGACGTAGGTTTCAGGGGTGACGCGGTATACAATATATAGTACCAACCTCAAGAGAAGCTGCCCCAATCTGGCCACAATGAGCATTTAGGCAGGGTAATGAGAGACGCCGCCAACTCGCGTCGCCAACCCGTGTCCCCCCACGCGATCGAGTAAAGCCCATGGCCGGCCACTCCAAATGGGCCAACATCATGTACCGCAAGGGCGCGCAAGACGCCCGGCGGGCCAAGCGGTTCACCAAGCTGATCCGCGAAGTCTACGTTGCCGCCAGAGAGGGCGCGCCCGATCCCGACCATAATCCCAGGTTGCGCACTGCCATCGCGGCGGCCAAGTCGCAGAGCGTGCCCAAGGACAACATCGAGCGGGCCATCAAGAAGGCAGCGGGCGGGGACGGCGGCCAGGAGCGCTTCGACACGCTGAGCTACGAAGGGTTCGGGCCGGGTGGCGTCGCCGTCATCGTCGATGCCATCACCGACAATCGCAACCGCACCGCAGCCACGATCCGTTCGATCTTCAGCCGGCATGGCGGCACGCTCGGCGAGACAGGCTCTGTAAATTATTTGTTCCAACGTGTTGGGATCGTTCGCTTTCCTGCGGTCGCAGCCAGCGGCGACGACATGTTCGAGGCCGCTCTCGAGGTCGGCGCCGACGAGTGCGAGAGCGAAGAGGACGGCCATGAGGTGATCTGCCCGCCCGAATCCCTGAGCGAGGTAAGCGAGGCGCTGACCGCGCTGTTCGGAGCGCCGGAGCGGGTCGAGATCGCCTGGCGGCCGCAAACCACCGTGCCCATCGGCGAGGACAAGGCGGAGGCTGTATTCAGGCTGCTGGAAGCACTCGACGACAGCGACGACGTGCAGCAGGTATCGGCGAACTACGATGTCACCGACGATGTCCTGCGCAAGCTCTCGGCCTGAGCGGAGGCGGGTAGCATGGCGCTTGTCCTCGGTCTCGACCCCGGCCTCCGCCGGACCGGCTGGGGCGTGATCGAGAGCGCCGGCAACCGGCTGCGCCATGTCGGCCACGGCGTGGTCGCCACCGATGCCGCAGCAAGCGTGCCGGAGCGCCTCTGCGCCCTCCACGAAGGCCTCACGCAGGTGGTCGTGCGCTACGTGCCGGACGAGGCGGCGGTCGAGGAGACCTTCGTCAACCGCAACCCCGAATCGACCCTCAAGCTCGGTCTGGCGCGGGGCGTCGTCCTGCTGGTGCCGGCGCTTGCGGGGCTCCCGGTTCACGAATATGCCGCGAACCGGATCAAGAAGGCATTGGTAGGAGCCGGACACGCCGACAAGGAGCAGGTCGCGCTGATGGTCCGCCACCTGTTGCCCGGCGTGGGCGATGCGACGTCGGATGCCACGGACGCGCTTGCCGCGGCCATCTGTCACGCGCACGCCGCCGGCACGCACGCACGCTGGCAGCCGGCCACCGAGCCGGCGGCGCCGAAGGCGGCACCATGATCGCCAAGCTGCGCGGAGTCCTCGACAGCCTGGGCGACGGATGGGCGGTCGTCGATGTTGGCGGCGTGGGGTATCTCACCTATTGCTCCGCCGGCACGCTCGCCTCGCTGCCGCCGCGCGGGCAGGAGGTAAGCCTCACCGTCGAGACCGTGGTCCGCGAGGATCACATCCATCTCTACGGCTTCGCCAGCGAGCAGGAACGCGACTGGTTCCGCCTGCTGCAGACCGTGCAAAGCGTCGGCGCCCGCCTCGCGCTCGCAATTCTGGGCGCGCTGCCAGCGACGGAACTTGCGGCCTGCATCGCCGCTCAGGACAGGGCGGGCCTCACCCGGGCGCCCGGCGTGGGACCCAAGCTCGCAGCCCGCATCCTGAGCGAGCTCGAAGACAAGGCACCGTCCCTGCCGGGCGCGGCGCCGGCACCGGCTGCCGTCGGCGGCACGGCGAACGCCGACGCGATCGCGGCCCTCGTGAACCTGGGCTATCGCCCGACTGAAGCCCATGGCGCGGTGTCTGTCGCGGCGCGCACGCTGGGCGCCGAGGCCCCCGTCGAGGCACTGATCCGCACCGGCCTTAAGGAGCTAGCGCAGTGAGCGAGGCGCGCATCGTCGCCGGCGCAGCGGAGGCCGAAGACCGGCTCGACAGCGGGCTCAGGCCACGCAAGCTCGACGACTTCGTCGGCCAACGCGCAGTGCGCGAGAACCTGCGAATCTTCATCGCAGCCGCGTCCGACCGCGGCGAGGCCCTCGATCACGTGCTGTTCTACGGGCCGCCGGGCCTCGGCAAGACCACGCTGGCACAAATCGTCGCCCGCGAGCTCGGCGTCGGCATTCGGGCTACCTCCGGGCCGGTGATTGCGCGTGCCGGCGACCTTGCTGCGATTCTGACCAACCTGGACGAGCGCGACGTTCTGTTCATCGACGAGATCCACCGCCTCAACCCGGCAGTGGAAGAGATCCTCTACCCCGCCATGGAGGACTCTCAGCTCGACCTGATCATCGGCGAGGGGCCGGGCGCGCGCTCGGTTCGGATCGATCTGCCGCCCTTCACCCTGGTCGGCGCGACCACCCGCACCGGCCTCATCACGACGCCGTTGCGCGAACGCTTCGGCATCCCGCTCAGGCTCGACTTTTACGAGGTCGACGAGCTGGTCGAGATCGTGACCCGCAATGCGGGGCTTCTCGACGTCGGGCTGAGCGCCGATGGGGCGGCGGAAGTCGCCGCCCGCTCCCGCGGCACGCCCCGCATCGCCGGCAGGCTGCTGCGCCGCGTGCGCGACTTCGCGTCGGTTGCGGGTGAGGCAACCATCGACGCTGCCATCGCGGATCGCGCGCTCAACCGGCTCGAGGTCGACCAGCGCGGCCTCGATTCGATGGACCGCCGCTATCTCTCCTGCATCGCGGAGAACTACGGCGGCGGTCCGGTGGGGATCGAAACCATCGCCGCGGCGCTCTCCGAACAGCGCGATGCGTTGGAGGAAGTGATCGAGCCGTTCTTGATCCAACAGGGCTTCGTGCAACGCACGCCGCGCGGCCGGATGCTCACCCGGCACGGCTTCGGTCATCTGGGTCTGGCGCAGCCGGAGGACGCGCCGCGTCAAATCGCCCTGCTCGACGAAAGCCATGGCAGTCGTTGAACCGGACACACGGATGGCGCCGCTCGGAGGCCGCTTCGAGGCCGGCGAGCACGTCTATCCGCTGCGCGTCTACCATGAGGACACCGACGCTGGCGGAATCGTCTACTACGCCAATTACCTCAAGTTCGCGGAGCGGGCGCGGACCGAGATGATGCGGGGCGCCGGGATCACGCACGTCACACTGCTGGGAGACCACGACGCAGCCTTCGTCGTGAGGCGCTGCGCCGTGGACTACAAGCAACCGGCGCTGCTCGATGACGAAATCGAGGTACGGACGAGCATCGGCACGGTGGCGGGCGCCCACATCGCGGCCAAGCAACGCGTGATGCGCGACGGGGTACTGCTCGCCAACATCGACCTCAAGCTCGGCTGCGTCGGGCGCACCGGCCGCGCGGTGCGGCTGCCGGTGCCATTGCGCGAGGCACTCTCAGGGTTGTTGTCAACGGGCGGGCAGTAGCGGGGCATACATGGAATCCGACCTTGTTCGGGCCGTTGAAATCGGCGTTAGCGCGGTGGCCGAGGATTTCTCCCTCTGGGGCCTGTTCCTGCAGGCCGACATCATTGTCAAGGCCGTGATCGTGGTCCTCCTGATCGCGTCACTCTGGAGTTGGGCGATCATCTTCGACAAGAGCCTCCGCTATGCCCGTGCCCGCCGACTTGCCGTCGAGTTCGAGCAGGCGTTCTGGTCCGGCGGCTCCCTCGATCAGCTCTACGACAACCTCTCCAATCAGCGCAGCCACCCGATGACCGTGCTCTTCGCCTCGGCGATGGACGAGTGGCGCCGCTTCGCGAGCCGGGGATCCCATCTTTCGGCAGACCGGCTGGAAGGCCTCCAGCGCCGGATATCCTACGCCATGGATGCCGCGCTCAACCGGGAGCTCAATCAGCTCGAACGCTATCTCGGTTTTCTCGCCACGGTGGGCTCGACCGCGCCGTTCGTGGGCCTGTTCGGAACCGTCTGGGGCATAATGAACAGCTTCCAGTCCATCGCGGCGAGCAAGGACACCTCGCTTGCCGTGGTGGCGCCCGGAATTGCTGAGGCGCTGTTTGCCACTGCGCTCGGCCTCGTGGCCGCGATTCCGGCAGTGGTGGCCTACAACAAGCTCAGCAGCGACCTCGACCGTTACGCCGGCCGGCTGGAGGCCTTCGGCACCGAGTTCCGCGCCCTTCTCGGCCGCCAGCTTGAGGAGCGCGCCGTCTGATGGCGGCCGAATGGGACCAGCCGTTAAACGGTCGGAGCCGAAGCGGCCGCCGCCGCCGCCCTCCCATGAGTCAGATCAACGTGACGCCTTTCGTCGACGTCATGCTCGTGCTGCTGGTGATCTTCATGATCACGGCACCGCTGCTGACGGTGGGCGTGGAGGTCGATCTTCCCAAGTCCGACGCGCCGC
>MKWU01005906.1_pt1 | contig 12877 bp, 13 predicted proteins | sample 809101 | NCBI WGS metagenome assembly MKWU01 (sample SAMN05860141, study PRJNA318959) | sponge metagenome | host: Aplysina aerophoba | place: Slovenia: Piran, Adriatic Sea, Gulf of Piran | collected 2013-05-07 | reverse complement strand
GGAATGTGGGGGTTATAGTGAAATCTAGAAGGCGATTGTTCTTTTGCATTCATCATCGGTTCGCATCCAATCGGTGCGTGACCAGTGAGGAGTAGCACGTGCGCGATGTGGTGATTCCGAAGATGGGGATGTCCTCGGTCGAGGTCGACATCATCGAGTGGCACGTTGCCGTTGGGGACGCGGTCGAACGAGGAACGCCCCTCGTCGACGTGGAGTCCGAGAAGGCGATCCTGACGATCGAGGCCGAAGAGCCCGGCGTCGTAGCGGAGATCCTGCTGGGTGAGGGTTCCGAGGCGGCTGTCGGCGACGTGATATGTCGATTGGAAGTCCGCAAGTGACCGAACGTTCGGGTGGCGCGAAGGCGGCAAAGGAGATGACTCTGGATCGGTTGGATCCAAACGTAGCGATGTCGCTGTACCGGGACATGCTTCTGATCCGACGGTTCGAAGAACGGATCGTCGATCTGATCAACGCGAACGAAATCGCCAGCATCTGCCACGAGTACATCGGCCAAGAGGCCATCGCCGTAGGGGTGTGCGCCGCGCTGCGCCCCACGGACGGGATCACGAGCACGCACAGAGGACACGGGCACATTCTGGGGAAAGGCGGGGATCCCCGCCGTGTGCTGGCGGAGCTCATGGGTCGGAAGACCGGCTACAATCAGGGTAAGGGCGGATCGATGCACATCGCGGATCTCGGCCTCGGTATCTACGGCGCGAACGGAATCGTGGCGGCCGGATTGCCGATCGCTACAGGGGTGGCTTGGTCGAAGAAGGTTCGAGGTGCTGACGACGTGGTCGTAGGGTTCTTCGGCGACGGTGGCTTGAATCAGGGCGTGCTGCACGAGGTCATGAACATGGCCGCGCTCTGGCGCCTGCCTATCGTCTTCGTCTGCGAGAACAACCAGTACGCCGTGACCACGCCCATCGCGGAGGTGTCCGCGGCGGAGGACCTTGCCTCGCACGCGATTCCGTACGGCATGCCGGGAAACAACATAGACGGAATGGACGTCGGTGCCGTACTCGAGGCCACGCAGGCCGCGGTGGCCCGGGCCCGAAACGACGAAGGCCCGAGCTTGCTGGTGTGTCACGCGTATCGCTACCGTGGCCACCACACCGCGGAAGGCGTCATGCGCCTCAACTATCGAACCGATGAGGAGATCGAGCGGTGGCGAGCGAGGGACCCGATCGAGGGTTGGGCTCGGCAATTGAGCGAGCACGGCGGGTGGGCTCCGGAAGATCGCGCACGCATTGATCGCGAGGTCGAGGACACCATCGAAGCCGCGGTGGCGTTCGCTCGGAACAGTCCCCTGCCCGATCTGGAAGAGGCGCTCCTCCACCAGTACGCCACTGAGTACGAAGGACTCCCAGCAAAGGGATGGTTGTAGGTGCGCACGCGGAGGTATCTGCAGGCTGTGAATGAGGCGCTCCACGAAGCGATGGAGGCGGACGACAGCGTCCTCGTCATCGGCGAGGACATCCGCGGCGCGATGCGCGGCGAGACGAGGGGGCTCTTCGACCGATTCGGCGGCGATCGGGTGGTCGACGCACCCATCTCCGAAGCCGGATTCACGGGCATGGCGACGGGCGCGGCGCTGGACGGGCATCGCGTCATCGTCGAGTACCAGATCAACTCGCTGCCGTACCTCGCATTCGACCAGATCTACAACGGTGCGCAGAAGTTGCGCTACATGATGGGCGGCCAGGGCTGCATCCCAGTCAAGTACCTCGTGATCGCGGCGGGTGCGGGCAACGGCGTCGCCGGGCAGCATTCGGACAACTGCTACCCGCTGTTGATCCACGGAGGGATCAAGTCAATCCTGCCGAGTACGCCGTTCGATGCGAAAGGACTCACCCTCGCCGCCATCCAGGATGACGATCCCGTGGCGATGTACTTCCCCTCGCCCCTTCTTGGCGTGAAGGGCGAAGTTCCCGAAGGCGCGTACACCATTCCTCTCGGGCAAGGCGAGATCAAGCGCGAGGGTTGCGACGTCACGATCGCCGCCACGGGGTGGACCGTGGGGATCACTCTCGACCTGGCGGAATCGCTTGCGAAGGAAGGGATCGACGTCGAGGTGTACGATCCCCGGTCGCTGCTACCGCTCGACCGTGGCTTGTTGGCACAATCGGTGCGAAAGACGGGCCGCCTCGTCATCGTCGACGACTCGAACCGCACCTGCGGATTTGCCGCGGAGCTCGCGGCGTTCGCGGCACAGGAGTTGTTCGAGGATCTGCGGGCGCCGGTCATTCGCGTGACACGGGCGGACGTGACGGTGCCCTACAGCCCTCTGCTGGAGAGGTTCATACTGCCGAGCCTCGGACGTCTCGAACAGGCGGTGCGTGTCGTGCTTTCCGGACGACCCGCGAAGACCCCCGAGCGTTGAGGCCGTGGCCAAATACCGTGTTGTGATCACCGACAGTCACTTTCCGTCGTACAGCGCCGAACGCGAGGTGCTTGAGCCGGTGGGTGCGGTGCTGGATGTACACCGGTGCGAGACGCCCGAGCAGGTGCTCGAGGTCGCGAGGGACGCGGAGTGCCTGATGGTGGCCTGGGTACCGATCACGGAAGAGGTCATCCGCGGGTTGCGGCGGTGTCGAGGGATCGTGCGATACGGCGTGGGCTACGAGATGATCGACGTAGAAGCCGCGGCGCGTCGCTCCATTCCCGTCGTCAACGTGCCCGACTATTGCACGGATGAGGTCGCCGATCACGCGATGGCCCTGATCCTTGCCATGCTCCGCAAGCTTCCCAAGCTCCTGGAGAAGGTGCGCAACGGTAGTTGGGAGGGGACCCCTGAGTACCCGTTTCACGAGATTCGGGGGCGGACTTTGGGCCTCCTCGGCATGGGCCGGATCGGACGCGCCGTCGTGGAGCGGGCTCGGGGCTTCGGATTCGTTGTGCAAGCGCACGATCCTTTCGCAAGCGAGGACGAGTTCCGCGAGCTCGGCGTCGCGAGGGTGGACTTCGAGAAGTTGCTCGCGACGAGCGATGTCTTGTCTTTGCACACCCCGCTCAACGGTGCGACACACCACATCATCGACGGGCGCGCGATCCGGAAGATGCCGCGCGGTGCCCACCTCGTGAACGTGTCGCGCGGCGGCCTCATTGACGAGGCGGCTTTGGCCTCCGCGCTCTTGGACGGACACCTCTCCGGAGCGGCGCTCGATGTATTCGAGGTCGAGCCGCCTCCCAAGGATCTTCCCCTGCTCGCGATGGACACCCTCCTTGCGACCAGCCATTGCGCGTGGTATTCGGAAGAGGCGTTCGTCCGCCTCCAGATGTACGCGGCCCAGGAGGTTGCGAGGCTGCTCACCGGTGAGCCGGCGAGACACGTGGTCAACGGTGTATGAGCGCCGTGCGTCGGATCGCATGAGGTGGTGGAACGAATGACCAGAGAACGCGTTGCCACCGTGACAGGTGCGGCTCGTGGGATTGGACGGGGCATCGCGCTCGCGCTCGCGGAGGAGTGCCGGGCGGTGATCGCCGTCGACGTCCTGGCGGGACCCCTCGCGGAGACCACCGCGATGATCCGAGAGCGAGGAGCAGATGCCGTCGACGTGCTTGCGGACGTCCGCGACATTGATGCCGTTCGTTCGTGCGTCGAGGCGACAGCGGACCGATTCGGCCGCCTCGACATCCTGATCAACAACGCCGGATACGGTGTGGTGAAGCCGAGCCTCGAGCAGACCGAAGAGGACTGGGACAGCGTCATCGACTCGTGCCTGAAGGCTACGTTCTTCTTCTCCCAAGCAGCTGCGCGGGTGATGATCCCTGCCCGCCGAGGCGTGATCCTCAACATCTCGTCCATCTGCGGCCTGGGAGGGTGGCCGAGGCGCGTTCCATACTCCGCGGCCAAGGCCGGGATCGTCCGGATCACGGAAGGCCTCGGTGCGGAGTGGGCACTCCACGACGTACGTGTTGTGGGCATCGCTCCTGGACATATCCTGACGAAGCGACTCCTCGAGATCGAAGCTGAAGGGACGATCGACCTCTCCAACATGCGGCGGCGAACGCCGCCCGGGCGGCTGGGCCAGGTGGACGACATCGTCCACGCCGTCCGGTTCCTCGTGTCGGATGATGCCAGGCACATCACCGGCGTCGTCCTTCCGGTCGACGGTGGATACGCCTCGTACGACGCTCCTGAGGCGATACAATTCGAGCTCCGTGAGACGTCCGACGCGCATGAAGGAGGCGGCACCTCATGACCGGACGCCGCCGGAAGGTCGTTCGCCTCAATGCCGAGACGATGCCGGTGCTCGATGTCGAGCGGAGCGTGGTCGAGAGCGTTGGGGCGGACCTGGTTGGCATCGAGGGCGACACAGCGGAAACCATCGCTGCTGCGGCCCGCGACGCCGACGGCCTCATCGTGATCGCATCGAAGGTCCGCGCTGCCGTCATGGATCGTCTCGAGCGGTGCCTCATCGTCGCGCGCTGTGGGACCGGTATCGACAACATCGACGTCGACGCGGCCACAGAGCACGGGATCGTTGTGACGAACATCCCGGACTTCTGCATCGATGAGATGGCCGATCACACCATGGCGCTGCTTCTCGCATTGGCGAGGCGCATCCCATCCATGCATGCTGCGACCCTGGGCGGTCGATGGGACGCCCGCTACGATCCGTCCCTTCGCAGGCTCCGAGGACGCACGCTGGGCTTAGTCGGCTTCGGAAACACGGCGCGTGCGGTCGCGCGCCGAGCCGAGGCGTTCGGGCTGCGCGTGATCGGCCACCACCATCGGTATCCGTCCAGATCGACCCTACACGGCACACCGATGCTCACCCTCGAAGAGCTCCTCGAAAACAGCGACTATGTGTCTCTGCACGTGCCGCTCACCGAGGTCACGGCCGGCATGATCTCCGAGCCGGAGTTGCGTAGGATGAAGCCGACCGCGTACCTGATCAACATCGCCCGCGGTGCCGTCGTAGACGAAGATGCCCTCGCTCTCGCCCTGGAAGAGGATTGGATCGCCGGCGCGGGCATCGACGTGTACCACACAACGAACGTATTCGAGAAGTACGGCCTTCCGCCGACGCATGCGCTGTTCCGTGCTCCGAACATCGTGTTCACCCCCCACGCCGCCGCGTGCTCGGTCGAGTCGCTAGAGGAAGCGAAGCGCCGCGCTGCGGAACAAGTGGTTGCGGTGCTTCGCGGAGAGTGGCCGGCGCACGTCTGCAACGAGGGAGTCGTGCCTCGCGAAAGCCTTCGGCATGTGCACCCCGAGGCAGGCCTACGAGTGGAGGTGAGCTAGTGCCATCGAACAGACCGCAGGACGCCGCTCCGGGCGCCGGAGCAGATCCTTAGCAGCACGTCGACACGGCCGTCAGGGAGGTGATACCCAGGGGAAGGGAGTTCCGAACTCGATGTCGACATCCACGTTCCATAACGAGGAAGTGGACGTTGGCAACTGGCTCACGGAAGGGACCAACACATGATACGCATACTCAAGACATCCATTGGTACGACGGTTCTCGCGATGGTGGGCGTTTTGCTGCTCGGATTCGCGATCGCACAACCGCAGCGGGGTGGACACCTTCGCGTGGCGCTCGCAGCCTCGCCGCCGAGCCTCGACCAGACGTTCTCAACCCAGGAGTCCGCCTTCCCGATCACGTACCTGATGTACGAGGGTCTGATCGGGTATGACGCAGCCGACCAGATCCATCCCGTCCTCGCGGAGTCCTACGAAGCCAATGAGGACAACACGGCCTTCACCTTCCGCTTGCGCCGAGGGGTCAAGTTCCACGATGGTACCGAGATGACGGCTGCCGACGTGGTGGCGTCGATCGAACGTGCCGCCGAGATCTCCCCGGCCGTGAACAACTGGGGTCCGATCGCCTCCGTCGTCGCGGTGGACGACTACACTGTTCGTGTCGAGCTCGAGTCCGCCAATCCCCAATGGTTGCGGGGCCTCGCATTCGGACCCGGGGGGGCCGTGATCATTCCCGAGGAGATCGCACGAGAGCACATGGGGGTCGAGCTCACGACGTTCGTCGGCACGGGGCCGTACATGCTCGACGATTGGGTGGACGACCAGTTCTACTCCTTGGCGAGATTTGAAGACTACGTGTCGCCGGAGGGCCCGGGGACCTACCTGGTGGGGCCGAAGAACGCCTACCTCGACCGCATCACGTTTACGCCGGTGCCGGACCAAGCGGTTCGATCACTGGCCTTGATGAGCGGCGAGTTCGAGATCGCCGACACGCTGTCTGCCGACGACTTCGAGATGCTCTCGGAGGAAGAGGGCATCGAACTGATCGTGGTGAAGCCCAGCGATCGTACCTACCTCAAGCTGAATCCGTACATTCCCCCGTTCGATGATCCCCTCGTGAGGCGGGCGGCGATCGCCGCGCTCATCCCCGAGGACATCATGGCGGCCATGGGCCCGTCCGACTTCGCGCGCGTCAACACGACTCCCAGATGGTTCCCCGAGCAGGCCGCATGGAGGGCGCAGAGCGATCTGTACTACCCCCGCGATCCGGAGCTGGCCCGCACGCTGCTGGAGCAATCGAGCTACGACGGCCGCGAGCTCCGGTTCCTCACGCGACAGGATGTGCCTCTGGCCTTCACGACAGCCGTGATCGTTCAGCAACAGCTACAGGACGCTGGCTTCAACGTCACCCTGCTTGCCGTCGACGGCGCCTCGTTCGGTACCATCCGTCGCGACTATTCCGCCTACGAGATCAAGACCGCCGGCACCAACCCGGTTCCGTTCGCGACCGCCATCGGAAGTCACTTCATCAATCGCAATGGCGAGCGTTGGCCCTGGGTCCAGCCGGAAGCGCTGTACTGGTTCGACGTTTTGAAAGCGACGTCCGACGAAGCCGAGATAGAATACGCGATGCAGCAGATCCATCGTCTGGAGCTGGAGTCCAACGCCCAGCCGTGGCTCGGCGACATCCACGGTCTCCGTGGCGCCAGCACGAGCGTTCGAGACGCGCCCACCCAGGGCATCATGGTCTTGTGGAACACGTGGTTGGAGCAATAGTCCAACCGATCTGACGTGGACGCGGAGAGCGAGGGATTGCCGCTGCGCAGCGCTGGTCCGCACCGGGCTTCCTCCTCTCCGCACCTCAAGGCTATTCGAGCTCACACGGTCTTGGCACGGGGGCCTTCGTGACGATCTTCATCCTGCGCCGCTTGCTCACCCTGATTCCGGTCATGCTGGTCGTGGGCATCGTTGCGTTCTCCATCATTCGCTTCACTCCCGGCGATCCAGCGCTATTCTTCGTCGGGGTAGATGCGACGCCGGAGGAGATCCAGGCCGTACGTGAGCGTCTGGGTATCGATCGCCCGTTCATCGAGCAGTTCCTGACGTGGGGAGCAGGGGTCTTGCGAGGCGATCTCGGGACCTCCTTCTATCAGCGGAGACCCGTGATAGAGTTGTTCTGGTCCCGTTTCCCCCCCACGTTGTGGCTCGCGGTATCCGCACAAGTGCTGGCGCTGGTCATCGCTGTGCCTACAGGCATCCTGTCGGCGATTCGTCCGAACTCCATCGCGGATCGCATGATGACGGTATTCACACTCCTCGGCGTGGCGGTCCCCGGGTTCTGGCTGGCGCTGCTCCTGGTGCTGACGTTCTCCGTGAATCTCCGATGGTTTCCGGTTCAGGGCTACGTGGATCCGTTCCAAGACCTGGGTGATGCGGTACGGCATCTCGTGCTCCCGGTGCTCGCCCTCGGGTACAGCCAGGCCGCATTGATCGCACGAATGACACGGGCAAGCTTGCTCGACGTGCTGAGCCTGGATTACATCCGCACCGCGAGGTCCAAGGGCGTGCAGCCGTCGGTCGTGGTTCTCAAACACGCGCTGCGGAATGCGATGAACCAGATCGTAACGGTCGCGGGCCTGACTGTGACTTCGCTCATCAGCGGTTCGATCATCATCGAGATAGTCTTCAACTACCCTGGGCTCGGTCGTCTGGTCATCGATGCCGTTACCCGGCGCGATTTCCCGGTCATCCAAGGATCGCTGATGATCATCGCATTTATGTACGTCTTGGTCAACCTTCTCGTCGATATCTCGTACAGCGTTTTCGACCCCAGGATTCGCTATGGCTAGGGCACAACGCGTCGAGGGCTGGTGGCGGAACCTTCGCCGCGTGTCCATCTTCATTTGGCTCGGCGCATTCGTGATCGTAGCGTCGAGCGCCGTGGCCGCGCTTGCACCCCTTTTGGCCACGCACGACCCGTTGCGCTCGACCGTCAGCGAGCGACTCCAGGGCCCGTCCAGCGCTCATTATTTCGGCACCGACGGATTCGGAAGGGACGTGTACTCGCGCGTCCTCTATGGAGCGCGCGTCTCCATCGGCGTCGGCCTCATGGTTGTGTTGATGAGCACAGTGCTGGGCACCGCAACCGGGCTGGTCGCTGGGTTCTTCCACGTCCTGGATGGGCCGCTCATGCGCGTCATGGACGGTCTCATGGCGTTTCCATCGATCCTCCTTGCCATCGCCATCATGGGCGCCCTAGAACCGGGCGTTCAGAACGTGATCCTCGCGCTATCGATCGTCTATTGGCCACGGACTGCTCGAATCGTGCGCAGCTCGACCTTGACGCTTCGCGAGCTCGACTATGTAGAGGCAGCCCGAGCGCTCGGTGCCGGGAATGCACGACTCATCGCCCGTCACGTCCTGCCAAGCGCTGTGTCGCCGATCCTCGTACAGGCCACCTTCGTTCTCGCCGCGGCCGTGCTCGCGGAAGCCGGACTCAGCTTCATCGGCGCCGGCGTGCCCGCCCCACATCCGAGCTGGGGGAACATCCTGGCGGAAGGGCGCCTGTTCATGCGAAACGCGCCGTGGATGACAATCGTTCCCGGCGTTGCGATCACCGTCCTGGTGCTTTCGCTCAATCTCGTAGGCGATGGACTGATCGACTATCTCGATCCTCGGCGCAGGCTCGTCGTCGATTGAGCGTCCAGGATCCGCCCGAAACTCAAAAGGAGAAACGCTTGCCCCCTTCAACCCGATGGTCAAGTCGCAATCTACACGACATTCCTACACCGTTCGCGGTCATCGAAGCACATGCGATGCGTCACAACATCCGATACATGGCCAGCGCGTTGCAGCGCGCGGGAGTCCGCCACATGCCGCACACGAAGACACACAAGTGCAAAGAGATTGCGGCCATGCAGCTCGCGGCCGGCGCGAGTGGGCTCACCGTCGCCACGATTCCGGAAGCGGAAGCCATGCTCGGAGTCGAGGCCGCGGAGCATGTGCTAGTCGCCAGGGCTCTCGCGGCAGATCCGAGCAAGCACGAGGCACTCGCATCGCTGGCGGACCTTGCGCACGTCACGGTCGTGGTCGAGGAGCTCGAGCACGTCGAAGCGCTCGCTCGCGCGTGCCGTCGGGCGGGCACGCGGCTCGGGGTCCTCGTCGAGCTCGACATCGGGTTCGGGCGCGCCGGCTGCCGGAGCGTGGACGAAGCGGTAGCCGTAGCCGTCGCATCCCACAGATCCGTGAAGTTCGAGGGCCTGATGGGATACGAGGCCCATGCCATGCACATCGAGGATGACGAGGAGCGTGCGGCAATCGTGCACGAGTCACTGGACATACTCGCGGAGGCTAAGGATCGGTTGGAGGCGCAGGGCATCGAGGTCGAGACTGTCAGCGCGGGCGGCACGATCACCTACAAGAGCGTCAGCGAGCATCCCGCCGTCACGGACGTTCGTTCGGGCGGATACGTGTTCATGCACGCATCCCCGAAGTTCGTACCGCCGCACTTGGCCGAGTTTCGAACGGCCCTGTCTGTCGTCGCGACGGTGATCGGTGCCTACGCGGACGACCGCATCGTGCTAGACGCGGGACTCAAGAGCGTATCCACGGACGGTGGATCTCGGCTCGAGGTCAAGGGGTTGGATGAGGCCGAGGTGGTGATGGTCACGGAAGAGCACCTGGTTCTCGACGTGTCGCGCTGTGAGCGAAGACCCCAGTCAGGGGACCGCATGGAGATCGTGTCGATGCACTCGTGTACGACGGCGAATCTCCATTCGCGGTACGTGGTGCGCGAGGGAGCGGGGGACGACGTGGCCGACGTGTGGGACGTTGTCGGACGGTATTGACGTGGGGGCTCCCGAGCACCGGGCTCGATTCGACATTTTGGTCACGCATGCACGCGTCGTGGACGGCATGGGGAGTCCGTGGTACCGCGCTTCCGTCGGCATTCGGGGCGGGTACATTGCAGCCATCGGAGAGATCGAAGCCGCCGAGGCGACCACGGTTCTCGACGCGGAAGATCGTTGGTTGGCGCCAGGGTTCATCGATGCTCACGTGCACACGGATCTCGCGCTGCTGGCCGATCCTACAATCGAGCCGGCGATTCGGCAGGGCGTGACGAGTCACGTCATCGGTCAAGACGGCATTTCGTACGCGCCCGCCGGCGCGGCGACGGCCGAGATCATGCATCGGTACTTCGCGGGCGTGAACGGCGAACTCCCTTCGGCGCACCGCCCCATGAGCGTGGCGAACTTCCTGGACATGTTCGACGAGAAGGTCGCCGGAAACGTCGCCTACTTGGTTCCGCACGGATGCGTACGGCTCGAGGCCATGGGTCCGGACGATCGTCGGCCCACGGACGAGGAGCTCGCGGCCATGCAACAGATGGTGACCCAGGGCATCCGGGAGGGCGCGGTCGGCGTGTCGACGGGCCTGGACTACCTTCCGTGCAGATACGCGAAAACGGATGAGCTGGTGGCGCTGGCTCGCGCAGCCGCTAGCCTCGGAGGTGTGTTCGTTGCGCATATGCGTGGATACGGACCAAACGTTGAGATGGGCATGGACGAGATGTGCCGAATCGCGCGAGAGTCCGGGGCGGCAGCCCATGTGTCGCACTACAATGTTCCTGCGGAGCTTGGTTTGGCCTTGATCGACGACGCGCGTTCATCGGGATTGGACTTCACATACGACCTGTATCCATATCTCGCCGGCTCGACGACGCTCATGCTCTGGCTTCCCGACGACCTTCACGTGGGAACCGTTCCCGACATCCTGCGACGACTCGCATCGGATGACGGACGAGGTCGTGTAATCGGGTGGTTCTCCGGAGGCGCGGGGCATCCTCTGTATCCTTTATCGAAGGTACGGTTCAGCCACTTGGTGGCTCCTGCGCACCAGGAGTTCCTAGGCCTGACTCCGGTGGACGCCGCGCGCAGGGCGGACAAGCCCATCGGTGAGTTCATGTACGAGCTCCTCGTGGCCGAAGAGCTCAGGGCGGGCGTAGTGGCGTTCGACGACGATTGGCGGACCGAAGAAGAGCTCGAGCGCCTCATGACGCATCCCGCCCACATGGCGGGGAGCGATGGCATCTATGTCGGCGAGCGTCCGCACCCGCGGGGGTGGGGGACGTTCGCACGCTACCTGGCGCGATACGTGCGCGACCGCGGTGTCTTGACGCTCGAGGACGCGGTCCGGCGCATGACGTCCTTTCCCGCGCGGCGCTTCGGGATGCGCGACCGCGGCGCCATCGTTCCCGGAATGGCCGCCGACCTGGTGCTGTTCGATCTCGACCGGATATCCGATACGTCCACGTACGAACACGGTCGCTCGCTTGCTAAGGGCGTCAGCCACGTGCTCGTCAACGGCATTCCCGTGTTGTGGGACGGTTCGCTGACGGGCGAGACGCCTGGCCGCACCGTCGGCCGGGGAGGAGGCAGATCCGTGGACTGATCCCGCTCCTCCGCCCGCACTGGAAAGCGTCTCGCGCCGTCCAGGCACGGGCGCGTTCCGCTCGACCCGCCGCCACGATGAGCGGCAGACCAAGGAGTGACCCACATGAACAAAAAGGCATTCAACACCCTCGACATCGTGCCGCTTTCAAAGGCTGTCGTTGCGAACGGCTTCGTATTCCTTTCCGGTGATGCCAGTTTCGATTGGACTACGGGCGAGTTTGTCCACGGCGACATTCGCGTGCAGACGAGAAAGACGCTGGAGAATCTGAGAGACACCCTCGAAGCGTTGGGTAGCTCGCTCGACAAGGTCGTGAAGACGACGGTCTTCATGACCAACGTGCAGGAGGACTTCGCCGCGATGAACGAAGTGTACAGCGAATTCTTCCCCGTGGATCCGCCAGCACGCTCGACTTTCGGGGTGGCCGACCTCGCACGCAAGGAGCTGATCGTGGAGATCGAGCTCATTGCCCTCGCGTGATGCGGCACCGAGGCGGTGGAGCAGCGACATGCGCATCTCTGTCCCAGCTTTGGGTTGACGACGGCAACAGACCCATTGTGCGTTGAGCCGTAACCAGCCGTAACGACCACCGACAACCCCGGCCACGTGTCGGGGTGTTCTTTTGGCGCCTGCCGTGGGGGGCACTTGGGGTGCATGGTGTCTGTGAGGGGGCTTGTGGGGGATGACTCGACATGAGAGTGACCTTACCGCTGCAGAGTGGGAACTTATCGAACCACTGATTCCCAGACAGGGCCGGCTGGGACGGCCTCGAGAGCGGGATCTCAGGGAGGTCTTCAACGCAGTCCAGTACCAGCTGGCAACCGGTTGCCAGTGGCGGGCACTTCCTAACTGCTTTCCTCCCCAAGGACGGACTCTTCGGGTCTCTACCGTCCAGAACCACTTCTACAGTTGGCGGGACACGGGTGTCTTCGACCGGATGATGGACCCGAAGAGTCCGCTTGTGGCGCTGCGGGTTGCTTCGAAGGCTATTGCAGGCCGTCCAAGGACGGACAAGACCCGAAGAGTCCGTTTTGGCCGTTTTCGCTTCGGATCTGGAGCCGACGGCGGCTGTCATCGACAGCCAGAGCGTCAAGACGACCGACCCGAAGCTCCAACGAAGCCGTTCTTGTACCCCCCAAGGGGGGACCCCGCCGTCCTTGAGTGGTGGTCCTCGTGGCTATGACGCTGGAAAGGAGGTCAAGGGCCGCAAGCGCCAGC
>MKWU01005905.1_pt1 | contig 12879 bp, 13 predicted proteins | sample 809101 | NCBI WGS metagenome assembly MKWU01 (sample SAMN05860141, study PRJNA318959) | sponge metagenome | host: Aplysina aerophoba | place: Slovenia: Piran, Adriatic Sea, Gulf of Piran | collected 2013-05-07 | reverse complement strand
AGTGATTCGGGCCACGCCCCTGCTCGATGCACTGGCCACATGTCGTCGAGATTCATCCTGGATGGAGCGCCGGATTGTTTTTACCTGAATAACAGCGTTTCCGTATCCATATTGACGTGCGCCGTTTCCCATCCGGCAACGCTCCAAGAACGGGAGTGGCTGTGTCCGTGACCGTCTGTTTGGTTCGCCCACCACGGCCGGTGGATACGCGCGGACGGTGGAAGCGCGAAACCAAGAATAGTTTCAATTTCGTCGAATGACGTCCTCCACTCAGGGCCGCTGAGCGAACAAAGATGCGCATACAGCTTCCGATATTTCCCACGGAAGGCTATTTCCCGGTGCTTTCGGCCGCGGTCCATCGTCATTCCCGCCATCAGGTTGCGGTCTCCATTTCAAGAACTCGACGGATACTATTCTAGTTGGTTGCCATTCTTATGCAAACCATCTCCTGGTTTTCTGCGCTTTGCGTGCATGGGCTGAATCATGTCCAACTGGCCAAACCATTGCGCTTGCGCCGTCCTAACTGCGTGTATATGATGGCGGCGGAACTCGATACGCTGCCGGCACCGTGGCCATGGTTAACGGCAATCGCGGCGGCGAAAGGAGCAAATCAGGTATGAAGTATGACTACATTGTGATTGGAGCCGGGTCGGCGGGGTCGATCATCGCCAGCCGGTTGACCGAGGACCACAACACCCATGTCCTGCTGATCGAAGCGGGGCCCGACTATCCGGAGTTTGAGCACCTGCCGGAAGAGGTCAAGTTCGGGTACAACACCGAAATTGACATTATGGTCAGCGACCACAACTGGCAGTTCGTGGGCAAGGGCACCGACACGTCCCACGAGATCATGGTGCCGCGCGGCAAGGTCACCGGCGGTTCCAGCGCCATCAACGGGCAGGTGTTCCTGCGCGGCGTACCGGAGGACTACGACGGTTGGGCGTCCGAGGGCAACGACGAGTGGGGTTACACCAAGCTGCTGCCCATCTTCCGCCGCATCGAGACCGACACCGACTACGGGAACGACGACTTCCACGGCGGCGAGGGGCCCATCGTGATGCACCGCTTCGCCCGCGAGACGTGGCTGCCGGCGCAGAACGCCTTCAGCGCGGCCTGCGTGGCCGCCGGGTTCCCCGAGACCTGGGACCACAACGCTCCCGATTCCACCGGAGTCGGGCCGACGCCTTTCAACAACCCCAACGGCATCCGGATGAGCACCAACCTGGGGTACCTGTCGGAGTCTCGCCACCGGCTGAACCTGACGATCAAGGCCAACTGCCACGTACACCGAATTATTTTTGACGGGAACCAGGCCACCGGCGTGCAACTGGAATCGGGCGGCGAGGTATTCACCGCCGAGGGCGAGGAGATCATCCTGAGCAGCGGGGCCATTGGCTCGCCGCACATCCTGATGCTGTCGGGCGTCGGGCCGGCGGACCACCTGCGCGAGATGGGGATCCCGGTGATCCAAGACTCTCCAGGCGTGGGCCAGAACCTGCGCGACCATCCCACTGTGTGGTGCACCTGGCGAACGAAGCCGGAGGTTGAGCTGGACGGGTTCGCCCCGCGCTCGCAGCTGTGCCTCCGCTACACCGCCGACGGTTCGGACCTGCGCAACGACATGAAGATCAGCATGCAGTCGTTCGCCACCGAGCGGATCAACAAGGGCGGCGACCGCATGGTGCCGCTGGGCATTCGGATGAGCACCGGCATCCAGCTGGCGGCCGGCGCGGGGCACATGCGCCTGCAGTCCACGGACCCATACCAGCAGCCGTTCCTCGACTACAACTACCTTCAGGAAGAGTCGGACCGGGTGCGGTTGCGGGACTCGGTGCGCCTGTGCATGCAACTGGCCGACCATCCCGATTTCAAGAACCTGATCCAGGAATGCATTGAGCCTCCAGCGGACGCCCTGGAGAGCGACGATGCTCTGGACGCCTGGGTAGCTCGCGAGGTGACGACGTCGCAGCATATTTCCGGGACCTGCAAGATGGGGCCGGACAGCGACCCCATGGCGGTGGTTGACCAGTTCGGGCACGTGAAGGGCATCACCAACCTGCGGGTGGCCGACGCCAGCGTGATGCCGGACTGCATCCGGGCCAACACCAACGTCACGTCGATGACGATTGGCGAGCGCGTCGCCGAGTTCATCAAGGAAGGACGTTAGCGACCACCGGTGAGCAAAACAGGGGCGAATGAATATTCGCCCCTACGCAACGTAATTTGAGCCATGCCTCCGGCACGGAAATGGGAACGGACTGAAGACCTGGCGGTGCTCCACCTGTACCGCGGGAAGGTTGCGCGCGACAGCCGGGAGCTTACCGCGCTGGCTGCCGCCCTGGAACGCAGCCCACAATCCATAGGGGCGCGTATGCAAGCGTTCGCAGGGTTAGATCCGGCCAATCCGTACACGCCGTCGAGCAAGGCCACCGCGCTGACGCAGTCAGTGTGGGCCGAATACCAAGCGGATCGAACGGCGATTGCCGTGGAGGGTCAGCGAGCGTACCTGGGGATTCTCAACCGGTATTCGATGGGACGGCCGTAGGTGGTCTGATCATCTGGACGCTATATATTTTGGATTGTTAGCGTGTTTTATGATCATTTAAAGATTTGTGACATGTCGCAACAATTTCATTTGGCGATCAGCCACCGTATAATGAGTGTACCAAGGAGGCGGTTTATGGCTAGCTTGACTGGGGACCCCAAGATAGACGCTTTGTTGATTGAGCACGCGGATGAAATTCGGCGTCTGGAGGCGTTTGGCAGAGAAAAGGCCGAGGAAATCGATCGACTGATCGCTAAATTCCACGAGAGCCGAGAGAAGCGAACAGGAACTGTGGGCGCGAAATAAGCCACCCAGTTTTGCGCGGCCGGTATGATTCAGGAACAGGATTGGCAAGCAGAACGAGCCCTGTTGTTGGAGATCCATCAGGATGTCGTGGCTATCCTTAACCGACGCGCTATACGATTGTTAGAAATACTGGAACGGTCCGACTATATCGCCGTGTTGAGAAGCAGTGTCCTGAACGTAATGAACCGAGGCGATTATGGTCGCGCTTTGGAAAACCTGCGCGATTTAATTCTTGAAACCCCTGTGTTGGACAAGATGCTGCCGGAATTAATGGATAATGCAGAACCTGGTTTGACCCTATTGAGCGCATACGCTGTGGAGTACAGGCTTTCGGCACTTCTGTAGCACACGTTTTCTGAACATCGGCGGGTAGCGCCCGGCCGTGGAATTTCCAAAAATGTAGGAGCGAATAATCATTCGCCCCTACGCATGTCAGGCGTGTCCGCGGGATCAGACGAGGACGCCGAAGCCGGACTTGGTGCAGATTTCCAGGCGGTTGTGGTCGGGGTCGTGGAAATAGAAGGCCTGCTGGCCATCGTGGCGGGTCTGGATGTCGGTGCACTCGACACCAATGCTCTGCAACTCGTCGCGGGCGGCGGAGATATCGTCCACCTCGAACGCGGTGTGATGGGATGGCGCTGAGGGGGCGTCGGGGTTTTCGATGATGTGAACCATGGCGCCGCTGGGCAGTTGCAGCCAATAGAGGTGGTCGCCGTCCACCATCTTCGGAATCTGCTTGACGCCCAGAACCTCTTCGTACCACTTGAGGGCGACATCCCTATTGCGGACGTTGTAGGTGATGTGGTTGATGGCCTTGAGGCGGATGTGGTCAGCGTTGAGTCCCATGTGGTTACCCTCCGGTTTGTTTTGCATGGATGCACAGGATTTACAGGATTTTGGCTTTGATGTCCAACGCCACGCCGGTTTCGGTGTCCGCCGCTCCGTGGTTGAGTCCGACATCTGCGCCTCCAAAGAGGGGCTAGATGTTGAGCAGCCGTTCGAGGTTGGCGAAAAGGATGGAGTCCTTTTCCTCGCGGGACAGGCTTTCGAGTCCCAGCAACCAGGAGACGGGCCAATCCGCGCACATATCGAAAGGCCAGTCCGTACCAAACACCACCTGCTCGATGCCGACCATGTCGATGAGCATGCGCAGCCCCTCCTCGTTGTGGGTGAGGCAGTCGTAGTAGAAACGGCTGAGGTATGCGCTGGGCGGCTGGTCGATGTTTACGCGGGCTTCCGGGCGGACCTGCCAGCCACGATCCATGCGGCCGATGCCGTAGCAGGCGTAGCCGCCACCGTGGCAGAGGCAGATTTTGAGGCCGGGGTAGCGGTCCATCACGCCACCGAATACGAACGACGCGAAGGTTACGGCGCGGTCGGCGAGGTTGCCGATGGTGTTGGGTAGGTGGTAGCGGTCGAGGCGCGAAGACACGATGGTGCCGCCGCCCTGGTGGATAAGGAACATGGCGCCGAGGCGTTCGGCGGTGGCCCAGAGCGGGTTGAAATAGGGATCATCGAAAGTGCGCCCGTTGACGTGGTCGCCGATCATGGCGCCCTTGAGTCCGAGTTGCTCCACGGACCGGGTGAGTTCTTCGATGGCGGCGCCGACATCCTGCATGGGCAGGTGGGCCAGGCCGGCGAAGCGATCGGGGTATTCCTCGCTGAGTTGGGCCACGTAGTCGTTGCATTCCCGGTGCATCGCCATGGTCTGGTCGGGGTCCAGATCATAGAAGTACATGTTGGCGTTGGTGGACAGGACGTGCACGTCGACACCGAGGGACTGCATATCGGAGATCCGCTGCTCGGGTGTCCAGAAAGTACGGGGGTTGTAGCGGTGCTGATTGTAGAGAGCGGGAGCGCTGATACCGAACCAGTTATCGCCGCTCTGCATGGCCCGCAAGGCGCTGGCAGGGGTGATATGAGCGTGAACATCCAATACTCGGACTGCCATGGAATGCCGTCTCCTATCGGGGCGGGCTATGCTTCTGGTGTACTGACCCAATCGGGTACGTTAGATGCACTGAATTATAGACGGTTTCGGGGAATACGTCAGTCGCAAGTGACTGCGCTCACTTTGGGAAAGGTTTGTGGCAACGACGCAACAACCGGAGCGTTTATATGAGCGTTCTCAGGGGGTTCGCGGGGATTCCGCGTCCTGGGAATGGCGCCGGCCGCCATTGCCAAGGCCTCTCCCGGGACTCACCGGGGCTTTCCGTCGGCCTGAAACGAACAGTCCCAGGCAGATGCCAAATCTCTTTGACAGATGATAATGAAGCCGCGACAGTATCATGAAAACCTGATTGACAATCGTTCCTTACCGAAGTAGCATCGGTTGCCGCTGGGCAGTCTGGCACTGCCAAGCTTAATTTTTTGTTTCGGCACGTAGCCGAAGTAGCCCACGAGGGATACTCAGGGAGGTCTCACTCAATGGATTGGCGACGATTATGGCATCCACGAAACCTGCTAGCGCTCGGTGCGTTGGCCCTGTCCCTGGCGATTGTGGCCTGCGGCGGGGCAGCCCCGGAGCAGCAGAGCAGTACCGGCGACACCAGCAGCGGAAGCGCTCCTGCTCAAGCTGCGGCCACTCCCACGCTGGACCCATTCGCCGGCGTGGTGGAAGCCACGCCCACCGCACCTTTGAACGTGGCGCCCACTGCGGTGCCGGTGCCCACCGCCGTGGTGGCCGCTGACCAGCGACCCAACTGGTGGCAGGAAGGCGAGGCGAACCACTACCGCGGAGATTTCCCGCTGGTCGCGACCAGCAACCCCGGCTTCTGGGACGTTCACTACGGGGGTTCGATGAACACCGTGCTGATCCCGTCGGGACCGCGGTTCAACCAGATCCTTGAGTACAACCCCATCAACCCCAATGAAATCATTGGCGACCTGGCGGTAGGCTGGGAGTCCTATGAAGAGGGCGGCGAGTTCGGGTACATCTTCAATCTGCATCCCGACGCCACCTTCTCGGACGGAGTTCCGGTAACTGCTGCGGACGTCGCATTCTCGATTGACCGTATCACCCTCGGGCAAGTTGAGGAGGGCGTACTGCGCGCCCGAACCGGCTTCCTGAACAATTTCGTGGTTCACGGCACCGCCGAGGCGATTGACGACAAGACCGTCAAGATTCCGCTGCGGTTCCCGGCGGCGGGCTTCCTGCCCAACCTGGCCTCCGACTACATGAAGATCTATCCCAAGCACGTTGGGGAGAACCTGACCCAGGAACAGGCCAACACCGGAAAGACCCAGGTCGAGGCCGTCGCGGCAATCAACGCGGGGAGCCCAGACAGCCTGATCGGATCCGGCCCGTGGATGCTGCGGGAATGGGAAAAGGACTCGGGTTATTCCTACGACCGCAACCCCAACTATTTCAAAGAGGGGCGACCCTTCTTTGACGGTTTGAAGATATTCCTGATCAGGGACACCGCCCGGCGTTTGTCGGCGCTGCAGGCCGGACAGGTATACGGTACCTACCAGCCCGTGACCGGCAGCAACCGGCCAGAGGATATGGCGCGCCTGGAAGAGGACACGGGAGGCCGCGTCCGCGCCGTCATCCTGGAAGCCTCCGGCGTCCAGGCTTTCTTCCTGAACCACCAAAAGCCTCCGTTCGACGACCCTCGCGTGCGCCGAGCGATGTACCTGGGCATTGACCGGGACAACGCCGTAGAAAAGGCGATCCTGGGCTTTGGACAGCCCGGCACGTTCTTTGCGCCCGGCGTCGTGGAAGACCTGGAAGCCCTGCGCGCCAACAACATAGCCTACGGCGACCGGGAAGCCGCGTTGGCCGAAGCCAGGCAACTGCTTGCGGACGCAGGCTACCCTGACGGCTTCGAGGTTACGCACAACGTGGTGAACTCCAACCCCTCACTGTCCACGGCTGAAACCGTGGCGCCCCAACTGCGCGAAGACCTCAACATCGAAATCGTCATTCAACCCACCGACCTGGCTACGATGTACGTTGGGCTGCGGGATGGCGTGTCCAACTTTGACGGTGTGGGAACGGGAGTCATTCTGCGCGACCCGGGCGACATCATCAACCAGTTCTATCTCCAGGACGTCCTTCGCAACCCGCACAACTGGCAGAACGATCGCGTTGACGAGCTGATCGACCTCCAAAACCAGGAGGTTGACCCAGCGGTTCGCCAGCAGCACCTGGAATCGCTGGCTGAGATTCTGCACCAGGGCGAAAGCCACTGGCTGCCGGTACTTTGGTACTCCAGCGGCGGCGCATTCGACTGCCGGATCCGGAATTACCACTACCCACCCACAGTCCAACTCGTGAAGAAGTGGGACCACGTCTGGTGGGCCGGTGGAGAAGATTCGACTTGCAACCATACTGCCAACGCCGACCGTGGTTACCGCCCGTAAGCAGGGCAACGGTCCGAACCAGCAAATAAGCGCATCAGGCCGGCTCTTACCCATAAGGGCCGGCCGACTGTGTGTATAATGTCGACGCTACTTACCCGATTCCTCCGGCTGGAGTTAAGGGATGTCCCAGTACCTAGTTAGAAGGTTCCTCCTCTTCATTCCTACGATGCTGCTCGCCACCGTGCTGGTGTTCGGGCTGTTCTCGATCGTGCCGGGGGATGCGGCGGTTTTCCTGCTCACCGGTGAGGATGCCAGCGGCACGGTCACGAACGAAGACTTCGAACGCCTCCGCGAAGACCTGGGGCTCAACCGCCCCATCTATATTCAGTATGCCGACTGGCTATGGGGCGTGGTTCGCGGCGATCTGGGCATATCGCTCTATTACGGCCAGCCTTTCGGACTGGAACTGATCGAGCGGTTCGCCAGGACATTTGAGTTGGCGGTGCTCGCGATCGTGCTGGCATTCGTCACCGCCGTGCCTTTGGGCATACTATCAGCGATGAAGCAGGACTCCGGCCTGGACTATGCCAGCCGGGTAATTGCTCTAATTGGAATAGCCATGCCGACATTCTGGATCGGGGTGCTGGTCATCTACGGTCTGGTGTATGGAACCGGATGGTTACCACCACTGGAATATGCCCATTTGTGGGAGGACCCGATACAGAACCTCAAGCTGATGGTGCTGCCGGCAGCCGTTATCGGGTTCCACGACATGGCATTCACCGCTCGCGTCACCAGATCGGCGATGCTGGAGGTGATGCGCGAGGACTACATGCGCACAGCCCGATCCAAAGGCCTGCGCGAGTTGGTCGTAGTGGGGCGGCACGCACTGAAAAACGCCATGCTGCCGGTGATCACCGTCTCCGGCTATCAGTTTGGCCGGTTGCTGGGCGGCGTGATCATCGTTGAGCAGATTTTCGTCGTCCCGGGCGTCGGCAATTTCCTGATTGACGCCATCAACCATCGGGATTTCCCGGTGATACAGGGCGTGATCCTGATGACGGCAGCAGTGGTGCTGGTGCTCAACCTGATTATCGACATGCTCTATGGCATCCTGGATCCACGCATACGGTACTCGTAAGCAGGGTGCGAATGTGCATCAAGCAGCAAGTTCCCACCGTCAGGTGTTGACATGATTGATCAAACCACGGAACAGGCAACAATAGCCCGAGAGGAGCTTCCCGCTCCCGGGATGACATCGCGGGCATGGACCGGTTTGACCCGGTTTTGCCGCACGAAACCCCTGGGCGCGATCGGAGGCCTGATTGTCGTAATGCTGGTGCTGGTTGCCGCGCTAGCGCCGGTACTATCGCCATACGATCCCCGCTCGACGCCTGCCCTGCCTTGGGAGGCGCCGAACTCCACCTTCATATTGGGAGCCGACTACGTTGGCCGAGACGTGCTGAGCCGCTTGCTTTACGGAGCGCGGATCTCTCTGTATGTGGGAATGGGCAGCGTCCTGGTGGGTATTACCGCGAGCTTCATCATAGGCGTGGCGTTGACCTATATCGGCGGCATCGTCGATACCGTCTCCCAGCGCATCGTTGACGCTCTGATGTCATTGCCGGGCCTGCTGATCGCCCTGGCGATCATGGCCGTGGTCACGCCGTCGTTGAACACGGTGATCCTGGCCATCGTGATCGGTATGATTGCGCCCGTGATCAGAACGGTAAGATCGCAGGTTTTATCGTTAAGAGAGTTGGACTACGTGACGGCGGCGCTGGCGATCGGAGCGCCGCCCTGGCGAATCATTCTTCGCCACATCGTTCCCAACTGCTTCGCCACATACCTGGTGCTGGCGACATACTACCTGGGCTTCGCGATCATCATCGAGTCGTCGCTGTCGTTCCTGGGCGTGGGCACCCCGCCCGACCAGCCCAGCTGGGGCGGGATGCTGGTACGCGCGGCTTCGGCCCACGTGAAGAGCGGCCCGTGGCTCGCCATATTCCCCGGCCTGGCCATCTTTATAGTGGTCATGGGGTTCAACCTGCTGGGCGACGCTCTGAGGGACGTGTTCGACCCGCGCCTGCGCGGCCGCTAACCGGCGATCACTGGCTGCTCATATCAACGGGAGGCAGGGCAAACCACCTTGGCCTCCCGTTCGTATCTTAAAGAAATCTGGCCGCCGCAACCGCGATAGCCAACAGGGCAGCCATGACACCGGTTAACCTGATCAACAGGCGATTGCCCATAGCATCGATCTTGCCATCCAACCCCTCGATCTTGCCTTCCAAGCGCTCATTCATGGCGTCCATTTTGCCTTCCAGACGCTCTTCCATGGCGCCCATTTTGCCTTCCAACCGGGCAATGTCTTCCTTGGTCGCCAGGGTCGGCAATATGGTGTCGAAGCGAGTTTCCAATATCGTCACACGCTCTTCCAAGGTCGGGCCGGGGGTGGTCATCGGGCAATCCTTTTGGAAAGTATATCCTGCCAAATATGGCGTCAGTATGACATCTTCTGCATATCATGACAACGTATGATGCATCTCAAAAACAAATACAGAATCTTTTTATTCGCCGCGCTGGCTATACTGACGCTGGTAGCGCTGGCATGTGCACCGACACAGGAACCAACGGAGGGTGATTCATTCACCGCGCCGCTGGCCCCAACGGACGCCGTTGCACCCACCCTTGCGCCGGCCACCGCGTTGCCGACTGTAGTGTTGGGTGGGCCGACGGCACCGCTGCCAACAGCACGGGTAGAATCAGCCGCCACGACGCTACCCATGGCGACGTCGATACCGGTGTCGCCGGAAGGCACGGTGATGATGGTGGAATCGGAAGAGGCCGAACGTACCCGCGGCAGATACGAGAGCCTGCTGAGAGCAACCTGGGAAACCGATTTCACGCGCACCACGATTTCATTTGACGAGATCATGACGGGGGGCCCGCCCAAGGATGGGATTCCGGCCATTGACGATCCAATGTTTGAGTCTGTTGCAGACGCCGACGAATGGCTCGACGACCTGGAGCCGGTGCAGGTGGTGGACCTGAATGGCGACGCCCGCGCGTACCCCGTGCAGGTGATGGTGTGGCACGAGTTGGTGAACGACACGGTGGGCGGGGAACCGGTGGTCATCACATTTTGACCACTCTGTAATACCGCCTTCGTGTTCAGGCGGACGGTTGACGGCGAGACCCTGGACTTCGGGACCACCGGCGCGCTGCGGGACAGCAATCTGCTGATGTACGACCGGCAGACCGAGTCGTGGTGGCAGGAGTTCGGGGGCGAGGGCGTGATCGGCCACTACGCAGGTCGCAAGCTGGAGCAGCTTTACCTGTCCATTGCGTCGTGGGGCGATTTCAAGGCGATGTTCCCGGACGGGAAGGTGCTTTCGCGTCCGGCCTCAGGGCGGTCCTACGGGAGCAATCCCTACTCGGGTTACGACCGGCCGGGCAGTTCGCCTTTCCTGTTCGACGGTCCCGAGGATCCCAGGCTGCCAGCGGTGGAAAGGATTGTCGCGCTGGAGCGGGGCAGCGACGCGTGGGCGGTTTCGTTCACCACGCTGGCGGAGGAACGGGTGGTGTCAGCAAGCGTGGGGGGCGAGGACATCGTGGTGTTCTGGACGCCCGGCACCGCATCGGCGTTGGACCGTGGTTCGATAAAGTCGGGGCGAGACGTGGGCACCGCGGGCATCTTCTCGCCGGTTGGGCCCGATGGATCAATGCTGACGTTCGCTGCGGACGCCGCGGGCATCATTACCGATGAACAAACGGGAAGCGCGTGGAACATCTTTGGGCACGCCACCAGCGGTCCACTGGAGGGAACGCAGTTGACGCCGGCGCCAGGGCGCATCGGGCAGTTGTGGTTCTCGTGGGCGGTTTACAGACCGGATACGGTGGTATACCAAGGCAAGGGATAGTGCGGAGCGTCCAGCCCCTGCGCAAAACCCCTTCTATGGGTTGTTCGCCGCCCTAGACAAGGGGGTTCCTTCAAACAAGTCGTCGATTGCCACGTAGTCTTCCATGTAGGCACTAGGAGGCACCCCATCGACCATGGCTATCTGACCATCTTCGTACTCGGCGTGACGGATCGCTTTTGTCCAAGATGGCAGCGAAGCATCAACATAGGGGTTCGCGAAGAACGTCGCCTGCGCTTTGTGGACGCAATGAGGATACAAGGTGTTGAATTGCAACACTCCAATGATGTGCTGATTCTGAGGGCCTGTAGAGTTACACCAGAACCCGTCACGAGCTCGGCTGGAACGAGGCTCAGGCACAGGGCTTGTATCCCGAGGATCTTGATTTACATAGACGGTGTACGTTTGTGTCCCGAACAATACTTCATCCATGCGGATGCCCCAATCATCCGCACGCACCGCAATGATCAGATTTGGGATGTCTTTGTATCGCTTTGCCTTTTCATACAAACGGTCCTTGGGCTTGCCGATGTCGTCTAACATCCCTGCTGCGCCGAAGAAGCCGACCCCAACGAACCGACTGCCTGAGTTCTTGGGCCTGCGGTCCGGTGATACAGGCAGTAATTGACCAGTCAGCTCCCAATTCCCGTGCTGGAAGGTGGCACCTGGTAAATCATGCCAATTGACTCCGTCTTCATATTGTGCCCAAACAGCATCGTAATCCACTTCGCCCAACAACCGCTCAAACGGAGCCTTCAGATCCTTTTTGCGTGGCATTGATTCCAATGCGCCGCTCGTTTCAACCTGTAGGTAAAAGTCGGGGGACTCGATTTCGTTCAGGGCGTCTTCGCAGCTCTTCTCGATCCACGAAACTTCCAACTCGGTGTTGTCCGCGGTGCTGACGTCAAGAGCTTCGACGTAGTATTCCCGAATGAACCCTGTTTCGTTTGCCCCTGCGGCATAAAAGTCAGGCGTTCGACCTGCAACGTTAGGCTCAACCTCAACCTCGGCGCGAGTCCCACGCAAAAACTCGTGAAGTGCCAACTCGAAAAACGCTGAATCGAAACTCCGGTCGTTTTGTCTTGAGCCCATACCGGTATGCCGAATTCGGTTCACAATGTCTTTCTGCTTGGATTCTGGCAGCCTGTCCACCCACCTCTGCAACATATCCCGCAACCGACCCGATGCCGGCAATGCGGAGCGATTGTAGAAATAGAAATGCGACTCTGCCTGGGATGATGGCCCCAAGTACGATCTCGGTATTTCGTCAAACAACAATGGCATGGTATCTCCACCCGATTTGATCTCTATTATCGTCGAAGGTCAGACTGGCAATTTCCAAAAACAATGGCACATCAAGCACTGTGTTCTGGGCGAATAATCCTCCCTTTTACATAGCAGGTCCCGCTGCTGCGCGTGATGGGGCGGGTTGTAACCCGCCCCAAGATTTTTGTGTGTAGTCGGTCCCCCGTGATCGGATGCTAGCCGCGCCAGACGTTGCGGACGCCGCGGACGGAGGCCAGGCGCTTTTCCGCGAGGAGGTCGGCGGCGCGGGCCGTGGAGATCTCCTTCTTGCTGGAGGTGGTGAGGACGGCGGCCATCTGCTCGTAGATGCGCTCGGTCTGCTGGCGGGAACGATCGGGGTTGTAGGGCTGTCCGATCTCGGCGGCGGCGTTGATGATACCGCCGGCGTTGATCAGGAAGTCCGGCGCATAGATGATGCCGCGACGGTGCAGTTCCTCGCCGTCCTCGGGGGTTGCCAACTGGTTGTTGGCGCCGCCGGCGACGACGCGGCAGCGCAGG
>MKWU01005903.1_pt1 | contig 12881 bp, 12 predicted proteins | sample 809101 | NCBI WGS metagenome assembly MKWU01 (sample SAMN05860141, study PRJNA318959) | sponge metagenome | host: Aplysina aerophoba | place: Slovenia: Piran, Adriatic Sea, Gulf of Piran | collected 2013-05-07 | reverse complement strand
CCTGCCAGGTGAACCGGGCACAATCAACGCGCGGCCGGACCCGCGCGCAGAGGAACTGCAACATGCGCAACAGGACATTGACAGGGTCATGGGCGCGCAACAATACGATCCGTCAGGCAGCCGCTCCAGGGTAGCCGGCGCGCCGGAAAAGCCCCTGACGTCAAGGCTGGACAGGAACGCGGCGGACCTGTTCCGGAGACACGGTCTCCCCGCTCCGCGCAAAGACATTAAAATCCCGATCCTCAACATCACCATCATTAAGCGCGACACGGAACTGAAAGCGTTGTTCCCCAGGCTGGAAGCCTTCCAGTCGGAACTTGCGGCTTACTACAAGGCATTGGAAACCGACCTGGTTGCGCAAACGCCCCGGCAAAGGGCGGAGGCTGTCGTGCGACTGAACGAGCAACTGGATTCCCTGGAGCAGGCGGCCGTGGTCGCCGCCGCCGACCTGGCCAGGCTGGGCAGTAGTTTACCAGGGGGACTCGGCGCGCGCGCGCCGGCCCTGGTTGCCGTGCTGGAAAAACTGCCGGCGGAAATTGACAATGAGCGCAGCCTGGTCGTTGACGTGGGCAACAACTTCAGCATGGATAATGTTACCTTTAACACCCCCGTCACATGGCAGCACGCGTTGGAATTCAAACGCGTCGGGCTTAACCTGGGCGGCAACGTGCAACCCGGCGCCGGCAACAGCAAAACCGCCGTATCAGCCGAACCGTTCGGTTCCGGCGCATGTAATACCGTTCACCAGGTAAGGTTTGCCGATGGCAGCGCCGGGATTTTCAAGTTCAGTACAGTCGATGAAAACCCCGACAACCGCGCAATTGTTGCCGATCTCTCCATGATTCCGGAGGAGCAGCCCCGCTACGGGGCGAGAAACGTGGCCTCCTGCAGGCTCGACAAACTGCTGGGTACCGGGGTGTTGGCGGACAGCGAATTTTTTGTTCACCAGGGACAGTTGGGCGTGCTGATGGAAAAGGTCGAGGGGACAACGCTTTCGGAGCTGGGGATGGAGCCGTTGCACCGCATGACGCATCAACTCTATAAGGACCTGACTGCCTTACAGGTGCTCGACGCGGTGACCGGCCAGCACGACCGCCATTTTGACAACGTCATTGCCCGGACCGACCCGGCCGGCAACTACCTCAGCCTGAAAGGCATTGATAACGATAATGCCTTCGGAGCAAGCCCGTCCTATAATGATTTGCGCGACTTTGCCGACGTCCCCAGGATGGCGATCCGCCAGGCGATGGTAAACGCCGGCCGCTACCAAGGGGCCAGTTATAACGTCGGGCTGCCGCCGGTGATTGACGCCGGCCTGGCGGACAAAATCCTTGCGGATGACTTTATGCCCAACGCGGCAGACAGTGTTACCGGTTTGCTCAGCGCAGGGGAAATGGAAATGATGGCTGACAGGCTGGTTCAGCTCAGGGAGCACGTGCAACAATTGAAAGACAAGGGCAGGACGGTGGCGGACTGGGAGTCCGGAGAGACGGATAACGGCGCCTCGATTGCCATGTTGCATGAGAAGAATGCGAAGCACTCGTACGCGCAAGCGCTCGTTGACTGTACGCGCTAGCCCGCACAGTTCACGTTTACGACAACGCGGCCACGGTCCATGCTGGGAGATAATATCCATATCGTTGATGCAGCGCTGACCGGCATCGAACTGGTGGAGCATATTTACGCCGAATACCATGCCAGGGGGCTCAAGCTGCCGTATATTCCGGACCACCTCGTGGCGTCCGTGCAAATGATTGACAGCGAGTATTTTTTTGCCACGGCAGACCACGTTCCATTGCCGCTGGATTTTATCCCCGGCTGGCTGCAGGCTGGCGCGTCGCCGAACCATGAAGCCGCGCCATTGCTGACCCGGGATTACCTGTTCTTCGGCGAAAGCGGGTACGGAGTGAACAGTTATTTCTTCCATTATTACCTGCACTGCGGCGGGGTTTACCTGTTTTACAAATACCCGTTCGGCGGCGTTTATATCGACCGGGAACAGGCCGCGGCAAGAATCAATGAGGACCTTGCCGGCATTGCCCTGATCATGGAACACGTTGCCGGCGCCCCGCCGCAACAGGAGCATCCCGTTGTGATTATCGCTGACGCCAGGTCCAATGAGTATGGCCGGGGCGTGATGAAAGCGGGCGCACTGGCCGGCTGGCAGGAAGCCAGCCTGGGCCGGATTGCCCGGCAGTACGCCGGTTGACCTGAGGCGCGGCAACCGGCGCGAAGGCAAACCTGGGAAAACGTCAACGGCTTATCGGTTAACCATGCCCTTCGATGATTACCAACAGGTTGTTGCCCGGTTGCTGAACGCACTGTCCCTGGATGTCGTTGAACTGCCGGAGAGAACGGGCATACGCTTTGAGCCGGATATCACCATCAACCTGGAATTGTTGCCGCGCCGTGACCGTGAGCAGTTGGCGCTGACTGCAAAAGTGGGCCCCGTCGCCGACTTCGGTACTTTGTTCCAGGTCAGCGCCCTGGCGGCAACGGGTAATTTTTACTGGACGAAAGCGAACGGTTGCACCTTGTCGATACACGAGGGCAGCGAAACGGTTTACGCTCAATACGCCCTGCCGCTGTCCTTGCTGAACGGCGACCTCGGCGTGACTGACACGGCCATGGACGAGCTCCAGGCTGCGTTGCTCAATATGGCTGATTTTGTCAGGCACGTCAGGCGGAACGGATTGACCTGAAGATGCCCGAGGCAAACTTCATTCTGAAAGTCCTGTCCGGCCTGCATACCGGGGCGGAATGCCTGTTGCCGCCGGGCGTAACCCGGCTTGGCAAATCCATGCAGTGCGACCTGGTATTGCACGATCAAGGCATTGCCGATGAGCATTTTTCGTTCAGTTGTTCACCGGAAGGCATAGCGGTGCAGTGCCTGGCGCAGGACGTCCCGGTACTGCTCGACGGCGCGCCGCAAACCGGCCCGTTCATCATCAGGGAATTCGGCATCGTCACCACGGCCGCGCTGTACCTGGCCGTTGGCGCTGAGGATCAACTCTGGCGCATCCCGCCGCCCCAGGAACTGTTCGCCCGGCCCGGCGCCGCGGAGAGCCAACCGGAAGCCGCCGAAGACAACGAGACCGAGGCGGAAAACGTCACGGCAACGGATAATGAAGGTGAAGATGAAAACCCGGAGGATGAGCAGGCCGGCGCATCCCCCGGGCCAACGGAGGCGGCGGCGCCGGGCCGTAAACGGCGGCGCCTGGGCCTGTTTGTGAAGCTGTTCGCGCCGGCCGCGCTGGTATTGGGCGCAGCCGGCTTATGGTTGTATGAGAACGAAGACGAGCCGGCGGCGGTTGACACCGGACCGACGGCGGCGGAAATCCGCGAGGTCGCCGCACGCTACCGGCTGGACGCCGAGTTCGAGCTGGAGGGACGGGCGCTGGTCACCCGGGGCTACGCGCTGAACCACGAGGACGAATACGGGTTTGTCCGCGACATGCGCGCGCGGGGCATCCTGGTCAAGTCCAGCCTGGTGATCTCCGCGCAGCTCAGGAATAACCTGCAGCATACCCTGGACCAGTACATGGACCCGGCCCACTACGGGGAAGTGAGCGTTTCCATCGATGCAAGCGACATCAAGACGTTACACTTGCGCGGCTACGTGCAGGATGCCGAACAGTGGAGCGCCATCCTTGCCAGGGCGGTGGATGACGTGGACACTATCCATTATACCGCTGAAGTCACTCACTGGGACGACGGCCTGCTGTACCTGCGCGGCCTGCTTGACGAGTACGCCCTGGGCGAGGCGGTGTACCTGGAGGAGGACAAACCGAATAACCGCATTGTCCTGTATGACCGCTATGCGGATGAGGCTGATCAAAGCCGCCTGTTGCGGCTGGTTGGGGAATACCGGGAAGCCTACGCGTACCCGGAAGCGCTGGTCGGCGCGGATATTGAACAGGCGCTGCCGCCTCCGGAATTTGCCGGTACCAGACTGACCGGCGCCAGTTTCAATGCCCGCCCGTACCTGCTGTTTGACGACCGGCAACGCTACTTCGTCGGCTCCGTGGCGCCGGGTGGTTACCAGGTCGAAGAAATCAACGAAGATTTTGCCGTGTTGTTGCGCGCGGACAAGCGGTACCAGTACAGTTTTGACGACCGGGGCGGCGCAGAACCGGTAATGCCGGCGCCATGAAAATGCCGCGTTCTATCGGGGACAGACTTGAAGTCTGTCCCCTGAATGCCGGGGTCAGAGTAAAATCGCCGAGTACGTTGGCAACAGCAACGCCGGTGGTGATTTTACTCTGACCCCACCTGTCAATCTTACAGGGCGATCCGGTCCAGGGGTTGCACCGTGACTTCCGGGGTCAGGTCCTGGTAGGACAGCACCACCAGGTCGTACAGCTCGTTTTCAATGATTTTCCTGACGTAGCGGCGGATATCGAAGGCGGTAAGCAATACCGGCCGGTGCGTCCTTGCCGACATGTCGCCCACGGTCTGTTTGACCTTGATGACAATGCGGTGGCTGACCTCGGTATCCAGCGCAAGGTAGTTGCCGGCGGAGGTCTGGCGAATGGCGGAACGCACCTGCTCTTCCAGGTCCTGGTCCAGGATATAGGCCGAAATGATATTCTGTACGCTGCTGTACTTGTGGCTGATATAACGCTTCAGTTCAGAGCGGATGTATTCGACCAGCAACACCGTGTCTTTCTCTTTCTGCCCCCATTCAACCAGGCCCTCCAGGATCAGGCGCATATTGCGAATGGAAACATTCTCGGCCACCAGGCGCCGGAAAATATCGGCGATGGTATGGACCGGCAGGGTCCGCTGCACTTCCTTGGTCAGGTCGGGCATGCTCAACGCAGTCTGCGACAGCAGGTACTCGGTTTCCTGGATGCCGACAAAATCCTGCGCATAGCGGGTAAGAATGTGCGACAGGTGGTAGGTGAGAATACGCGAGCTGGTGAGAAAGGACAGGCGGCTCCTTTCAAGTTGGCCGGCATGACTGTTATCAACCCATACCGTCTCCAGGTTCGGCAGGAACGGCTCGCCGGCCTGGTGCGGGATATCCAGCAGGGAGAGCTGGTCGAGATCATCGGTGAGGAACAGGGCATCGGCGCGTAGCTCCCCCTGCCCCACCGGCACCTCGTTCATCATCATGACGTAGCGGCCCGGTTCGGCGATGTTTTCATTGAAGCGCAAATGGATGCCGGGGAACGGCACCCCCAGGTCCAGGTACAGCGCGCGCCGCACCCTCAGCAGCTCCTTGTTGAGGGACTTCATGTCCAGCATATCGCGCAACGGCGGCGCCATATCGATCAGCAGCGGCATGATGAGGCTGAAACTTTCCTGCTCCGAGAGCGCGCCCACCGTGTCCTCGTCACTGTCTATCTTTTTCTCCGTGGAGCTCGGCATGATGGTGGAGAAGTCCTCTTCCTGCTGTGCCTGCGCGCGCTTCTGGGTGCGTTCGGCCAGCAGGCCCATGGCGATGAGAGCGCCGGAGATGAGCAGGAACGCCGGCGTCGGAAACCCGGGCACAAACGCGAACAGCACAACGATGCCGCCGGCGACGATAATGGAGCGCGGTTTGCCGATGATCTGGCCGGAGATATTGTCGGCCAGGTTGGTATCGGATTCATCTGAATCCACCCGCGTCACGATAATGCCGGCCGTGAGCGCGATGATCAGCCCCGGTATCTGTTGCACCAGGCCGTCGCCGATGGTCAGGATGGAATAAAGATTGGCGGCTTCCGCCAGTGACATGCCCCGCTGGAATATGCCCACGCTCAGGCCGCCCACCAGGTTGACCGCAATGATGATGATGCCGGCAATGGCGTCACCCTTGACAAATTTCATCGCGCCGTCCATGGAACCGTACATCTGGCTTTCCTTCTCCACCCGCGAGCGCCGGTGGCGCGCCTCGTCCATGTCAATCACGCCGGCGCGCATATCGCCATCTATGCTCATCTGTTTGCCGGGCATGGCGTCCAGCGAGAAGCGGGCGCTCACCTCGGCCACCCGTTCCGCGCCCTTGGTCACCACGATGAACTGCACCACGGTGATAATCAGGAAAATCACCATGCCGATGATCAGGTTGCCGGCGACTACGAAGTTGCCGAAGGTCTCCACCACCTGGCCGGCATCGGCATTGAGCAGGATTAACCGGGTGGTGGTAATGGAAAGCGCCAACCGGAACAGGGTGCTGAGCAGCAGCACCGACGGGAACGCGGCAAAATCGAGCGGGGAGCCGATATACACCGCCATCATCAGCAGCACCAGCGCGATGGTAAGGTTGGTGACGATCAACATATCGACAACGAAGATGGGCAACGGCAGGATAATCATGAAGATGATGCCCATCAGCAGCAACGCCAGCATAATGTCGTTGCGCTTGAGGATTGCCATCAGGAAGTTCATGGGTTGCTCCGGGGCCAGTGGGGGATTGCCGGCAGACGCTTCACAGGGCGCCGTAGGGGGTCTTGCGGAACTCGTTGAACGCGTCAAGCGCCTCGTCTTCCCGGCCCAGCGCGGCCAGCGCCTTGGCATTCAACAGCAAGCCGATCGGGCTGGCGCCGCGAAAGGCCGGTTCGAGCATCCTGAAGCTGTCCAGCGCCTCTTCATTCCGGCCCAGCAGGTGGCAGCAGTAGCCGGCCATGATCCGCGCCTGCTGGTGGACCGGTTCGCAGCAGAGCAGGAATTCGAGCAGGATGAGCGCGCGTTCGGGGTACTTCTGCGTCAACAGGCAGTTTGCCGTCGCCATCAGCCAGTCAACCTGGTCGGCGCTCAGTGCCGGAACAGTGGATGCCTCGCTCATGACGCCGATTCGGCCCAGCGGTTAAGGCTCAACTGGTGCAGGTTGCCGGCGAGCTCGTCCAGCAGTTGAAAGGCCCGGTTGAAAATTTCACGTTGTTGCCCCGCACACTCGGTAGTGGCGGCGAGATGCCTGAGTTGCCCCAGGATATCCTGGTAATTCGCCGGGGTCAGAACATGTTCGTTGACGACCCGGTAGGACAGGGATTCTTCTACCTGCGCGTCCATCCCCTTGGTTTTGAACACGCGCTCGATATACGTAGGGCGGGCGGCGCCCAGCGGCTTGAGCGATTTTTCCGGCAGGCCGGCATGGGGTTCCTGCAAGCTGCTCCAGCTGATGCTTTCGATGCCTACGTTGGAAAATTGGTCAATACGGCTCATAAGTCAGCTTCCTGTCCGGCAGTTCCCGATGAATTCCGGCCTCCGGCGCGATCATCGCATCACCCGGCAAAAAGGCGGGCCAGGTTAATCCGCCAGGGTTATAATCTTGTTCATGCCGGTCATGATGAAGACGCGCTGCAGGTTTTCGCGCACCCGGGAAAACACCAGGTCGCAATCATCCATCTGTTTGATGCGCCGGGCGGCATTCAGGAAAACCCGGATCCCCGCGCTGCTGGCAAACTGCAGGTCTTCGCAACAGAAGGCAATGCGTTTGTAACCCTTGCCCAGGTTGGCGTCCAGCCATTGCTCCAGCAGGAACGAATTGCTGGAATCCAGCCAGCCGACCAGGTTGAGCGAGCAATGCCCGCCGGCCGCGTCAATCTCTTCGTTCAGGCGCAGGGTTTCCTGGTTCTCTTGCATAAACAATCCCCGATCTTTACCGGGGACAGGTTTGAAACCTGCCCCCAATACCCGCGCCGGCCCTAACGGCGTTTATCGGCATTGGCATAAATCACGAACAACATATCCAGGTAGCGGGCCGCTTCGTTGGAAGCGCGCCGGTGGATGCGCGCCGTGAGCACGACCGAGTCCGGCTCTTTTAACGCCAGGTGCACCGGCGCCGGCAGGTTTTTGCCGATGCCGACTTCCTGCAACAGGGCGCCCAGGTGACTGCCCAGGGAAAACCGGTCAACTTTCCTGAACAGGGACAACAGCGCCACCTCCTCCGCGGCCGCCGGTTCCAGCGCCAGCAGGTACTCATCTTGGCCGATGCCCAGGTTCAACAGCCCGCTGTCATGATCCTGCAGCGGCGGCATGTTGAGAAAACGCCGCAGCTGGTTGTTGATCTCCCGGCCCCAGACGTTATTCAAGCTCGGCTTCATAGTCAATCTCCCGGTCGATCCGTTGCTGCACGGATTCCAGCATGCGATCGCGCTGGTTGGCATCCTCAAAGATTTTCAGCGGGATCAGGCGGGCAACTTCCTTGAAGCCCTGCAAAAAGTAGATATTGCCTTCGGGTTCACTGAGGCCGGTGTGGTCCAGCGCCTGGCCGATGACCTCATCGCCGCGCCACTCGGCGTCCTTCAACTCGATGACAAACGCCAGCATGCGTTCCACCAGGCCGGCCTCGCCGGCCGGTTTCGAGGCGAACAGGTTATGGCAGCGCTCCAGCAGGTCATGGCAGGACTGGTAGAGCGTGTTCAACTGCTTCACCTGGGAGAGGTCATTGACGATGCCCTGCAACACCACCGAACGGGCGCTGCTGTGCTGGTTGGCATGGATATCGGCGGACAGCGAGGCCATCATGAAGGAAATGGCCTGGGGCAGCGACTTGCCGGGAAACCTGGCGATGATCTTGTCATACGCATCGCCGATGGAGCTGTAATCAAGCACCACCTCGCGGTAGCCGTCGCGCAGTTGTTGCGGTCCGCCCAGTCCGGCATACGCCGCCTTGTTCGCTTCCGGCGAAATATTGATGCCGGCGTCAATCGCGTCACTGTGTTGCTCGTACCAGGCCGCCTTGGCCTTGGCGGCATTGGCGGCAAGCTCTGAATCCGGGTCGCCGTGTTCCGCCATATCCGCGGCCAGGGACAGCGCCAGGAAGGCATGGGACGGGTCCTGGAAACGCTCCTGCACCTGTTTCAGCAGCGCCTCCGCGCGCGTGGATTGCGGCATCTGCTCCACTTCCGCCATCCACTCCCTGAGGGCGCCGTCATCGTTGAGGTCGGGGACCTGTTCCAGGTACTTCTGCGCCTGTTCCATGGCAAAACTCTTCACGCCGGAGCGCAGGTTGCGTTCTGCAATCTCTTTCTTCTGCGTGACTTCGCTGAAGCTGAAAGTCAGCTCTTCCATGGCGTCCGCCAGCACGGCCTTCGCGTCCGGCAGGAGCGCGGCCTGCTTCCCCTTGAACTCCGAGATCAGCGGCTGCCCGGGCGCCTCCGTCTGCGCGCCGCCGGGCGGCGGGGCCTTCCCGATCACGGCGGGATTGACAATATTAGCGCTCATTGCCTGTCAGCCAATGCTTTGCCATATAAATTCGAAATTCGGGGACAGATTTTAAATCTGTCCCCCCTGTCCCCGGCGCGCCGGTTTACCTGCTGCCGGCGTGCGCAGAAACCTGGTCATGAGGGTTTCGAGCAACAACATCAATAAGTCCGGCGCCTAGAGCGTATCCGCAATCTTACCCTGGGTCTCATGGCGCGATTGCTCCAGCTGGCTAAACACGTCCATCAATTTTTTCACGTCCTCGGCGGCGGCCCTGCCGTATTCCTTCTCTCTTTCCAGGGCGGCCTGTTTCTTCTGCGCGATGGCCTCATCGTCCTTGGACTGCGCCTGGTACATGTCCGAACCGAACTTGCCCATGCTGCCTGCGACCGCGCCGATCCCCTGCAGGCCGGAGGTTGCTCCCGAAGACGCCAGGTAAACGCCCTGGCTCTTCTGCTGCATCGTCATCACGCGGTTCTGGGCCTCGAATTTTTGCAGGGTCTTCTCCATCTTGGCGCTGTCGATGGCCGGTTTCTTCGCCTGCGCTTCTGTTTCCTGCCGGCTGATATCCGTTTCCAGCGCCTCGGTATTCTCCTGCGCCATCGCTTCGGAGGGCGACTCCGCCTCGGGCGCCATGGACGCGCTGTCCACCGCCGCCGTATCGGCTGCCACCCCGCTCCCTTCGGCGCTGCTCGTCGACGTGGTTTCGGTTTCTGTCGAGATGTCAGTGGGCGTGGCGCCCCCTTCCGAGCTGATCGAGAAGCTCTTGGCGCCGCCGGCGATGCTGGCCGCGCCGGCGGCGATATTGAAGGCGCCGCTGACGACGCCGCCGGCCAGGGCCACCGCGGCGCCGTTGCGTATATCATTGGCGGCCACCTTCATCTGGTCGGCGACGTTCAGGACGTCTATCACGGCAGCCTCGGTGGACGCCTTGCGCTGTTCGCTGGACATGTTGACCAGCAACGTCAGCAGCGCGGTATAGTCAACGCCTACGTTCTTGTCCATGGTTTCCAGCGCGGCCTTGCCGGCGCCGATCTTTTCCGGGCTGCCGGCGCCGGAAAAGGCCGGCACCGGCGCCGTTGCGGTTACCCCCGCTTTCATGTGCGCGTTGACACCCGCTTCCATCGCCACCTGCCGGGTCTGGTTGAGTTCCTTGTTCTTGATTTCATCCTCAAGACGGGCCTGCACGTCCGTGGTGGCGTTGGTGTTGGTGTAACCGTCAATTCTGTTTACAGTCATGGCGTGCGCCTCCCGGATTTTGAACTAATGATCGCTGCATCCAGTATATCATAAAATACTGTAAATGCTGGAAATACAAGTAACCTCTGAGGCCGGCCGGTTGCGCTGCGGTTCAGCTGATAGCGTCGAGCAGTTGCCTGGCGTTGAGCAAGTCCTGCACGGCGCGCAGGAACTGGTCGCCGTCGCGGCAGTTCAACGCCGAGCAGTCCATGGCCAGGCCCAGACGGCCGTCGTCAAGGTAGAGGCGCAGCAGGCTCCGCGCGAACAGTTCGGCGTTGGTCTCCATGACCTGGCGCAGCGCCGCGCACTCTTCAGGCACAGGCAACTCCTCGAACTGCGCGGTAAACGGCTGCGTTGCGGCGCTGTACACACTGACCGTGTCCGAGGGGTCGTGAAACGCCACGTACAGGGAAGCAGCAGCGGTTTCCAGCAACACTCGTTCGGCCCGGAGCTGCTGCGAGGTCAGGCCGAAATGTTGCATAAGCCGGCCCTTGCACTGTTCGATAAAACCCATCAGACCAGGTTGCCGTCCAGGAAGGCGCTGAAGCGCTCCAGGTCCGGGGCAAGCTGCGGCTTGTCGTCCGCGCACAGCCGGGCCAGCTCCGGGTCAACCTCATCGGGAAACAGCTCGACCCGCTGTTTCAGCGCGAGCATGAACAGGGAGTGGACCAGTTGCTGCAAGCCGTTCGGTGTGAGGGCGGCGCACAGCGCCTTGCAACTCAGCAGGACCGCGCCGGATTCGGCATCCAGGCAGAAACTCATGCCGCGGCTGGCGCCGCCGTAACGGTTGGCCTCCAGGAAATGGCTGAGCTGGCCGATTTCCTCCTGGTAAAAATCAACCTCTTCGGCCGTTTCGCTGCGAACGTCCTCCGTTTCCAGTTCATCCAGGTAGAAAACCGGCGTCTGCAAACGCAGGTAGTCATCCCGGATGGAAATGGAGCACGCCAGGTTGTCATTGGCCCGGAGCAGTCCGGGCTCATCCGCAGCGACGGGCCGGTAGGCGAACCCGGTCAGCGCGCCGAGGCTGAGATTAACTGTTGCGAGGTCAAGCACTGGTATACTTTGACTGCCCCACGTGCTTTAACTGGTTGACGATACCGCCGAGGCGCTTCGTGATGGAGCTCAGCTTTACCTTGTAACCCGCAAAGCCGGTGTTTAACTGCTGAACCTCATGGTTGCCGGCATTCAGCGCCACGTTGCGGTACAGCGCCTGCTCGGGCGCGCTGAGGTCGGCGCCGGGCCGGGGCACCTCGCCGCCGCTCTCAATGCGCGTGGCCAGGAACTTGATTTCCGCATCCAGCTGCCCGGTGCGGTCCTTGCCGCTCTTGCAGTTGTACGCCGGCGTCAGCCCCAGCTTGTGGGTCAGCAGCGCCAGCCGCGCCGGCAACGCGTACGGGTCGTTATTCTGCCTGTGGTGCGCCTTGGTCTGCCACAGCTCGCGTACCTGGTCCGCCAGTTGCGTAACCACCTTCCGGTCCTGCTCCGAGACGTCGAAGTCAAGGCCCAGCGCCGTGCCTTCCAGGTAATCAGCGACCAGTCCGTTCGCCGGCGCGCCGTCGGGCCCGGTTTCCGTGCCGACCAGCCTTTCGACAGAGGCCCGGTTGATGTTGTCGGCCTGCCCCCAGTTCTGCAGCGGCGATTTGGTCAAGGCAAGGTTGTTGACCCCCAGGCTGAAATTAAGCGGCTTGACGTTGACGTTGACGGTCCTGGGACCCTTGTCGGTATCAACGGTCACCTGCACGGGTTCTTTGGCAAGCGCCTTGAGCGCCGCGTCCTGCTCGCGGGTCATGCGCAACTCATCGTATTTGTGCATTATGCCGAAGACTGCAAAGCCCCGGCGCATCTTGTCCGGCGTCACCAGCATGATGGAGGGTATCTCGAGGTCAACCGCGCCGATGTTGACCCTGACTTTTTCCATGGCTTGCGGGTTGTTCAGCAGGTTGAATTTCACCAGCTCCCTGGCGCGGTTCGCGGTGGCCTGCCCCCGTAGCGCGTCGCGCAGCCTCATGCCTTCGACACTGAAACGCGAGGTCAGCTTTTTGGCAAGCTGCTCGGTGCCGCGCCCGGCGCGCAGGTTTTCCGGGAGGTGCTTGTCGATCAAGGCGTGCAACTCGTTTTTCGGCAGCTTCTTAAGGTAGCCGGGATTGATGCCATAGGCGCTGACTGCGCCGTGGCGCACGCCGCTGAACAAGGTCTTGCCGGCGGGGCCCTGGTAGCGGGTCGACCACAGGTTGGTCAGGTGGTCGGCGGAGTGGGCATCCGAACAGAGCACGCCCCGCGCGCCGAAACCGGGACCCTGCGCCTGGGCCGGCGTCAGTTCACTCTTGTAGGTCTGCGCCGGCTGGCCGGGCGCGGCGACCGTGATGGATTTTGTTATCGGCTTGAACCGGCTGCGCAACTCCTGCTGGACGCCGGCGGCGACCTGTTTGCGCGCCTGCCTGGGCTCGCTCAACTGCTTGAACAAGGACCGCTGCTCCTGTGGCGCCTTGTCCGGGTTGACACTCTTCCGG
>MKWU01005902.1_pt1 | contig 12885 bp, 17 predicted proteins | sample 809101 | NCBI WGS metagenome assembly MKWU01 (sample SAMN05860141, study PRJNA318959) | sponge metagenome | host: Aplysina aerophoba | place: Slovenia: Piran, Adriatic Sea, Gulf of Piran | collected 2013-05-07 | reverse complement strand
TAATTCACTTAGTTGCTTACCATCCAGCATCGCTAACACCTCCTGGTCTTCCTGGTACTTTTGGTATCCTCGAACTGCCTCGATCTGCTCTTTTATCTCATGTCTGTACTTCACTAAATCGACTAGACAGCGGTTCTCGGACGATGCGCCTAATGCTTTGTGTTCTGCGATTGCCATGTTAGTCCTGGCAAGTTCCTCATGTAGAAATAGATCTTCGTTGTCCATATCCACTGCGTTCACGCTCATGTTATTCTCCGTGTTTGTAAATTGTGCGACTTCCACTGGTCTCCTCCTACCTGCTTCCGCCGCACGTGGTTCTATGTCTCTTTCTTTTGTTTTTCGAGGGTCCAAAGTTCCATGTCTAAGTCTGTGGTGTACGTCTGTAGATCGTCCACTGTCTCTGATAAGACATCAATAAATGCATCGCACTTACCCGACTCCAATGCTACTTCGTTCTCTTTCTCTCGTGCCATGTAATCCAAATCGAAGCGAATACTTTCGATTCTCTCGATCACTGTTTCTAGCAGTTCGAGTCCTCTCATTTTCTCTTCACTCATTTTCTTCCTCTCATTAAATCGTCCATCAAAACGGCTTCCCACCGATCTTATTAAGCACCCTCTCACTCTGCGAAGCGGCGGGTTTATCTTCCGTTTGACCAAAACCAGCGTCAAACTGTGGAGCTGCCTCTATGTCAGGTGAACCTGCCACCAGCAGAAACTTATCAATAAGGAATTTTTTCACGCAATACGTCCTCGCCCCGAGCGAAGATTGAGCGGAGTCCATTCTGATATACACTGTCATAGTTTCGCAGTTATCTGGGGGGACGTCCTTTGTTAGCTGGTCTATCAAACCTATCTCGTACTTGACACGTAAACCCTTGATCATCGAACCCTGGCGGCCAAAAGGCAGGTCAGTTAGCTCCGACTCAATTTCGTTGATCCAAACTGTCATACCTGCCTTTGCCAGTGCTTGTCGAGCAGCTGCGTAGACTGTATCAGCGGAAGCATAGCGATAACCAGCGTGCGTATGGTGTCCGTCTCTCTCTAGCGGTTGCTTGGTAGCGTCCAGTATCGTAGAGATAGCGTTTTTCTTAGTCTCTGTCATATTTACCTCACGTTAAAACGGCAGATCGTCTTCTGGGTTAATACCAGGATCTGTTGGTCCAGGTTCGCTGTTAACTCTCTCTAGTGCAGTCTCGAAAGGTAGCGGTCGGTCCATGCTGTCAAACACAACTGGTACTTCCCTCGTGTAGTCAGGATCGATAAACCAGTGTACCTTGTTGCTTTTCTTTCCGTCATACTCATCAATTTTGAGCTGTGCCTTCATCCACTTGTGCCGTACTTCGTCCGTGTCGATATACGCTCCGTGGTTGGTCGCTGAACCAATCTGGCCAAGCATTTTTCGACCGATTTCCTGTGCTTTAGGATTGTTGGGATACGTAAAAAAGAACGATTGAATAATTGAGATTCCCTCGCCTCTGAACTTACACAAGACTTGACTATAACCCTTATCGCTGTTCGTCCTGCCTTCTGCGTCATGTAGGTAGATGTAGTATTCACCAGGTTCTACGACTGGATAGTCGTTACTACTGATTGGCACTGCATCTACAGGTTGTTTAAATTTCAAGTTTCACCTCCGTTGGTGTTGTTGTTTAGTTCAGAAAGATAGCGCTGAACTCTCGCTTTACTTCGTTTAATTCGTTCTTTGTGAGTTTCAGGATCAGCGTGGTACTTAGCACGTGCTTTCGCTTTAACTCGCTCTTTGTTTCGAGCATACCATTCACGTGATGAACGCCGTAGCTGTTCCTTGCGATCTTCCTTAGTCACTGTGCCTCGCTTGCGATACGCTCGTTTCTTAGTCATTAGATTAGCCAGTGTACCGATGTTGAGTTAGGTCTGTAAAACGCTCTGTTTTTGTCCCACACTACCCAGGCAAAGCACATAGCGCTAGGTCTCTTTTCGTCTACCTTGCCGTAAGACATAGACTGTCGTTTTACGTACACACATACATCCGTAGGCCGTCTCTCTTTGAATATAGTGTTATAGCGTTTAAGTCCCTCTAGGAACGCTATGCGTACCAACATGGCACAACCATTATCAGAGTATCGAAGCCCGTTATGAATGAATTCAGCAGCTAGTGAAAATGGTGGATTAGTGATAATCCAGTCGTGCCTAGCTCTCTTTGAAAGCAGTTGGTCAGCAAAGTCAATCCGGTCCAAACCTAACTCCGCTGGATCGTGGTAATCGGAAGAGTACACGTGCCCGAAGGTCTTCTCGAGTTCTTTACTCATATCCAAATTACCGGCAGCTGGTTCCCAGCACGTTTTGACTGATAGGTGGTTGTACCTTTGCTCTAGCCAGTCTAGGAAGAGTCGAGTCGTACTTGGTGGAGTCGGGTAGAAGTCAACGCGGTCTTTGTTCTTACGCTGTTGCGTGACTGCCGCGCTCGATTGTCGGGTAGGCGGGCGGCTTTCGCTACCTGCGATGCACGTCTCCTTGATCTCACCCGCCTCTTGCATTAGTGTATGAAAATCTTTGCTCATTAGTGTATTACCAAATCGTTTTGTTTGAACCACTGGTCCGTGTATCTGTTAATTGCTTTCGCTACTATCGGATCAATCGTAAATCCTCTAACTGCCAGTTGTAGGTCTAGCGTCAATATCTGATCGATAAAGACTGTTGGGTGTTCTGTAGCAAGTAATACCACAAGCACTCCGTACATAGCCTGGGGATCTATACCTGCGTCCCAGCCTCTGTATTCATAGTTCTTAAAGAGTATCTGTGCTTTGTCGACTGTCTCTTTGCTTGGTCTTTTAACTTCTATATCGCCTAGTTTGCTCATTCTCGTTCCTAGATGGTGCTAGCGAGTCGATTCTGTGCTTCGCATCCATATATGTCCTGCACTGATTCTTTACTCGCTAGCGGTGTTTTACTCGCTTGGTTTAAGTCTTAGCGTTACCCCGCCTCTTGGTGCTTCGCCCTCACCAATGTTATGTCCGATAACCTCAAGCTCCGTGCTGTCAAAGGTCATGCTCACCAGGTTTCCGCAACCTTCGCCCTGTAGCTTAATTGCATAATAAGTAGCGTGGATTAACTCTACTGCATTTTGATGTTCGATGTTTGCGTCTTCGTTTTGGATGAGTTTGGAATAAACGTCTCCGTTGACACCAAAGTCCCACGTGAAAACGCCTATATCGTATGCGAGTTTAGAGTAAGACTTAAAACCCTCATCTCTGTAATCAGCATGGGGATCCATTTGGAGTTCGCTCGATTGTAGTTTGCTCAAAATTTAAGCTCCGTTGTTTGTGTTTGGTTTCTGAATTGCTAGTCCAGTGTTTGAGCTTTTCTTCCTAGTTATGTCGATACTTTGAATTGTAGTAAATGATTAGAAGAAAACCAAATCTATCTGTGAGATTGAAGATATTCCAGTGCTTCGTGTGGAGTAAAAAACTTTCGTTTCTTCTCACCTATTCGCACCTCAAATTTGTACCTTTGTTCGTCTAGTCTTTGTCTAGCTCTTGGATGATTTGGATTCTCGTAGAAAGCGATAGCTGTACGTAGAAGCGCCGCTACTTCGTTAGCTGAAATACCTAGATTACGCTGGTACGCTTGGAAGCGATAGTACGGAGTCCATCCGCCCTTACTTGGGTTGTACCGTTCGCAATAGGTACTTGAATAGTGGACGTATCCAAAGTGTCTGGCTACAGCTGAAAAAGCTTCGCTCACTTCGCTTGCGAGCTGTGCTTCGATGGTTTTGCTCATTTCAAAACTCGTTTGTTGTTGGAGTTCTAATTGTACGAATTGATTAGAAGAATCCAAATAGATTGAAAATAGCGGGTGAATTGAAGTGTAAACGAGTCCCTGCACTGCCACGTCAATCCTTATAGGCGCCCCGCTAAACGCACCCACCAACACCAGTGCAGGGTGTATCCGGTTCAGTTTTCGAGCGCTTGTTTTTCATGCTGTCTAGCGCTCTATTCTCAAGTTTGAAGCTAATGTTTTTACTCGTTCCGTGTCAGCTTTGTACCATTGAGAATTCTCTAGCTCATCCGCCGCGGAGTTGAAGTCAAGTGCTTGTAAGTAATCTCTCATCCTAGTAAATCTATTCAGTCCAGTCTTACCTAGAGCGAAGGCGATTTCGATTAGCGTACTACGCTGTTTGACACTGGCACGTCTCCACGCAAGCGGCCCAGCAAACTCTTTCGCTACGCTCTCTGCATGGTCCAAATCACTGGCAAATCTTTCGACAATATCGTCCGAAGTTTTGAGCTCTACGTCTCCATACACTCTAGAGCCGATTCCAACGTGCTCTACACCTTCGACCTCATAAACATCCATTCTTAGCCCCTCGTGCTCGACTATGGTGCTATCCGTGCTTTCCGTTTGGCGTGCTGGTTGCAAAGTATGGTTTACTACTGGTTTAATCGGAGCGTTTTTTTTTACTACATTGGTGGTTGCTTGGCAGTCAGGTTCTATTCCTAATTCCTCTAGGATGAATTTCTGGCAGTCAGAAACGCACATATTGGACGTACAAAACTCGAAGAGCTTATCGTCCCTTTCGTCCTTTAATTTTGACTGGGTGCGATTATGGGCACGATTTGCCCTATTTTCGAGTTGCTTTCCTATTGCGTTCACACCCGCAGAAAGTCCGGGCACGAAAGAAATTACTGCATTAACTACACCCTCCGCCGCTTTGCCTACAACCTCGCCAGTTCCCTCGCTTAGTTTCTCGGACGGAGCTCTGTTATCTTCTATAGGCGGTTGACCTGTGCAACCTGCAATCAATAGGACACTCACCATTGCGATCCTTAGCTTGTAAAACGCAAGTCGTATACCAGTGATGATTGGATACCTCTCGAAGTCCGATGCTGTGAACGGAAGCATTACTCGATCCATTTTATGTTGTTGAGTATGTTGTAAATCTGCGTTTGACTGCACCCGTACATCTTCGCAAGCTTTCTCTGCGTGTAATTACCAGTCGCATACAGTCTACGTATCTCTCTAGCATCACCCATAGTTAACTTATTTGATCGTCTATTTCGAGTTGCTTCCTTGTGAGAAGAATTACGTATAGCTTCACTAGTCTTCGCACGCTCCACTGGATTTTCGTACCTCTTCCTCTGTGCTTCGCTATTCTTCGCTCTGTTTACAGGGTCTTCGTACATCTTACGCATTGCTTCACTTTTCTTAGCTCTAACTTCAGGTCTTGCTTGTGATTTGCGAGCAGATTTGCTAATCACTTCACTAGATCGTTTCATATTCTCGCTCTGCGTCTCAAACAGTAAATGGCTAGGTGCGATACACGATTTGTTATGGCACAAATGAGATGCTTGCTCGCACTCGTTTGGCAGTCTACCAGTTGAGATAATCGCCGCTACTCGGTGTGTTCGATACACCTTACCTCTGATCGTCTTACCCCCGCTTGGATATCCGTGCGAATTTAGTTTCCCAGCATACTCATGGCACCCGTTAGCACCCTGTGGAATTGTTCGTTCTGCTAGGTAATCGAGTAGCGATTCTCTCTCTTCGTGATTTATGTTGGTATTCAAAGTTATTCCTCTTTGTTAGGTGGATCAGATTCTGATTTTAGTAGCGTCATGCACAAAGTGATTAAACCGCCGATAAGCGCTCCGCCGATTGTCATTACAGACTCTGGGACGTCAAAACCAAAGAACTGTGGGGCGAGCATTAGTCCGAAAGTCACGATAGCGAAAAACGCTAACACCAGTACATTCTTGTACCACGGGCGACCTTTACCAGACATATTTAACTCCAAATTCTAAAGTGTTAGTCTTCGTGGCGCTAGGAGCTGCCATGCCGTTAAATGGATCTGGTAGGTTCTCCATACCGCTTGAATGTCTGCCAGTAATTGCGAAGTCCCACTTTTCAGAGATAGGGACGGAATACGAAGCCACTGCATTTTTAAATCCGTCTAGATAGTCCGCTGATAGATCGACTCCAAGCAGTTCAGTCTTAGCCGCGAACAGCGGTTTACGATTTGGCACGTTGAAGCTAACTGATAGTTCTACACCTGCGACCTTGCGACCTACTCCAAAACTTGCTATCTCTGTGCGTACATTACCAAAGATGATTTTGTCGTTCGAGTCCAGTGCTGTCAGTCCGTGCTGGACGAAGCCCAAGTTAACCGTTGCATAGCCTATCTCACCTGCTTGCCACTGTCGCTCGATGTTTATGTCCAGTGCTACTCCGTACTCACGGCAGTTTGATCCTTTTGGTTTACGTGTGCCGTAGGCAGATACGTCTAGCGTGTCGCTCTCATACTTGTACTCGACACTAACAGACTTCGTTGCTTCCGTGCCCATAGCATCAAAACATCCAGTGGAGTCGAAACTACCAGCGAATGTAAGTGATTCCTCTGCCATAGCTCCGATTGCTACTACGGATAGAATTGTTGCGATTAGATGTTTCATTAGAGTTTCCTCTTGTTATTTGAAAAAGTCCGTCCAAGTTCCGAACGCTTGCAGTGCTAGCAAGACACCGAAACCTATGTAAGTCATTTTGGTGTTTTTATCGACTGCTTCCCAAAGTCTCTGTGCCTTATTTGAACATTCATCTTGGTGCGTCTTAAGGTCGTTTTCAAGGTCTTCGAGTCGCTGTTCTCTGCGCCCCTGCTCTCTTGCTTCCAGCTTTGCTTGCTCTATATCTTGATCGGTCATTACGTCTACCTTGCATACACGGACGCTATTGACCACGGTGCCGTACCGCCAGATCCTGCGATTGCCGCTGTTAATTGATTACCTGCGGCGTTGATTGAAACACCCACACCGATCCATTGACCTGCCCCCTGCCTCGTGGTAGGATTGCCAGTGGCGATAGGTACGTTCTGCGTTGCTTGTGTTATGAATACTTTTGGTATTTCCGGAGTAAAGAACGATTGACCTGCGTTTTGTGTCGTTGTCAATCTGAACTTGAAATCTGTATCAGATGGTCGTACTGTGTAGGGCGAAGCACCAGTAATTTCCCGGAAGTCTCTAGGTAGAGTCACTCCCATCCACGTGGAGTCTGTGGAACCGTCGTGCGTGATCTGAATCTCTACGTGTCCAGCGATAGCATTGGAAGTACGATCAATCGTCCCAGCATTAGCGGCGTTTACACTGATACGAACAATCGTCCCGTTCGTATCGGACGCGGCTAGTCCCTCTGATGTTGTGACACCGCCGATATTCGCACCATTGATACTAACTGTAAGCGCCGCTCCGTTAGCAACCTCACCGACTGGTTTCCACTCAACAAGCAGAGTTTGTGCTCCACCATCACGAACCCATTGATTGATTGGACGGATTCGTTGTGTTCGAGCAAGCGCTGTGAACGCCATAGTAGCGCCGTTTCTTACACCTGCCGGAATTTTCGCTGGTGGCAATTCATCCGTGTTCCCAGTTTCTGCCCAGTCTTCAACGCCAGCTGCCACTCTAGCGTCAACCTGTGCTGTATTTAAACCGCCTGCACCTGTAGCCTGTGGCAGTACAAACAGTGTTTCTAGCACGTCGCTCGTGGGCGGTATGTATGCAACCTGGCCAGCTGGGTACGTGTATCGAGCACCGCCACGAATTCCGCTTATCGCTGTGTCAATAACAAGTATGAGCGCTTTGTCAGAACCAAGCTGTGAGTTAAGCGTTGACTGATAGCTCGAAGCACTGGAAATAGTGACCGACTGGAAGTCTGTAAAATCATCAAACCTTGAATTTATGTCGGCTAATTCAGTAGCGATTAAAGAACGAATATCGTTATGTGTGTCGGTCGCTGTATTGTGAGTAGCGATCTTTGCGTCTACAGCGGCAGAGTCAAGCCCGCCGGCGCTAGTCTCATCCGCTGGATCGCCTACATCGTAAAGTCTTGCTGAATGAATTCGTATATCGATCAGAGATGCGCTTTGTCCGCCCCGAGCTAGAACTCGAGTAGTGGAATTCCAGGCTAGCCACTGTCTCGATCCAGCTTCTGCGTGGTCGATCACACCTATTTTCGGTGATTGCGCGTTGTTTTGACTACTTAGCCATTCAGTAGGTATACGTAGAAATGCAGTGACGTTCTCCATGTCCGACGCGGTGATTACTTCCAGGTTATCGTAGTCGGTGTAATCGTTCGGCAGTGTTATCGAAGTCACACCATTGGTTGAACCTTGCTGGTTGGTAATTGCTCTTAGTACGTTTTCACGTCCGGAAACTGAACCGCTATCAGCATTGATAAATTCCTTTAGCGAAGATAGCAGTGTGCGTTCTGGTGCAACGTTTCCGTTAGGTTGTACGACTGCTTCGTCCGTGTCTTGCAGTTGAGCTGCACTACGTTGAGTTAGTGTGTCAAAATCTGCCATTAGTTAATCACTCTGTAGTCAATGATTGTTTCTGCTCGCCAGGTAATTCCGTCGGTGTTCCTCCAAAGTAAATCGAACGCAGTCGGTTCAATCGGATCAGGCGGTGTAAAAGAGACCTCCACCATTTCTTGAGCGATGCTACCAATTGATATTGCGATCCAAATTACCATAGTCCAATCACGCTACATGTGTTAGCTGCTTTAACCACGTCCACTCTTAAAGGAAGCTGGATAAATGCGTTGGCACCGACGTTCAATCCGAAGACTTTATCCTCCGGATCGTCTACCAGGTGTACTCTCAAGACTGTGGCAGCTGGTCCACCTATCACTAGGATCTGTCGGGTAAGAAAAGGAAACTCAAAATCACTACCTGGGATAGCTACATCGTGCCCACGTGCAGATTCATAAAGTTTGTAGTCGTATGTTCTGTCTGCTGTCATATCTGCCTATTTTAGTTAAGGATTTTAGGTTGTTTATTCATAAATCTGCCGTCCGCTAGTAAAACTTGGCGATTCGACGATCTCTTCGGAGTAATCGCTCGCACGATATTCGTAGCACTCTAGCGTTACCAGTCCGTTTACGTCTCTAGTAGGCGGTGCTATCACGTGCAAGTCAAGTGTGTTGTTATCGTCCGTGTATGTGATTCTGTCGCCCCTGGTAATGCTTAACTGTGTATCCAGGCAAGTTAGTTTCCACGGTTGGTTATCAAGCAGTCTCTGCCGTGTTTGAGCAAATCGGTATGCTTCACTGTACCTTGTAATACCAGGCATTGAAACACGTGATACACGATCTGTTTCAGCTCCTTGTAGCACCGCTGGGTTTCTATAGACTGCACTACGTGCCTCTGCCGTGCCACCGCTAATATCGGTGTATGTGACTTCAATGGTTGTAGGTACTTGCGACACTTCAAACTCTTGCTCTTCTACTCCGTCCCTGATTACGTCTGCGTCAGTTAATCGAGCTGATATTTGAGTTATGTAGTTTGGTGTGAGCACGAATTGACCTGCGTATTGGTTTGACCAGCAACCAGCGTATTCTGCCAGTATGTCTAGCCACCTCTCTACAAGTAAACCTCTGTCAATAACCAGTCCCAGTTGGAAACGCACCTCTTGGTTGTTTATGAGCTGTGAGCAATACGATTCTGCTTCTTCCTGTGCAGCTTGGTTTACTTCAAGTCCCAGTCCGTAGACTGTGTTAGTGACTAAATCCTTGTATGCAACCGCCGGATTGGAAGTGCCGTCAATACCGCCTAGCTCTGCCGTAAATGAAGGTATGCTTCCATAGTCTTCCTGGTTAAACTCGATAACGCTGTATGCTAGCCCTTCAAGTTTGTCTTGGTACTGTGGGTTGATAATCACACTTGCCAGGGTAGGATCGACTGTCTGCGTCTGTGTGCCTCTGTAGTTAGTTATCGTGGTGTCTTCCGTGGGTGGATTGCTGTCTAGTCTGATATTTCTAACGTATGTTTGTGGTCCAAAGCACCAAAGCACACCAAACACCCAGCGCGTGGGTGAAGACTTGCCGATAGCGAAAATGTTGCCCTCACTGATAACCTCTCCGTAAACGATAGGTATAGTCTTGAACGTAGCGCTAGCGTTAATCCGTCTAACGCGTTGCTGATTCAGAGTTTCCGCTGGTGTGACTGGAAGTGCCATTAGCTCTCGCCCTCGAAGTGACTTGCTCCGCTAGGATTTTGGCACGTGAAAGATATGCGTGTAAAGACTTGGTTAGTAGGATCTCTAACTGGTATTGCTATGTGGCTAATTTGACCTTCTCCACGTAGTCCGGATTGAGTCAAACCAAGGACAACCTCTATGTCACTTTGGAAGTGATACAGGTTTCCTCTAAACGAAGTGCTTGCAGCTGCAAATCCACCTGGCGGGTCTCTAGTTTCCAACGCTATGCTCGAACCCGGGCTTATCTGTATGTTCATTTTTATTTGGCTAGGATTGTATCCGCCATAACTTTCGAGTATGAATTGAGCTACCCCAGTGCCTCGTGGAATTTGAACCACCTCATCAGTGTACTCATGCACAAACTGCGTGACTATACCTGGCGTTATACCGCTTATTCCCAGTTCCCAGCGTCCCTCTAACGTGCTGAAATTAGGAGTCCGAACCTGTATCGTTCTCGACCAATCCGACCAACCAATTCCGTTCCTTGTACGACCTCTAAAGTAATAAAGACTGTTAGCCATTATCTGAATCGGTCCGTCTGCTTCGTTCCTAGTAAATTCAGTCACTGTTACTTGCGTTGCTAGTCTGCCGCTCGAAACAGTAGTCCAAAACTCTCTAGGATTGGTACTTATCTGAATCTGGTACTCGATTAACGCAGATTGGTTGTCGTCGGGCGTGTTCCATGAGATTGGAATTCTCAATTGTGATACGTTATCGGCACGAAGACTAATTTGGTGTGGCACGTCTTGCACGAAGTCAATAATGGTCAATCGCAAGCTCTGCACTGTTCGAGTAGCTGCCAGGTCATAAGGAAACACCACGAAGTCATAGTTAGCACCAGGAACCACGTTGAACGTCAACTGCTCATTTATGCTACTACCTGTGGCTATAGGATCTCCGTCTGCTTCCGCTATGTTCCAGTTTGAAGATCCTGGTGCGCCTCTCATCAATATTCGATAACGATCCTCTCTTTCGTTTGTAGGTACTCTGAACCTGAAAAACGTGCCATTCTCCAATCCAAATCCTAGCCGTCTAAGTAGCGATGACACCTCCACGTTCTCATAGCTCTTAGGATTGTTGATAATGATTGGATTGTCCCTTGTGCCTACTGTGAATGGTGGGTTAAGTGGGTGAACGTATTCAAGTACATTACTGTACGCACCATAACCAACGCGGCTTCTAGCTCTTACTCTCCATTCATGTCTGCTTCCACGTGTGTCAAACATGTTCCTACTGAACTGTTCTGCTAACGTAGTGCCAAGCACGGTCCAGTCGCCGCCGTCTAAGCGCTCTTCTACTTCGTAGCCTAAGAAACCAGACTTATCTGCCAGTGCGTCCCAGGTCAATAGCGATACATCGTTGATAATCTGTCTTGCGAAGTTTGCTACCGCTGGCGGTGTTCTAACGACTGTCGCTGTAGCGTTAGCCGACCAATCGGAAACAGTCTCTCGATCCGTTAATTCCGTTCTCATGCGAAACTGCCATATATCGCCTGAATTCCCAGAGAATGTAGCAGATAGAGTATCTTGGTTTTCAATGTACCTCTGCCGTGTACTTGACCAATCAGAGTTGTTTATCCTCCACTGGATTAAGTACCGCCAGAACGTCCCAGATCGTATCTCTGGTCTTGCCCAAATAAACTGTAAACGCAGGTTGGCGATTACCTGTGCAACTACGTCTATCACTGTGGTCGGTTTTCTATTGATACCAACCAGCAGGTCGAAGTAAATCTCGAAGTATTGCTCGCCCTTTGAACCAGTGCCTACGAATTTGGTCGGTGCTCCGTCTCGCTCTAATGTGCCTATGTAAACACGTCCGTCGCTCGCTGTGATTCTTATGTTGTTGTTTCGATTGTTATGCACCCATGCTCTTACTCTATTCCTTTCCTCTTTCGTGACGGGTGTGTGGAATACTCTTAATCGAGCGCTGTCTTCACCAATGTAAACTGCACCGCGTATCTCACCGCTTTCCATAACGTTGATATTTGGTCGACCGCTGGTAGTGACTGTGGTAGAGTAATTGATCTCATCTTGTGAGTAGTAATCAACTAGTGCCATTATGCTGGGTTTCCGTAGAGTAGCACCTTGGCGTTGTAAGTCTGTCCGTTTCTATCGAAAGAAACAACTCTCGATCCAAAGATGCACCGGTATTGCAGTCCGTCTACTGCGTCAACTGCGAGCTTTTGAATTCTACGATCCGTCACGAAGTTTCTAATCTGCTCTAGTTGTTCAAGTCTGATGTTTTCGTGCAATACTTCAATCAATACTGCCTCTCTATCCGGCAGAAATTCCGTCTCTGTCAATCCGTCCTGTGTAATGGTTTGTCTCTTTCGCACGAATGGGCTTGGGTTTGCAGAAAATCTAACATCGACCTCTGCGTAGTTAACACCGAACGTCCTTGCTTCCGATACATCGAATAGCCAGTTTGCATCGTCTACGTCTCTCTCGAAAACCATATCTGGTCTTTCAACCAGCGGTACTTGTGGAAGATCGAACAACCAGTTTGCATCGCTAGCGTCTACTGCGTAGCTCCTGATCAGAGTTCTAGCCAGTTGTGGTATGTCAAACAACCAACTCGAGTCGTCTACGTCTACTTCAAAGTTATCGTTTATAGTGATTGAAGCACTGGGTAGATTGAACGTCCAGCTTGAGTCACTTACGTCTACCTTAAAGTTCCTGGTTAGAGTCCTGGTTAACTCTTCTAGCTCGAACTCCCAGTTTGAGTCGCTAGCGTCTGCGTCAAGTGTTCTAGGTAGGTTCTTTGTTACCTGTACCTGTGGCAGATTGAACGCCCAGCTTTCTTCACTAGCGTCTAGCTCGTGATCTTTACGTGCGTTCTTTGAAACCGCTGGGTAGCCGTCTCTTAGCGTTATAGTAACGTCT
>MKWU01005901.1_pt1 | contig 12889 bp, 15 predicted proteins | sample 809101 | NCBI WGS metagenome assembly MKWU01 (sample SAMN05860141, study PRJNA318959) | sponge metagenome | host: Aplysina aerophoba | place: Slovenia: Piran, Adriatic Sea, Gulf of Piran | collected 2013-05-07 | reverse complement strand
GCCCGGCCCCAGCATGCCGAGCGCATCCATGGTCCGATAGACCGCCGCCGATCCGGCGGCCACACCCATCGAACGCAGCAACGCGCGTCTCGTCGGTTTGCTCATCCCCAAGCCCCTCGCTCTTCCACTCGGCGCCGCCGGGTACCGGACGTTCCCCCGTGCAGCCGGATCGGCGCGCTGTCGATTGGCCCGATCTCACCGCACAATCCGGGGAAGATCAACCTTTCGGCGGGGCCTTCGGTAGGCCTGAAGCGTTCGACGATCGCGCGTGCGCCCGCGTCCGTGAGAGGAGCGCCGGCTTCGTCTTGCTCACCGGATCGGAGAGGAACCGCCGGCCCCGGCAGACTGTCACGGACACTCGCCCGATATTCGCATCAGGTCACTGACCGACAATTCGCCCATTACAGCCCAGCGGTCGATCCGCTCGATTAGCGCCCGAGCGAAGAAGCGGTCCGCTGGAACGGCGGCGCAGCCGGGGCAGGTAAGATGCCAGCCGCCGACGGCTAGTTTCCAGAAGACGAGAGTCGTATCGCATGGCTGCGCCCCGAACCTCTCGACTTCGGTCATGAGCTCGTCCATGTCGGTTTCCGCCTTCACGACGGCTGCCTCGACAAGCCAAAAGGCCAGGGTGAAGCACAGGATGGCGATAGCGGCCTTGACCGCCGCCCGGTGCTCGCGCCGTCGCCGCTCGCGCTTGCCTTGAAGCATTGCCCATCCCTCTCAGTATGCCCGCCGCATAGCCGGAACCCGGCCGCCTGGGTGTCACAACGGGCGGACAGCGACACGCGGAGCCAAGGCGCGCATGGCGCCTGCGTTGCGGCCGCCTTCCCCGAACTGCAGGGCCATCCCGGCCAATCCGGCAAACGACTCTTCGTCCCTGAAAATGCCCGCCAACGCACCTCACTCCCCGTTCCTCGTCTCAAGAAAAGGCGCGTTCAGGCCGCGCACTGTCGTCTTTGTACGAAATGCAGCAATCCAAGTGGCGGTTGACCTCGGGGCGCGGCGATCAACGCCCCACGCCCCATACCATACGATGCCGCCTGATTGGTATGCACACCATACCATGCCGCCTGATTGGTATGCACACCACACCATACCATGCCACCCGCAAATGCCTGGTGGCCCCGCCCGCCGATCCCGAGCATTCCACTGCCGTCCGTTGGGCGCGCCAGCTGGCCCTTGATGCGGTGCCCGGGTCGGCGCCGCCCGCGGCGGCGGATCGCGGGCAGGATCGAGCAGGCGGAGAACGACCATGTCGCCCGCCGCGCCGCCTGCCGCCTCGATGGCGATTGTCATGACGCGCCGGGAGCGCGGTTTGCTCGCCCCGCGCCACGGGCTAGCCCGCATTTCTCACCGGGGTTTTCACGGGGAGGCGTTTGTCTGTTTGCGGGGTCTTGGGAGTGGCGCGCCCGTTTTCTGCTGTTGACGGCACAGGGATATCGGTTGTGCCTGAGGCGCTCTGGTGCCCGGGTTATGTTTGGGGCTTATGTACCAGTTTACCCGGACCGCCTCTCCGCGATTGCTGTCTGCCCCTAGTTGCCTTGGTCGTTCTGGTCGTCCCAGGCTGGACCCGACCGCTTACGAGATGCAGGACGCTGCTCTGCCTGAGCCCGCGTCTGTCGACGGAGCACGTCCCCGCTCGCAATCGCGAACGGTTTCGACGCGAACCGCGCCCTGGAGAACTTCTGACGGGCCTCGGTCACGACCACGGACCCGCGTAGCGTCTCCTCGGACCCGAGGACCTCCTTGGTGTCGGGGTCGACGATCTGCTCGCCTACGCTGAACGCGCTCAGCACGTCGCCCTCCCGGAGGAAGACGTTACCGTAGTTGAGCACGAACGTGCCGTTGGCCTGCACCTTGATGATTTTGATCGGAATTCGCGCCGTGACCACGGCCTCCGATATCTTCGCGGCTACCACTCGCTGCACGTCCGCGTAAGGGTCCGTGCTCCCCGTCGACGACGACACGCCTCCGACCGAGAACGCCTGCCCGGTCGTAACCGACCCTTCGACGTGGTCCGCGACGACGATGCTCCCGCTCATGACGTCCGTCACCTTCAGGTCCACTCCCAAGCCCACCGTGGCCTTCTTGGTCGAGAGCATCGAACCGATCTTACCGAGGTTGCCCCCGAAGGCTTGCAGACCCTTGGTGGAGAAGCCCTCGCTGCCCTTGCCGAACTTCGTGATCGAGCCGTAGACTAAGTAGTCCACCCCGGTTAGGCCGCCGATCGTGCCACCAGCGGTCGTGATGCCCGCCTGCCCCAGCCCCTGCTCGGTGAGGATCGCGTCGAGCCGAGCGCGTTCGTAGACGTGCATCTTGCGTGACTTGACGATCGCCGTCTCCAGCATGGTGCGGAAGCCCTCCGCTAGACGCCCGCAACCGCGCCGGCAGTCCACGTTCGCCGTCGCTACCTCGATCGCGGCCACGCCGACGACCGGACGGCCCGACGACTGAGCCGCCGAGAGCACCGGAACCAACGCCAGTATCGCGACCGCGCCGACAATCAGCCTACGCTTCATGAGGCCCCTCCCATATTCAGGCGGGACGGCACCGACCGATGCGGGGCCGCCGCAGATCGACGATAGGACAGACGACCGGGACCGTCCATCCCCGTACGCTTCGTCATGTCGACCGAGCGATCATGCAACTTCTCCTCGGTCTCGTCGCGCCCGTGACGCTGGTGGTCGCGCTGAGTGTTCAGGCCGAAATGCAGGTGCGCGTCGATGAAATCGCCACCTTGCGCGAGCGCATGGCCCGGCTCGAAGGCTTGTTCGAGGGCTTCACGAAGCGCGAGGCCCCCTAGCCGCCTCCCAGCCCTTCCGGCCCCGGCATGCGCTTGAAAGACGGGTCGGAGTGCGGGATAAGCAGTTCGTCGAGGCTGGCCGCGCCGGAAAGGGTCGAGGGCCGTCGTCAGGTCGTTTGCGGTTCAGCCCGATCCGATGGCCGCGGCAGGTGCCGTGGCCGCTCTCGAAGTCTGGCGCGAGGGAGACGGCTGATGACGACCAAGCGCGATCTGTTGAAGTTACGCCAGCGGTATTGCGCATGCGGCGCCCCGCTTCCCACCAGGGCGGAGGGGCGCGGTCGCCAGAAGGTTCAATGCGACGACTGCGCCCGCGACCGCCGCAACGCCCGCCGGCGCCGGGCCTATGCCGCCTATCCCGAGACGCGGATGAAAGCGCAGATGGCGGCGTGGGCCCGGAGGCACAAGCGCCGCCTCGCCGATTTCGCCAAGACGCCTGAATGGATGGAGAACAACTGATGCCCGTAGTGTCCCCTTTCGCCGTCGCCTCGACGCTCGACGCCCACGACCAGGGCGACATGCTCGTCTTCGCCATGGACGCGCTGGTGGCGATGCACCGCTGCCTGATCGCGCGGCACCGCGTCACCAAGACGGCCCAGCGGGCGAAGATGATCAGCGCCGGCAAGGTCGAGGCCGCAGTGCTTTCGCCCTATGCGCTGGGCGACATGCGCGACGACGCTTTCCGCCAGGTCTGCTACGCCGCGAGCGCCGAGGACGCGCTTGCGTTTGGGAAAACGCGCTGGCCGGACCGCGCCGAGCGCATTGTCATCGGTCCGGCCGACGACATGGAAGTGCTGATGGCGCTGCCGGACCGCGAGCTTGTGGACCAGGCGGCGTTCATCTGGCCCGGCCGCGAGCCCGGCGGTCTCCTGCATCGGCGGTGCCCCTATGCCTGGGCGGTCAAGGCGAAGGGCCGGCCCATGAAAGCGCCCATGACGCTGACCGCAAGGCTGCAGGTCGCCAGCGCGATCCAGCTGGCGATGCTGATCGAGCACATGGGCACTCCCGAGGCGGCCCAGTTCACGCCGATGGGCATCGGGAAGACGCCACACATGGCGCGGGCCAAGAAGCTGGGCCTGCACGGCGAGAACATCCCCGTGAAGATCATCGACGAAATGCTGCTGCGCATCGGGCCGACGATGGAGAGGTTCGACGATGCGGTGACGGCGCTCATGGAGCGGTTCTGCAAAGCCTACGGCTACCGCGCGGAGGATATGCGGTGGGTAGAGATTGCGGCGCTGTGGGCGGAGGGCCCGGCCGGGCTCGAACGGGCTCGGATTGACGGAACGCTCGGACGCTACGCATATTTCCGCCATCGTCGAGCGCCGCGATATCGAGGAAATACTCGGTGACTGGCCGGTCCGAATCCTCAAGCGATTCCTAGCGAAACGCGAGGCAATCAGCCCGCTTCGAGCCGGCCTTCCGTCCTGGGCTGGCGCTCGGCAAGGCGCTGCATCTCCTCCCGGAACAGGTCCATGGCCTGCTGGAACGCCCGGCGGTCCGCCGTCGCTTCCTCATGCACGCCGTCGATCCGCTTGTCCAGGCGGGCCGTGGTTCGCAGGAACAGGGTCGCGACGACGCCGGCCGTCCCGACGAATGCGCCCACGAGCGTTATCACCTGCCACCAGGTCATGCCCGGGCATGAGGCAAATGCGCGATAACCGAAAGCTCGCGTTGGCAGCCAGCCGCAGCAGGCCGAGGCGCCCCGAGGCCCCGTTCAACGCCCTGTCATACCATCCTCAACTTTCGTCCTAAAAGAAGTGCTCTCGGACAGCCTCGCTCGCGTTGCGGCCATTTCGGCCCATGGAATCGCGGTTCCCCTGCCCCCTCTTCCCGTTTATCGTGACCCACTTCCCGCCGTTCGGCCTCGAATATCCGCGTTTCGTGGCGCTCGCGCCCGTCACGCGCCGCCGAAACGCAAATCAGCAGGAAGTTTTACAAAGATAGACCAGAGATAGCCTGTCGGAGCACTTAGGACGGCGCGACCCTCCCAAAATGCCCTCTCGGACCTTGGCTGCTCCCCTCCACATGACGGGGTGGTTGGGGCGGAACCGGGCGTGTCAGGGACGTACATCACGGACTTCGGGCCCTCTCGCGCGCGCTATGAGCGTGCACGCGCGCGCGAGTCGGCACCGGATCGCCGCCGCCAACTTGCCTGGCCCACCCGATGCCCCATGGTCTCTCCCCCGGCGCCAAGACGGTTGGACAGCGAGGAACGCAGCTCGGACGAACGGACCCCCGCCGGCGCCGTCGGCGGTCAGAACAGTCGACGCCATGCTGGAAGCTCCGCGTGATCGCTGCCGGCGCTCGCGACGGACCGACCCTCGGGCTTGGCAGCGCGCCGAAACCGCAACCGGAAACCGCAACCGGCCAGCAGAGCATGAGAGGTAAGCTAGAAATGCAATTCTTTTGGCCCGAAAGGTGAATGGTCAAGCACCAAATGCACATTTATTTGAGCCGAAAGTCGGACACCAACACCGCACTCTCCCCTTATTCCGGGACGAAAGGTTGCACAGAGCACTACCAGAAGCACACCAATCCACTACCCCAACCCCGTCCAGCCCCTGACCATGACCCCATTCTGACCCCCCATATGACAGGGGGGTGCGAGGCATACCAAGGGCGTCGAGGGCGCATTTCGCACCTGAGGACGAGCCCCATGGCGCGCGCGCGCGCGCAGGACGCGCGCGCGTGAGCCCTCGGCAAGCCCATGTCGATCTGTCCGGGCTCATCCAAGTGTCCGGGAAGGACGACTATCGGTCCGATGCTCCGCCGCGCCGATGCCTGGCACTGGCGGGGTGAGGACGCAGGGCGCACGGATCGCGCGAAGCGGCCCGCCTGCGGTCGCGCGGCGACACGGGGGCACTCTGAAACCAGATGAGCGCACGATGGCGAGCGCCCGCCAAGGGCGCACGACAGCGGGCCTCTATAGGTCCGCCATAGCTACCCATAGGGAGGACGAGACCCGATTTCTCGTAAGTTTCTGAATTACCGCCGAAATTCACCAACGGCGGACGGTCTATTTCACGCCAACGGCGGACGGCCTATTGCGCAACGGCGGACGGCCTATTGCGCAACGGCGGACGGCCTATTTCAAGGTTTTGCCCTAATTGATCTCGTCCGAGTCCAGCGAATGAGGTTTCCCCGCATAGTCCACCAGCGAAATAGACTCGAATCCCTTGCCGCCGTCCATATTTGCCCTCGCCGCCGCCTCGACGAAGCGGGCGCTCGCGCGGATCAGCAGCCCACCGGGCCTACCGGGACCCGCCAACTTACGCGCTATGATTTCCACTGTGTCGCCTGCATCAGCCTCCCCCTGAAAGTTCGGGCGCTTCTTGCCATCGCTCCCGTCTCGATTCGGCAGTAAGTAGCCATGCCGTTCCAAAGCCCCAAATGCACGATTGAACCGTTGGCGGGCCGCTTCATCCGCAACCGCGTTGGTCGGATCGTGCCAGTTTCCGGCCAAGGCCAGGCACTCTCTCCAGCTCACGAAAACCGACGCACCCGGTCCGCTCTTGCCGGTGTTGGGGCGCATGTCGGGCCCCTGTCCCGCCCTGCCGTCCCATCGCGCATAGAGGCGGTACTCAAGCCCGGTGACGATGCGGCCGGCAAGCGACTGCTCTCCCGCGAGCTTGTAGCGGTTGGTGCTGCAATTGCCCTGCGCGGTCAGGGTCCATCGCTGCCCGCTGGCCGCGAGCTCTCGCGCCCACAAGGGCGGCCCGATCAAATACCGCCCCGACGCGGTGCGCCGAATGTCCATGATCTCGCGCCAGTCGGGAAAGCGACTGTCCGGTCGGTAAGGATCGTATATGAGGGCAGCGCGAAGGGCAGCGGCCGCTTGGCGGAAGCGTTCGCGGTCGCTTTCTTGCGGGCGGCGAAGCTCGCCGTTACGGGTGCGGGAAAGCAGCGCCGCGCCTTCCGTTTCGGTCAGACGCAAGGGACGGTCCAAAGCATGGCCCAGAGTCATAAGCGTCGCGCAGTCGCCGGCCACGATGGGCGGCAACCCTTCGAGCGCCGTCATCCGCAGTTCTGGCATGACCTTCGTGATACCGCGCGTCGTCGTGGGTAGGAGTTCGCCCTGGTCGCCTGGTTTCTTCATCGCCTTGCGGCGGGGCCGCGTGTTGCGAAGGAAGGTGTCAGACAGATCCACCATGCGGGCGGCCAGAGGCTCGCCATCCACGGTCGCCCCGACCACGCTTCCCGCATCTGACCAATCGGTTCGGAATACGGTCGAGACAAGCTCAGGACGTCGGACTGCGCGAAAATCCGAATTGGTGGCCGTCACGGTCGCGCGAGAAGGACGGACCGGCCTCGTTTGCCATGCGTGGACCAAGGGTAGAAGCGGGTGCAGCAGAGAGGGCTCCGCTTGTCGGGCGCCCAACCACGCCCGATGCGCCGACTCGACCGAATGTTTCGCGCCGGTTCGAGAGGTCAGGCCAGCATCGGTGTCCGACAGCACATGCGCCGCCAGCGTCTTGATCTTCGGGGCGGCCTCGAATGCGGCACAGAGTTCCGTCGCTGCGAGAACCCCTTGGATTGCAGACGCGTCAATGCTTATGTCGGGCTGCCATTGCGGAAGTTCATCGGCGTCGAGATGGCTTATCCCCGACGATCCTTGAAGTTCCTCGGGGCAGTCGAGAGCCAACAAGAGTCGCGCCGCTTCGGCCTTGGCCTCTGCGGGACACTCCGGATACCATTCGGCCAAGGCGGTCTCGGTCGGGATTTCGTCTGGTCTCGGCTCACGGTTGAGCACCGTCTCCGTCACCCATTGAATGATTTCGGATACGGTCGCCATGCTGGTCTCCCTATCGCGGCGGCGGGCCGGCAAAGTCAGTCGCGCTGTTCGCAGACCGCGTCCCGCTACCTATCGTGGCGTCGTCCTGGGAAAGCGCGGCGAGGACCGCGCGGAGCGCGTCCGTCTCCTCGGCATTCAGACGTATCCCTTTCCGACCGGCGGCGCGCCGCGTGAGGAGCTGGTGAGCGGCGGCGATTCCGTCGGCCCTGCCCAGCGGTTGCGTATCGCTCTTGATTCTCCAGTAGATCGGCTTGCCGTTCCCATTGGCGCGTCCCTCCACGGCGCGGCCATCCATTGCGAGATAGGTTCCATCGGCGCTGCGCACGGGAAGAAGATCGGCCCAAATGTTCTGCGGTCCCCAATTTGCCTTCGGAATCGCGATCACGCGGTCGCCGGGCTTGCCGCCCCACGAAAGCGGTTTCCACGTCAAGGTCATCACGCCGCGCGGCGTGTCGGTCCAGTGCGTCGAGCCGCCGACCTGGCCGGGATCGAACGGGTCGGGATCGCCTTCCCGGGCGCTCTTGCGGGAATGAGCGAGGAGCAGGATGCCGAACGGCGTGTCGGCGTTGCGGGCGAGCGCGACCAGCGCGCCGAGAAACTCCCGCACGGCCTCGGCGGCGTTGCTGTTGCCTGCGAAGGCCGCGAGCGCCGGATCGACTATGACCAGGCGCGGCCCGTGCTCCTTCAAGGCATCGGCCAGCACGCGGAAGCCGTCGAGCGGCTCGGGCCGGGCGTTGTAGAGCCCTGCATTGCCGTTGCGATCACCCGGACCGAAGAGGGGCCAGCCCGTCATGTCTGTCACGAGCACGCGCTTTAGAGCTTCGCCCTTGGAACCTCGCTTCGTGGACAGCTCGCCCATGTTGTGAGCGATGATGCCCTCGGAATCCTCGTAGGCCGCGATCAGCACATCGCCGCCGCCGTTCGGCGCATGAAACAGTCCGTTGCAGAGCGGTCCCGATTTTGTTCCGAGCTTGGCAAAATCGTGTGCCAGCCCGTAGGCCAGGGCCGACTTGCCGACCCCCCCTTCGCCGGCCAGCACGCATACGGCGCCATCGGAGAGGATCGCGCCGCGCTCGCCTCCGGCGCTCAGGATGGGCGGCGGCCGCTTGGCCTCTATCGAGGGCACGGGCCGGAACACGGGGCGTTCGCGCGGCGTTTCCGTATCCGCAGTGAGCATGGCCCGTATCGCACTGCGCGCGTTGAACGACAGCGAACGCAGGGCTTCGACTTCCGCGTCCCGCACCTCCACCGGAGTCGCATCATCGGGCAGGTCTAGGTATGCATCGCGGATCGCCACCCGCCACTGCGCTTCGACATCCCGGTCCGCGGCAGCGATCGCTGCCCGCCCGGCAGCCTCGATGGCGGCGTTGTCGCCACCATCGCGGGCGGCAAGATATTGCTCACGGCGGGCGACAGGGTCTTGCAGCAGGGAGTCGGCGGGGCGGTCGGTCATGTCGTGTCGCTCCTCGCTTGCGGAGCCGGCTCGGCTCCTTTCCCGAGACGGGGTGCTTTCTCGTCGTCGGAACGCATGGCCTCCCACGCGGCAGTCTCGGCCGCCCGCTGCGCCATGCCCTCGGCCTCGAAATGCGCGGCGCGCTCCTGCCACTCGGCGGAGAGGACATCGGCAGGATCGAAACCGTCCGGACAGCGTTTCAGCCGCGCCGCCGCGCCCGCCGCGAGCAAGGCATCCTGCAGCACCGCCGCCGCCTTCCGCCCTTCGCCTCCGCCGTCCGCCTCGATCACGATAGGCAGGCCGGTCGCCGCGAGCGCGGCCGCGAGCGCCGGGTTCCGCATGCCGGAGGTGCCGCCCGTCGCCCATGCCGGCTGACCGCGCCAGGTCGCGACGGCGAGCGCGTCTATCGCTCCCTCGACGACATGGATGGCGGGCGGATCGCGGCGGACGGGCGGCAAGGCGGCGAACGCGCTTCCTGTCTGCGCGCCGTAGGTTCGGCGCCAGCGCGGCGCGGTGAGGTCACCGTCTGGGGTCAGGGCTTCGAGGCCGACCGCGACCAGGCTGCGGTCCGACGGCGTGTTGAAGGCGAACGCCGCCGCGCCCGCCGCCCGGTCGGGGAAGTCGCGCAGGCGGAAGCGCCGCACTGCCGCGCCGTCCAGCCATCGGACCGACCAGGGCGGCGGCACGTCGGGCGGCCATGCGCCGCGCGCCGCAAGGTAGGCCCGGGCCGGGGCGGTCGGCGCGGCGGTCGCCTTCCATAGCCGCCGCGCGAAGTCGCTGTTCGGGCCGGAGGGCTCGGAAGGTCCAGGACCGCGCGGGCCCTCGGGCTCGGCCTGGTGCGGCGGCGGACCGCCGGAATTGTCGGAAATGTCCGAATTCGCCGATTTCGGTCCCGATCCCGAATTTTCGACCGCCTCAGAGCGCCGTACAGCGCGATTCGGAGGGGGGGTCGGTGTCCCAATACCCCCCGAATCGGCCTTGCTGCCCTCGCCGCGCCGCCGTCGGACAGGGGCCGCATCTGCGCGGCGACCTCCCCTAGAGGCGCGCGGGGCCTGGTCCTCAGCCTCCAGCCGGGCGAACCCGGCCGCCGCGACGATCCGGTGTATGGCCTCGATGGACCCCCGCCCGTCGGGGCAGCAATGCCGGCAGAAAATGCCGCCGCGCCGCGTCACGCGGAAGCGATCGGTCCCACCGCAGGCAGGGCATGGGCCGACCAGCTCGCCGCCGGCGCGCTTGAGGCCGAGGCCGCTGGCCTTGGCCTTCCAGTCGGCAAGGCTCGGAACCCGATAGCGCCTGTTGTTGTCCACCGGAACAATATCCCGTTGTTCCGGCAGGATCAGGCGGCTTTCCCGCCTTCCCCCTTGGCGCGGGGCTTCTTGGCCATCCAGGCTTCGATTTCAGATTCCGGCCAGCGCACGGCTTTGGGGCCAACCTTCAGGGGCTCGGGAAATTTGCCCTCCCGCATCAGTCGATAGATGGTCGTCCGTGAAATCCCGGTGCGCGCTTCCACCTCTCGGCGCCGCAGCAGTCGGTCATTGGCATTCATCTTCAGTCTCCCGCAAACGATTATCGCAGGGACTGCTTGTGCCCTTTCTTCCCGGCGGGAATCTACGGACTGAAGACGGCCTTCTTCTGTCGCCTATCGCCTATGTCGGCGCCGGGCCCGCCGGCAGGTCTTGGCAAGCGAAGCCGGATCGCCGAATTCGCCCGGCTGGACGCGGGACATGGCCGGCGCGGGCGACATGGGCAGGCGGCTGACGATTACGCCTTGTCCGCCCATGCCATCAGGCGCCCCCAATCCGTTGCTCCCGGGCTTGCGTCGGCGCGGGCGGCAAGAGCGCCCGGCTTGAGTTCGTAAATCGCCCGGGGACTTTGGCCAGGCAACGAGAAGAGCCCGTAGGCTTCACCGGCACACTCCCAAGAACCGCAGGCTGCCACGCAGCAAGCGGTGTTCAAGAGCACGACCGCTTCATTCGGCTCCAGATGCTGGGCGCGGCCTTCGCGGTGGGCTTTGGCCAGCAGGGGAATCATATGCAGCCCGATCCACGCCACCGCCTCATCGAGCGCAGCATTTTGGGACAGCGGCGCGGCGGCCGCTTCGGGCGCGGGGGTGGCGGTTTGCGTTTTCAGGGATTCGGGCTCCATTTCTTGCGGCTCTGAGGCCGCTTCGGGGGCCGCTTCGGGGGCCGGGGCGGTGTCTTCCACCGCGACAGGGGCCGCTTGCGCTTCCTGCGCGGCCCCTGCGAGCTTCCCAGGGCCTTTCCCGACTCCCGCTCCCTGCATCTTGGCGAACGCCGCCACAACGCCGCCGGCGGCGCGGATGGCTTCGGGCGTCATGCCGCTGCTGGCGAGCGCCATCATCTTTCGCGCCGTGCGCTCGTTCACTCCGACGCGCTTCAGCAACCCGGCCCACTCGCCGCGCCTCGCGGCGGCCCGCGCCTCGGCCAGCATTGCGCCAGCCGCCAGATAATCGTCGAGATCCCGCCCCTGCTTCCACTCGCGGAGCTTTATTGCGATCCTGGCGGGCGTCGGCGCATTCGTCATCGCCCGCCTTTCCGCCGCTTCCTGCCGCATCGCAGCCAGTTCCACAAGGGAGATCGCCCTCCGAAACCCGCAGCGTCCGCATTGCGGGTCTTCGGGCTCGAAAAGACGCCAGCGCCAGTCATGCCGCCCCTGCCGCGCGCATTCCTCGGCTGCTGCGGCCTGTTCGGCTCCCGGGTCCCAGGGGTTCGGCAGCGAGGGGTGTGGCGGAAACAGGGGCTCCGCGCCGGGTGGCGGCGTCCAGGGCTTCCGGTCGTCCTTCGGCTCCCCGCTCATCGAGCGGTCTCCGACATGCGAAGCAGGCGCTGCAGGATCATCAGGCTCTCTCGCGCCGTCGTCTCCCAGTCGCCGGGAAGCCCCGCAGCCCGGTTGGTCGTGCAAATGCGTTGCAGTGCGTCGGCGAGCAGCACGGCGCTCCAGGCCTTTGCGGAGGGGAAGTCCTTCCGATGGGTTACGAGCGCGGGATCGGCCGCGAAATTCACGGTCATCGAAGACGAGAGGCGAAGGCTCACCGGATCGCCGTAAGGCGCGCCGCAGGAGTGGCAGCGCGGCGTGTATGCCGGGAAGCGCAATATGCGAAGCGGCGCGACCGCGCCCGGGCTATCCGTGCCGCCGGCCATCGTCAGTCGTTCCCCTTGTGCGCCAGCTTCCTGCGTTGGTGCAGCCGTTCGGTCAGAGCGCAGTGGGCGACGATGGCGGCGCGGACATATTCGCCGGGGGTCAGCCCCTCCATCTTGGCGCAGCCATCTACGCGCGCGCGTAATGCCGGCAGCATCTTGATCGTGATGTGTTTGCTCATCTTGGGGATTTCCTCGGCCATGCGCACAATCTCCGGGTTTGACGGGTCGTAGTGCATACCACAGAAGGAGTGCAAGGGTAAGGGAACGCGCGGGAAAACTTGACACCTCGTTGAGTTCCGACAAATACTGTTAGCGGAACCTATAGGCATATCGGGGAGACGCGCTATGAACCGGGAATCGAAGCCGGAAAACAGCAACCCGCTCGTTGCGCCAGGCATAGCGGCAGTCGCCTCGTTGTCGCCCCGCGTCGCGGCGCTCGCGCAGGCGGCCATGGCCCCCTCGACGCGCCGCGCCTACGCCGCCGCACTCGCCGACCTCGATGCGGCGCTCGGCGGCGCGCCGCTCGACGATGCCGCGCTCGCCGACTATCTGGGCACGCGCTTTCTGGCGGGCGCGGCACCTTCCTCGCCCGCGGGCACGGTCGCGGCGGTCCGGTTTCTCGCGAAGGCAGGCGGCGCCCCGCCGCCGACCGGCCCCGAAACCGCCTTCGTCCTGAAAGG
>MKWU01005900.1_pt1 | contig 12890 bp, 10 predicted proteins | sample 809101 | NCBI WGS metagenome assembly MKWU01 (sample SAMN05860141, study PRJNA318959) | sponge metagenome | host: Aplysina aerophoba | place: Slovenia: Piran, Adriatic Sea, Gulf of Piran | collected 2013-05-07 | reverse complement strand
CTTTCGTGATCGCCGCCGTCAGCGTCGTCTTCCCATGGTCAATATGCCCTATCGTCCCCACATTCATGTGCGGCTTCGTCCGCTCAAACCGCTCCTTCGCCATCGCTCTCCCTTTCTGCCCTGTACGGTAAAAGTTTCTACTACGAAAAGAGGGGGCCTGTACGACCACCTCATCGTTGGAACTCGTCTTCGGAGGAGCATGCCAGAATCCGGCAGGCTCCTTAATTCTGAAGTTTGCAATTCTAAATGCTATTTCAGAAGAGTCAACCGCCTACAGCAGTAGATCGTTAGGACCGCTCCCCTCTGCTCTTCCCTCGTCTTTTCTTCAGGTCACAAGTGATCAAAATATGAAAAAGAAATCCGTTTATCCGCCCGATGAGTAATACGTATCTAGGCTACCAGCGATAATGGGCGAAGGCTTTATTCGCTTCCGCCATGCGATGTGTATCTTCACGTTTCTTCACGGCACCCCCTCGATTCTGAGACGCCTCAAAGAGTTCGCCAGCCAGCTTCTGTTCCATGCTCTTTTCCGAGCGTTGCCGAGAAGATTGGACAAGCCAGCGCATAGCCAGGGAATTCCGCCGAACTTGGCGTACTTCAACCGGCACCTGGTAGGTCGCACCACCAACCCGACGTGAGCGGACCTCAACCAGAGGCTTGACATTTTCTAATGCACGCTTAAAAACCTCAAGCGCCTCCTCTCCCGTTCTCTGCTGGATCAGGTCCATTGCCCCGTATATGATCTTCTCGACTTTTCCCTTTTCTCCATCGAGCATCATCATGTTGGCGAATTTTGATACACTAATATCGTGATATTTCGGGTCTGGTATGATCTCGCGTCGTGCAGCAGGTCCCTTACGTGGCATACTCTTCCCTCTCGTTTACTTGGGCTTCTTTGCGCCGTATTTTGATCGGCTCTGCTTTCGTTCCTGGACACCGATGGAGTCAAGTGTGCCACGAACAATATGATACCGGACGCCAGGTAAGTCCTTGACTCGACCGCCACGGATAAGCACAACCGAGTGTTCCTGCAGATTATGTCCGATTCCGGGGATATACGCTGTCACTTCAATACCATTGGTCAGTCGAACACGGGCGACTTTTCTCAAGGCTGAGTTTGGCTTTTTCGGAGTCGTCGTATAGACCCGCGTACACACCCCCCGCCGTTGGGGGCAGGATTGCAGAGCAGGAGCGGTCAATTTTCTGCGTTGTTGCACTCTTCCTTTTCGTACGAGTTGCTGAACTGTAGGCATTCATCCTCCTTGCGAGCCTCGGCCTTCCGTTCCCTCTTTCTATGCTTCGAGTATTTGGGCAATGGGCAAAGGCTCTTCTTCCTCGGGCAAAATTTCTGGGCTGCCGGCGGTGAGCTGCGTATAACTCGGGGTGCCTGTCCCGGCAGGAATGAGCCGCCCCATGATGACATTCTCTTTGAGTCCCAACAGATAATCGACTTTGCCGTTAATGGCCGCTTCCGTCAGCACCTTGGTCGTTTCTTGGAATGAGGCAGCTGAGATGAAACTATCGGTCGAGAGACTCGCTTTTGTAATGCCCATCAGGAGCGATTTTGCTTCTGGAGGGGTTCCTCCATCAGCCAGCACCCGTTCCGTCTCTTCTTGGAAGCGCCACTTCTCTACTTGCTCGCCAACCAAGAAATCAGAATCTCCGACCTCGGTCACGAGCACACGCCGCATCATTTGTCTCACAATCACTTCGATATGTTTATCATGGATACGCACCCCCTGGAGACGATAGATCTCTTGAATCGCATCCACCAGAGACTTGGCGAGTTCGCGCTCTCCGAGAACGCCAAGGATGTCATGAGGATTTGAGGAACCGTCCATCAGCGGCTCTCCCGGCCGAACATAGTCGCCTTCTCGTACGCTGATATGTTTTCCCCGAGGAATGAGATACTCCCGCGCTTCGCCCACCTCAGGAGTAATCAACACCTTCCTTTTCCCTTTGGTATCCTTCCCAAAGGAGACTGTCCCTTCAATTTCGCTGATAACGGCGAACTCTTTCGGCTTGCGGGCCTCAAAGAGCTCGGCAACCCGAGGCAGGCCACCAGTAATATCTTTCGTTTTGGTGGTTTCTCGTGGGATCTTGGCAAGCACATCGCCGGCTTCAACACGCTGGCCCGCACCCACATTGATGTTGGAGCCAACTGGCAGCAGATAGCGCGCATCCAATCCATTCGACAGCTTCGCCGTTTTACCACTGTCATCTTTGATTGATACCCGCGGTCGCATATTCGGATCGCGGAATTCGATAATGACCCGTGTGGACAGACCCGTCCTCTCATCGACCTTTTCCTGCATGGTCCGGTCGTCGATATCACCGAATCTGACCTCACCGCTGACTTCAGTCAGGATGGGGACGGTATAGGGGTCCCATTCCGCAATCAAGTCGTTGGTTTTGACCTTTGCTCCATCTTTCTTTTTCAGCTTCGCACCATAGACGATCTGATACCGTTCCCTTTCACGCTCCCGTCCTGGCTCCAGGACTTCAGTAACCGCAACCTCTCCGTTGCGGTTCATCACAACCAGATCCCCGTCGCGGTCGACCACGGTCTTGAGATTGATGTAGCGGAGGACGCCCTCATACCGAACCGTCAGCGTCGTCTGCTCGGCCAGCCGACTGGCCGTCCCACCAATGTGGAACGTCCGCATGGTCAGTTGGGTGCCTGGTTCGCCAATCGACTGCGCGGCAATGATACCGACCGCTTCGCCCAAATGCACCATCCGTCCACGGGCAAGGTCGCGGCCATAGCACCGCGCACAAATGCCTCGCCTGGTCGTGCAGGTCAGCGCAGACCGTATCCATACGCGCTCAATCCCGGCTTCTTCTATGCGCACGACACGGTCTTCATCAATTTCTTCGTTTGCGCGAACAACGACCTCTTGGGTAAAGGGGTCACGAATATCATCCAGGGCCACCCGCCCTAAGACGCGCTCCCCAAGGCCTTCTATTATTTCTCCACCCTCAACCAGCGGGGTCATCTCAATGCCATCAATCGTACCGCAGTCCTGTTCGCTCACGATCGAGTCCTGCGCGACATCGACCAGCCGTCGGGTCAGATAGCCAGAATTCGCTGTCTTGAGAGCAGTGTCAGCTAACCCCTTCCGCGCCCCGTGGGTTGAGATGAAATACTGGAGCACGGAGAGTCCTTCACGGAAATTGGCCGTAATCGGCGTTTCGATGATTTCTCCCGAGGGCTTTGCCATTAAGCCGCGCATCCCCGCTAGCTGGCGAATTTGCTGAGCACTCCCGCGCGACCCAGAGTCCGCCATCATATAGATGGGGCTAAACCCGTCCTTGTCTTCTTGGAGCCCTCTGAACATCTCATTGGCCGCTTCGTCGGTGACCGATGCCCAGGTATCCACAACCTTATTATGACGCTCACCGTCCGTAATCAGACCTTTTGTATACTGGCCTTGGATCTCTTGCAGACTTTTTTGCGCTTGATCCAGGAGATGGCCCTTCTCTTTCGGGATCACCATGTCCTTGATGCCAATGGAGATGCCGGCCCGAGTGGCATACTCGAAGCCAAGATCTTTCAAACGGTCCGCGAAAATCACGGTGGCCTTGTTACCCGCTTTCGAAAAGGCGGCATCAATCAAGGCACCGAGCTCCTTTTTCTTCATCACCCGGTTCATATCCGAGAAAGGAATCTCGGACGGCGCAATTTCCGCCAGCAAGATACGGCCCACGGTTGTCTCGACCCGTTCGCCATTCAGGCGCACGGTGATCTTGGCCTGCAAGTCAACCACGCCTTGATCATAGGCGACCCGGACTTCACCCGGACTACTGAAAATCTTTCCCTCACCGAGCGCACCGGGACGTTCACGGGTCGCGTTATACAGTCCGAGAACGATGTCCTGAGTGGGGGCGATCACCGCCTTGCCGTGAGCCGGGGAGAGAATGTTATTGGTTGACATCATCAAGCTGCGGGCCTCAACCTGGGCCTCAACCGACAGCGGGACATGCACGGCCATTTGGTCGCCGTCAAAGTCGGCATTATACGCCATACAGACGAGAGGGTGCAGCTGAATGGCCTTGCCCTCAATCAGGATGGGTTCAAAGGCCTGGATGCCGAGCCGATGCAGGGTTGGGGCACGGTTGAGCAGAACCGGATGCTCCTTGATCACCTCGTCAAGGATATCCCAGACTTCCGGCCGTTCCTTTTCCACCATCTTCTTGGCACTCTTGATCGTGGTCGTATAGCCCCGCTCCTCAAGCTTGTTGTAGATGAAAGGTTTGAATAATTCCAAAGCCATATACTTCGGCAGGCCGCACTGATGCAGGCGCAACTCCGGTCCGACAACAATGACCGAGCGCCCCGAATAATCAACGCGCTTTCCGAGCAGGTTCTGGCGAAAACGTCCGCTTTTTCCTTTCAGCATATCGGACAAGGACTTGAGGGGACGCTTGTTCGGGCCGGTCAATGGTCGGCCTCGACGGCCGTTGTCAAAGAGGGCATCGACCGCCTCTTGAAGCATGCGCTTCTCGTTTCGAATAATAATATCCGGTGCGCTCAGCTCCATAAGCCGTTTGAGGCGATTGTTGCGGTTAATCACGCGACGATACAGGTCGTTCAGATCTGAGGTTGCAAAGCGTCCTCCATCGAGCGGGACAAGGGGACGGAGGTCTGGTGGAATGACAGGGATGACTTCCAGAATCATCTCTTCCGGATGGTTGCTCGATTGCCGAAAAGCATTGATGACCTTCAGACGTTTCGCAGTCTTCTTTCGTCGGGCTTCACTCGATGTCTCGATCATTTCAACCCGGAGCTCTCGCGCCAGCTGTTCCAGGTCAAAGTCTTGTAATAACTCGCGGACCGCCTCCGCACCCATCCCTGCTCGGAAGCTGCCCGGACCGAATTCCTCAACGGCTTTCCGATACTGGGTTTCACTCAGCAGTTCTTTTTTCTTGAGCAGCGTTTCACCCGGATCAAGAACGATATAGGACTCGAAATACAGCACACGCTCAAGCTCTTTGAGCGTCATATCCATGAGTGTCCCGATCCGGCTGGGGAGGCTCTTCAAAAACCAGATGTGTGCCACCGGACTGGCCAGGTCAATATGGCCCATTCGTTCGCGACGGACTTTCGACTGAATGACCTCGACCCCACACTTCTCGCAGACGACGCCGCGATGACGCATCCGTTTGTATTTGCCACAATTACACTCATAGTCTTTGGTCGGTCCGAATATTTTTGCGCAAAACAGCCCGTCACGCTCAGGCTTAAACGTTCGATAATTAATGGTTTCAGGCTTCTTGACCTCGCCATGGGACCAAGAGCAGACCATCTCTTTGGACGCCAAGGAGACCTGGATCGCATTAAAACGGAGCGGATTTTGGGGTTTTTCAAAAAGACCCAGAAAATCTTCCATTTTGTCCTCACCTCACCTTATTGGTTTTCTTCCAGCACCTCGACATTGAGCGCCAGGCTCTGGAGTTCGCGAATCATCACATTGAATGACTCGGGCAGTCCAGGCTCCAGAACATTTTCTCCCTTGACAATCGCCTCATACATTCGAGTGCGGCCAGCAACATCGTCCGATTTGACCGTGAGCATCTCTTGCAGGCTGTACGCGGCACCATAGGCTTCCAGTGCCCACACTTCCATTTCCCCGAGCCGTTGTCCCCCAAACTGGGCTTTGCCACCAAGCGGCTGTTGCGTCACAAGGGAGTAGGGTCCGGTTGAGCGCGCGTGAATCTTGTCTTCAACAAGATGATGCAGTTTCAGGATATACATCACACCAACGGTCACTGGCTGACTGAAGGGTTCCCCTGTTCGCCCATCGTAGAGCGTTGTCTGCCCGGTTTCAGGCAGGCCGGCCTGCTCAAGCAAAGAGAAAATTTCGGTCTCCGGGGCGCCATCGAAGACCGGCGTCGCCACGTGGGAACCGTGTTTCGAGCGACTGGCCAGCTCTTTGACCTCGGCCTCCGGGAGTCCATCAATAAGCTGAGAAACTTCTGTTGAACGAGCGAAGTCCTTCAGCCGTGCACGCAGGCTGTCGACCGCCGCTTTTCCCCGTCCCCCCGCATCATTGCCGACCTGTTTGCCAAGGGACTGCACCGCCCAACCGAGATGGGTTTCCAGGATTTGCCCAACATTCATACGAGAAGGTACGCCCAGGGGATTCAGGACAACATCGACCGGAGTACCGTCCTCAAGATAGGGCATGTCCTCTTCCGGGAGAATCCGGGACAGCACCCCTTTATTCCCATGTCTCCCAGCCATCTTGTCCCCAACTTGGAGGCGACGTTTTATGGCGATAAAGACCTTCACCATCTTGATAATCCCTGGGGGCAACTCGTCTCCGCTCTTCAGTCTCTCAACTTTTCTTTCACATTCCTCACGGATAGAGCCAACATGATCGGCAAGAGAATCTACCGTCTTCCGAATCTCCTCCTCTACCGTCTCATCCCCGACTCGAACTCTACTCCACAACTGATCTGACAGCGTCTCCAGCAGCTCTGCTGTAATCTCCTGCCCCTTCGCGACCACGACGCGTCGAGAATCGTCGTCACTGATCCGCATCGTTGCCGTCTTCCCGACCAACAGTTGCGTGATCTTGCCACGTGTACTGTCCCGAATAACGCGGATCTCCTCATCTCGATCTTGTTGCAGCCGTTGAATCTCGGCCTCTTCGAGATCTTGGCTGCGCTCATCTTTGGTAATGCCTTTCCGTGAGAACACACGAACATTAATCACCGTGCCTTCGACCCCAGGGGGGACACGGAGTGAGGTATCACGAACCTCTCCGGCTTTTTCACCAAAGATTGCTCGGAGCAGTTTCTCTTCTGGTGAAAGTTGCGTCTCGCCTTTGGGCGTTATTTTTCCAATGAGAATATCGCCCGGCCGTACTTCAGCACCGATTCTGACGATACCACTCTCGTCGAGATCCTTGAGCGCTTCTTCTCCAACATTCGGAATGTCTTGGGTGATTTCCTCCGGTCCGAGTTTTGTGTCTCGGGCGACACACTCAAATTCCTCGATATGGACCGAGGTAAAGACATCGTCGCGGATAAGTCTCTCACTCACCAGAATAGAATCCTCGAAATTATAGCCCCCCCAGATCATAAAGGCGACCAGGACGTTTCTCCCCAGCGCGAGTTCTCCCATTTCTGTGGCTGGGCCGTCGGCGATGACATCTCCCGCCTCAACCCGATCGCCAATCTGAACGATGGGGCGCTGGTTAATACACGTATTTTGGTTAGAGCGTTGGTATTTCGTGAGACCGTAGATATCAACACCAACGTCGCCCTGTGTGGTCTGCGATTCAGCCTTGATCACGACCCGGGTGGAATCTACACTCTCGACGATGCCGTCACGCTGGGCGACAAGGGCAGCGCCAGAGTCCCGAGCCACGACCTGCTCCATTCCAGTGCCAACAAGCGGAGCTTCCGTCCGCAGCAGGGGCACCGCTTGCCGCTGCATATTGGAGCCCATCAATGCCCGGTTGGCGTCGTCATGCTCTAAGAAGGGAATCAGTGCGGCGGCCACACTCACCAACTGCGTCGGAGAGACATCCATGAGCTGGACCTGATCGGGCGGCACCATCACGAACTCTCCGCCAAGTCGGGCGGAAACCAAGGTGTTGACAAAATTGCCTGTGGCATCAACCGGCGCGTTCGCCTGCGCGATTGTCTGACTCCCCTCCTCCAGGGCGGATAAATAGCGAACGTTCTCCGTCACTCGTCCACTCTCCACTGTCCGGTAGGGCGTCTCAATAAACCCAAACTCATTGACCCGAGCATAGGTCGAAAGGCTCGAAATTAGCCCGATATTGGGCCCCTCCGGCGTTTCAATCGGACAGACGCGGCCATAGTGAGTAGGGTGAACGTCACGCACCTCAAAGCCGGCACGTTCCCGTGTCAGCCCGCCAGGCCCCAGCGCGGAGAGCCGACGCTTGTGGGTGACCTCCGACAACGGGTTCGTTTGGTCCATGAATTGAGAGAGTTGGCTCGATCCGAAAAACTCCTTGAGTGCCGCTGAAACCGGCTTATAATTGACCAATTCTTGCGGCATTAAGGTCTCAACATCCTGGAGACTCATCCGTTCTTTCACCGCCCGCTCCATCCGGACTAAGCCGATACGGAACTGGTTTTCGACGAGCTCCCCGACTGCACGGACGCGACGATTTCCTAAGTGGTCAATATCATCAACAACGCCATTACCGTTTTTGAGTTCGACGAGATACCGAACGGCCTCCAAGATATCTTCACGACGGAGGGTCCCCTGATCCAGCGGGGCGGTGAGTCCAAGCTTATGGTTAAGCTTCAGACGCCCCACTCGGGAGAGATTATAACGCTCGGGATTAAAGAACAGGTTGTGAAAAAACGACGTAGCCGCCTCGTTGGTTGGTGGATCGCCAGGGCGGAGACGACGATAGATCTCAATCATGGCCTCTGCTGGAGAAGCGATCTTGTCCTGGAGGAGGGTGTTGCGAAACGAAGAGCCTACATATGCATCGTCAATGAACAAGACTTCAAACTGAGGCACGCCACGCTCAATGAGGAGGTCGAGATAGTCCTGTGTCATTTCCTCATTACACTGGACGAGTACTTCTTGTGTCGCGGGATCGATGATATCGCGTGCCGCCACACGTCCAAGCAGTTCCCCCCGCGTGATGGGTATCTGCTCAAGGCCAGCCGCCTCCAATTGTCTGAGGGCCCCGCGGGTAAACTTCCGTCCCTCCTTTACCAACACATCACCTGTTTCAGGGTTGCGAACGTCCTGCGTTGCCCGCAGCCCGAGCAGGTGGTCTGGCAGAAGGGCTCGTGTTAGCGCTTGTTCACCCGTACTGTTGAGAAAGATAGTATCTCTTCGATAGAAATAATTGAGCAAATCTTCGGTTGACATCCCCAACGCTCGTAAGAGCACGGTTGCGTGAAACTTGCGACGGCGGTCAATCCGGACATAGAGAATATCTTTGGGGTCAAACTCAAAGTCGATCCACGACCCCCGGTATGGAATGACGCGCGCAGAGTAGAGTAATTTCCCGCTCGCATGCGTTTTCCCTTTGTCATGATCGAAAAAGACTCCGGGGGACCGGTGGAGCTGACTCACAATCACCCGCTCAGTCCCGTTGACCATAAAGGTACCATGGTTGGTCATTAACGGGACTTCGCCAAAATAGACTTCCTGCTCTTTTACATTTTTGATCGTCCGCGCCCCGCTACTGGCGTCAATATCCCACAAGACGAGTTGAATGGTGACTTTGAGGGGAGCGGCATAGGTCATCCCTCTTTGGTGGCACTCTTCGACTGAGTATTTCGGTTCGCCAAGCGCATAATCCACAAACTCAAGGGACGCCGTCTCGTTGAAGTCTTTGATCGGGAAAACGGATCGAAAAACCCCTTGGAGTCCGGCATCGGTCCTCTGGTCAGCAGTCAGCAACCGTTGGAGAAATTCGTCGTAGGAGTGGCGTTGGATTTCCAACAGGTGCGGGAATTCGATAATTTTTTCGATATGACCAAAGGACCGTCGAATACGGAAGTTATGCGCTAGCTTTCCAGCCATCTCAGCCATACATGCCCCCCTCCCATTCAAATCTATTGCAACTCAACCGATCCTCCAGCCTCTTCCAGCTTGTTTTTGATCTCTTCCGCTTCCCCCTTGGATGCCCCTTCTTTGACCGCTTTGGGCGCGCTATCGACAAGCTCTTTGGCTTCTTTGAGTCCGAGTCCGGTCAGTTCACGGACGACCTTAATAACCTGGATCTTTTTCTCCCCAGGCCCTGTCAGCACAACGTTGAATTCGTCTTTCTCCACTTCCGCAGCAGGCACAGCATCACCCCCAGCGGCTCCTCCTCCAGCAACCACGACAGGGGCTGCAGCGCTGACTCCCCATTTTTCTTCGAGCTTCTTGACTAAATCGGAAGCCTCAAGAATCGTGAGGTCAGAAAGCGTGGTAATGATTTCATCCATCTTCTCTTCTGTCAGAGCCATACATTCCTCCTTCAGGAAAGTAATTTTCGATTAGTCCGAGTTCAGTTGGGACATGCGTTCATTCAGCAATCGGGCAAGTTGGCTCCCAGAGGCGGACAACGCCCCGACAAGGCGAGTGGCAGGTTGAGAGAGCGTCCCGAGCAATTGTGCCTGGAGCACCTCACGACTCGGCAGCGTCGCTAACTCCTCTATGCCTGCAGTCTCTAGGAATTGCCCCTCTGTTACCCCTCCCTTAATAGTAAACTTCTCGTTTTCAGAAGCATAACGAGCAACAATCTTTGTGAGCCCAACAACATCACCGTATCCAAGGACCAAGCCATTCTGACCGGCAAGAAGTTCCTTCAAGGACAGATACGGCGTGCCATCAATAGCGAGCGCTACCAGCGTATTCTTGGCGACGCGATATTCTCCAGACACTTCGCGCAGTTCGCGACGTAGAACATTGAGCTCTTCAACTGTTAAACCTTTATATTCGGTCACCACTGCTGCAGTCGCACTGGCAAATCGACTCTGCAGGTCAATAACCGTTTCTTCCTTTGTTTGTCGGTCCATTGTTTCTCTTTCGTCGCGCCGGGAGGAATAGTGCCGCTTTTCCTTGCCTTAACGGGAGGAACCAGCCGGGTCGACTCGGACTCCTGGCCCCATGCTGGTACTCACCGTAATACTCTTGAGATAGGTGCCTTTTGCCGAGGCAGGTTTCGCGCGTACCAAGCTCTCAAGAAGAGACTGGGCATTGTCAATAAGCTGCGCCTTTTCAAATGATGCTTTACCGATAGGCACATGCACATTGCCCGCTTTGTCAACCCGATATTCAACCTTTCCTCCTTTAAGGTCTTGAACCGCCTGGGCAATATCTGAGGTCACCGTCCCAACTTTCGGGTTTGGCATCAGGCCTCGCGGCCCGAGAATTTTTCCGAGTCGCCCAACGACTCCCATCATGTCCGGAGTAGCAACCGCCTTATCGAACTCCAGCCAGCCTTCATCACTAATACGCTTTGCAAGGTCCTCACCACCGACAACGTCAGCACCCGCCGCCTCTGCCTCTTGGGCCTTCTCCCCTTTTGCGAAAACGGCAACACATACGGATTTGCCGGTTCCATGAGGAAGGAGCACTGTCCCACGGATGTTTTGGTCGGCCTTCCTCGGATCAACACTGAGTCGTACCGCGAGCTCGACACTCTCATCGAACTTGGCGCGTTTCGTCTCGCTAGCAAGGACGAGCGCTTCCTCTAAAGGGTAGCGCTGAGTCCGGTCGACCTTCTCCTGAGCAGAACGATAGCTTTTGCTTTTTCGAGCCATATCAGTTCACCACCTCAAGTCCCATGCTGCGCGCCGTCCCTGCAATAATACGTATTGCACCCTCAAGGTCTTTCGCATTCAGATCCGGCATCTTAGTATTTGCAATCTCTTCAATCTGTTTTCGGGTCACGGAGCCTGCCATCTGCTTCGCCGGTTCACTGGAGGCTTTTTCCAGTCCGGCAGCCTTTTTCAGGAGCGTGGAGGCAGGCGGCGTCTTGGTGATAAAAGAAAAGGAGCGGTCTGCATAAACGGTAATCACGACCGGAATCAGCACCCCTTGCTGGTCCTGAGTTCTCGCATTGAACGCTTTACAGAACTCCATGATATTGACCCCCCTTTGTCCAAGGGCAGGGCCAACGGGCGGGCTGGGGTTCGCTTGGCCGGCCGGAATCTGAAGCTTAATCGTTGTGTCTATTTTCTTTGCCATTGCTTCTCACCACTACTCATGCTTTTTCAACTTGGACAAGATCAAGCTCAACTGGAGTGGCCCGCCCAAATATACTAATCAAGACACGCAACTTCCCCTTATCCGGCTTCACTTCCTCAACAACGCCAGTAAAATCCTGAAAAGGGCCATCAACAACTTTCACGCCCTCTCCTGTCGCAAATGAAATTTTTGGCTTCGGCCGCAAGGCCCCCTCTTCAACTTGCTGGTGAATCTCGGAAACCTCGGCTTCTGACACTGACGGAATAGTCTGGGGGTCATTTGTTCCACCAACAAAGCCAGTCACTTTTGGCGTTGCCCGGACGACATGCCAAGTCTCATCATTCATCTCCATCTGAACGAGGATGTAGCCTGGAAAAAATTTCCGAGCCGATGTACGCTTTCTTCCTTTTACTAACTCAACGACCTGCTCCTCTGGCACTAACACATCCCCAAACGCTTCCTGCTTCCCCAAAGTCCGAATACGTTCCTCTAAAGCGGCTTTCGCTTTACGTTCGTACCCGGAATAGGTATGGACGATATACCATTGCTTGCCCATAACCTCAGCCCCCTTTATGCCGATAGTTAATTTCCAAGGAACGAGCGAAACAGCCACGACAGCACAGCATCGACCGAGAACAAGAACAGTGCAACGATTGCAACAAGGAGGAGCACAACCAGGGTCGCAGAGCGAACCTCTCTACGGCTCGGCCAATGGACCTTCTGGGTCTCTGCCCATGCCTCTTGGCAATATGCCCGTGCTGTTTCAAACGCACCCATATAGTACTACCCTCATCCCACTAGAGGAAATGCACCTCCCCAAAGGAGACGGGTCAGGCAGGACTCGAACCTGCAACCCCCGGATTTGGAGTCCGGTGCTCTATCCAATTCGAGCTACTGACCCTCCTCTCTCACACCTTTACTTCTTTGTGCGAGGTATGAGAGCGACAGACCGGGCAAAATTTCCGTCGAACAAGTTTATCGGGAGTGAGCTTCTTATTTTTGGTTGCGGTATAGTTTTTATTTTTGCACCGCTCACAGGAAAGTCCGACAAGGTCTCTCATAACGACTTCTCTCTTCTCTTACTCCAAGATTTTGGTAACGACCCCCGCACCCACCGTGCGGCCGCCCTCCCGAATCGCAAACCGCAACCCCTCATCCATCGCAATCGGGGTCAATAACGCCACCGTCATCTGGGTGTTGTCCCCCG
>MKWU01005898.1_pt1 | contig 12892 bp, 11 predicted proteins | sample 809101 | NCBI WGS metagenome assembly MKWU01 (sample SAMN05860141, study PRJNA318959) | sponge metagenome | host: Aplysina aerophoba | place: Slovenia: Piran, Adriatic Sea, Gulf of Piran | collected 2013-05-07 | reverse complement strand
GCGGGACGAAAGTCTTGGGAAACTTGCTGCTTGCGATTTTCAACTGGCTGGTCACAAGCGCTACTGAGGCCAGTGAACTGGCAGACTTAAACTCCACGATAAAGGCGTGATAAACTCCACTGACAATTGCCTCTACCAACGCACCATCTCCGTTGAAGTCGTCTATCTGGACTGCTAGATCCCTCCGGCAAACGTCAAGTAGTTCCGCCAGCCTCTCGACTGCTCTATCTATATCCTGATGCAAGTCCACCATACTTGCATTTATATCATAGCTTGCGTATACGCACAAGCGCCTATATAACTGCAAGGTGTGCGAGGGTGATGGAATTTTCAGTAGTGATCGAGGCGCCGGTTCACTCGATGTCCACCCGACCGACCAAGGTCTCCTGGCCTAAACTCGACGTCGCACTATTCCGAACAGGTATAGCAGATTACGACACCTAAGAGCTCAAACTGACGCCGCGGAGTATGGGACTTATCACAGCGCTCATACACGGTTGAAAGTCCGTCACGCGCGCCAGTCTACTCGAGGTACGCCAGCTAGTGAACGTAACCTCAGGAGTAAACTGGTCCTCGTTCAGGGTAACTTGCCTCAAATTCCCCTTTACCTATCCGAATCCGGACCAGGCCACACTTCGCACACCATAGTTGCCATTGTCCGGCTCCGTGAGCGAATATCATCCTCATTCCAAACCGGCTCCGCCATCAGCTCGTTGTTGAGCAACAGAATGTCAACGCCAACTTGGAAGTTTGCCATTTTCGCCAAGTTAGAAGTGTCCCACCCTCGTCCTTTTAGCCTTCCATTTGTGTCTCTTCCGGTGTCGATGTCAGCAGCCGGTGCGATGTGAGCAGACCCGCCTGACGCTTGTCCTTCAGCCTGTAGCTCTCGCCGCGGATGTCTAGTACGTGGCTGTGGTGCAGCAACCTGTCCAGGATGGCGGTAGCTATCACGATGTCTCCCAGCAGTTCTCCCCAGTCGGCGAAGCCCTTGTTCGACGTCAGTATGATGCTGCCCTTCTCGTACTTGGCGGACACCCTGTTGAAGAACGCGGTGGCAGACTCCCTGTCGTACGGCCAGATGCCGAACTCGTCCACTATCAGCACCTTGGGCGACAGGTACACCCGCATGCGCCGGTCCAGCCTCCCCTCAGCTCGCGCCTTCCTCGGATCCTCCATCAGATCGTAGTCTCGCACGAAGTAGGCTCCGTAGCCGTTCTCTATCGACCTCAGTGCCAGCGCCACCGCAAGGTGCGTCTTACCCACTCCGGGAGGTCCCAGCAGTAGCAGGTTACTGGCTTCCATCACGAAGGCTCTGTACCCGGTCAATTCACTTGTATTCAAGAACTCCCTCATTTCCTGGACGATGACGGCGATGGTGTCATTGCTGCGCATCATCTCTAATCTCTTCGAGTATCCCTTCGTCTTACAAGGCTGGGATTGGACGCTGTAAGCACCTCTTCTCATCTGAACCTGCCAACCTCGGAAATCTCAGGCAGGCAACATAATTCCGCAACATTTCAGCCCTATCGTGTGAGGCATCAAGAATACATTCACACGAAAGGAGTGAAGAAATGAAGACGAGGATTAAGAGGCTGACGGCGAAGAAGGCATTGGTGATTGGGCCGGTCCTGGCAGCGATACTCGGCGTGGGAGTGCTGACCGCCTGCACGGACAACGGAATAATGGAAAGCAGGGATTCAAACGGAGTCACGACAAGCCAGGAGATCTCCGGACGCGAGGGTGGTAGTGAGCGCGGTGGTGGGGAGCACGGCAGCGGTGGCGGCGAGAGCAACAACGAGTCCGGTGCATCCGGCAGCGAAGAGGGCAGCGGCGCGAACCTGGCACCGGACGCTACCTTCGATGCGGTTCGCGGCGGCGCGCGGCTCATCCTGAACTACGATGCAGCAGGCAACGCCTTCACAGGCACCGTGGAGAACGCGACCAGCAACACCCTGAGCAACGTCAGGATAGAAGTGCATCTGTCGAACGGCACCGAGCTTGGCCCCACGACACCCATAGCCCTGGCTCCGGGTGAGACAGCGAATGTGAACCTGCCCTCGACGCAGGCATCGTTCACAGGCTGGATAGCGCATGCCGAGGTCGGCAGCGGAGCCGAGTCGGGCGGTGAGAGTGGCAGCGAGGGCGGCGAGAGCGGCCCGGACGGTCCCGAGGGTTCCGAGAGCGGCAGTGAAGCAGCGAGGGAAGCGGCTATGTCCAGCCCTATAACGCCACTCGACCAGACCTGGAACGGAGTGCTCGGCGGACTGGCAATCTCGGCGCAGTACGACGCGGCAACCCACTCCGTGAACTCAACGGTGCAGAACACGACCCGGCAGCAGTTGTGCTATGTGCAGGCAGAGCCTCACCTGAAGTCGGGAACACAGACGGTAGGGGAGCTTGGCCCGCAGAAGCTGGGAGACCTGAACTCCGGGCAGACGGTGATGTCCAGCCTGCCGGTCTCCGGTGAGCCGGAACTCGCGGGAGTAGCCTTCGACGGCTATGTGGTTCACATGGAAGTATTCGACTGCGGCGGTCCCGGACCTGCGGCACACACCGGAGCAGGGGGCGCCGAGGGCAGCGGCGGCGAAGGAGCAGGCGGCGAGGGTCACGGCCCCGGCGGCGAGGGCGGCAGCGAGAGCGGTGACGAGTCCGGTGGATCCGGCAGCGAAGAGGGCAGTGGCGCGAACCTGGCGCCTGATGCTACCTTCGACGCGATTCGCGGCGGCGCGCGGCTCATCATGAACTACGATGCAGCAGGCAACGCCTTCACGGGCACAGTGGAGAACACGACCGCCAGCACGCTGAGCAATGTCAGGATAGAAGTGCATCTGTCGAACGGGACCGAGCTCGGTCCCACGACACCCATAACCCTGGCTCCGGGTGAGACAGCGAATGTGAACCTTCCCTCGACGCAGGCATCGTTCACGGGTTGGATAGCGCATGCCGAGGTCGGCAGCGGAGGCGGCTAAGCCAATCGGAATCGGTAGAGAGGAGGTGTATAGATCTGAAGTGAAATGACATGACAGCAAGGTGTCCCCAGGGGATGGGCGCGATGTCTGCTTGAGGCATCGCGCCCAAGACTGTTTTCAGAAAGTTCTTACACTCGGCGACACCACACCGGACGAGATGGCCTGTAGAGTGACCCCGGCGCTGCACATTCTTACCCTCATCTGTTACGCATCAATATCGGTCCAAGTGATGCCCCCGCGACCCTGCTGCTCATGTTTGGACTCTTGCGGGCGGTGCAATGGCGGGAAACTGTTACCCGTAGGTCGCAACCGGGCTGAAGGTGGCGAACGCGCATATATGTCGATGGCGTCACCTATTCGGACTTGGAAGGTAATGAGACGAACGTGAAATGGAAAGGTCCAAGGAGATAGGACTAGCGAAATGGCAAGTACCGACACACGAGTGGAAGACCTCCTCAACTCTCTTGTTGGCTGCGCCTTTCTGGTTACGCTAGTCGAGACTGGGATCGCTCCAGAAGACCTGGAAGATCCGAAAGTGAGTCTGCGGTTGGCGGCATCGGCCGCAGACTTAGTGGATAGATTCCACATGGACTACAACATGATCGCCGCTGAGTTGCCGGCTCTCGCGAGGGAAAAGGCGGCTCAGGCGCGAGCCGTCGTCGAGCATCCCGGCACCGCGTGGTGGTTCGATGACATAGACCTGAAGGCACAAGCATGGCTCTCCATACACGGAACTCTGACGAAGTTCATCTATGGTACTCCGCCGTATACGTCGGCGTGGCGCCGTCCGGAAAATCCATCGAGAGGTTGGGCACGCTACGCGCAGAAGCCTTATGGCAACCAGGTCACATCAACGCAGTACGGCCCCCTCTTAACTTCCCAACTCATAGCCTATGATGAGCGGGTTGGAGACCATTTATGCGAGTTCCCACTTGCATGGTGGTCGATCCGGATCCTTGAGGAGGTGCGCGTGTACGAGATTCACGGACCTTCGGACTGGCACAGTCTGTGCGTCGGGTATCCTGCAATCGGTACGGATGACGACCGCCTAGTGCCAAATTGGGGAGCGGTAGCGCAAGAGTGGGACGGTGTCCACTTGAGCCTCGGCGGCCTATTGACCGCGGAGCAGCACCGATACGAGTCACCTGTCGGATGGACTATGCTGGATTTCTGGTACGCTGAGCAGACGTATTGGCTGCGTGCGCTGGAGACTGAAACGGAGCGTCAACCGGACTTCGACAGGGGTATGGGAACTCCTCAGATCGAAGGGCTTCGACTTCCTGATCTTGGTAAGCGTCCATAATCTCTCACCAAAACCGGCTTGAAAAGGAAAGCTACTCAGGCTACTGAGGCGGTCACGCGTATCCTTTCAAGGATGCGCGGGGCATTTCTGGTGGGATGTCGGGCTGATTACGCAATTCGCAGTGCCCCCAGGCTCTCGTAGCTAAAGGGCGTATAACCGAATTTATACGGCAGATAGATTGAGCTGGAAAAGGACCGTTTCCTGAAGTGAATTACGGAGAATGCGGAGGAAGTGGGTTACGCAGTCCGTCTTCTGAACATTGATGAGACGAGGTTGGTACTTGACAGTGTTACAAATAAGAGGGATGCGTCATTTCTTAAAACTAAGCCAGAAATAGCCTAGATTTTCCGCATCAAACGATGAGACGATGATGTGGAGCCGGCGTGTGCCTCAATAATGGGCATCTCGATTTGCAGCCGAGGGTGTGCGGGTTTGGAAGCCCGTTGCCGGCTCCAGAGCGGCTATACATGTGCGTGATGTGCTCTCGTATGCCGTATTTTGATTATATATGTCGCTCGAAACTTGGCGCAAGTTAATTAAAGTCTAGTGTTTTAGTTCTATTAGAGTGTAGTAGTAATGCTTATATTTTATCCAAATATGCCGAAACCACTTAGAAACTGGAAGGAAGAATTGAGAGACCGAGAATACCAGTAGTTGGAGAGTCAACTGATGCTCATGTTCTGAGGATCTGGCACGGCGATGAAGTGTTCGGGAATGGCTTATAGAGTGAAACGATTGCAGTCGCCAAAGACTTAATCTAGTAGAAAACTTGATTGTAGAATCGCAGTCAACCAGTTTGGTTTCAAGAGGGAGAAATAAATGGGACTTGCTGAATGGTTCAAAACCTTCAACTCAAATATACAAGTGCAAAATGCCGGGACAATTTCGACCCGATATAAAAATATCACACAAAGGCTAAATCGGGACTTCTATGGTTCTTCGTCTGAAACCAGTCACAGCCTGTATGTGGGGTCGTATGGACGAAACACGGCTATTCAGGGTTTCAGCGACCTTGATATGATTTTCCAGTTACCATCCTCAGTCTACCGCCAATACGACCGACACTCTGGAAACGGACAATCTGCGCTCCTACAGGAAGTGCGCAGCTCTATAGCCAAGAGATATCCAAGCACATTCGTCAGTGCGGATGGACAGATCGTGGCAGTGCCTTTCAGCGACGGCATAACCTTCGAAGTTGTGCCCGCGTTTCTCAACGATGACAAGAGCTACACTTTTCCCGACACAAATAATGGAGGCAGCTGGAAGGTAACAAACCCCAGACCAGAAATCGAGGCTATTAGAACTAGGAACGCAGCCTGCAACTCAAACTTAGTTCCACTGTGCAGAATGATGAGAGCGTGGAAGTCAGAGTGGTCTGTGCCTATCGGCGGTCTTCTGGTAGATACGCTGGCATACCAGTTCATAGACAACTGGAAACATAAGGACAAATCCTTTCTGTATTATGACTACATGTGCAGAGACTTCTTCCTCTTCATGGCTGAACAGAGCAGGGAGCAGAGTTACTGGAGAGCTCCAGGAAGTGGCCAGTACGTGTATGGTAAGGGCCTCTTCCAAGCAAAGGCAAACCAGTGTTACAAGATAGCGTTGGGCGCCATTGAGCACGAAAGTGCCTCGCCATCCCAGGAGAGGTCGGCAAAGAAAGAATGGAGGCGGATTTTTGGAAGTTCATTCCCATCGTGACGAATCTGCTGGAGATACGCCCGTCCTTGAGGCACAACTTCGAGAGTCCTTTGGTAGAGTCACTTACTCTCACAAGACGCAAGAAAAGTGTGCCGACATCCTTCTATGTTGGGCGTCTCGTATAAAGAACGCTCAAATTATGTTGGCAGCACTCTCAAGCGTTGGCATCATTTCGACACTATTCGGGAGTGGAGTGGTTGGTTCGGCCACCGGTAGTTTGTTGGCCGCCACTCTTCTCGCATTGAATCTATACACAAGAGAGAATGACATGGTTGCCACGGCTCAGAACCATAGACAAGCGGCCAGCAAAATGTGGCTCATAAGAGAAAGATACCTGTCAATTATTACAGATCTGAAAATTGGCAATAAATCAATAGAAATTATTCAGCAGGAGAGGGATGGCTTAGTGTCCGAGCTAGGAGCGATCTACTCCTCCGCTCCCAGTACCAATTCGCGAGCGTACGAAAGAGCCCGAATTGCACTCAAGTACAATGAGGAAATGACATTTTCAGTCAATGAAATTGACTCCATGCTACCCATTGAATTGAGAAAGACACAGAATACGTCATCATCCACTTAGCGGCACATTAAGGGACACCACTCCGCATCCCCAAAAGGAAACTTTTCTGAGTGCAAGGAAATACCGCAAAAGCTTGCATCCGGTACACCTCTCCCTAGCTGGCATACCGTCTTAAAGTGGACACCCTACCGCTAATTGGCAACAATGATTCTGAGAAAGTATTGCGCCGAGCAGGAAGGAATTATGGTAGACGTCTCTTCATCAGAAGCCAACCGACAGCACCGAGAGCGACGGCGACGCTCGGAGTCGTCAGACAAACGGCAGACGTTCAGCAAGCGCCCGGAATACCTCAAGGCCGACTCGTGGAGCATCCTATTCAAATCAACTCCCGGTCCGACCGCAAACCGGCTGATAATCGAGAAGTGGCGTGCCGGCTTGCCGAGTATTTGAATCTCTCGTCGTTGAAGCGAAAACATCCTTGGTACAGACCGACACCATCCGCGTGAACGCCATCGTGGGTGCCGCAATTTCTTCAAGCAGTGGCCGGACGGAACGCCCCGCGGCATCTGGCTATGCGGCGATTGCATCGACAGGCGCCCTGTGCCGGCGCAAAAGAACTGACGCCAGCGCCGACAGGCGCTGGAATTCTCCCCCGCTATGCTGGCAAGGTACACTAGGGGTGATAAGGCGCTCAAGTTATTTACTTAGGAGATGTTCGGACATGGAAGTAGTTGCTAAGGAATGGCATGAAAGAAGGCCAGCCGACCCAAACAACATCGATGCAATGATTCACACCTTGGATTGTTACCACGCTCGCCCGAATGCTCCGAGTTGGCGCCGGTTCACATCGGTCGAGACGGCACTTGCTCACTACGAGTTGTCTTATGTCGGTAGGTGCTGTTTGGGTGGTGGAGGCCACCCACACCTAGATAGAAATTAAAAGGAACGTATGCGATGAGTGCGACTTACGACTGACGCCAGCGCCGAACGTGGTGAACTTGGTCGGCACAGTTAACAGCTAATTATAACGAATTGTGATAGAGAAGAGCCTCACACCTCCGAGGACCCGTGCCGGTCCGCGCGACGGCGGGCCAAGTTGGGCCAACGAATCACCGGTCCTGCGCGCTCCAGGCGCGACTGACATCACGAACGACGATAATCGCGAACTTCCGGCAGTACGCATAACGTTACCTCGGCGCAGACGAAAAGGGACCCGTGTGACCACTGAATCTTCGACCGCGATCTCCCGCCGGCGCAGGCCCCGCGGGCGCTATCCGAAAACACAGGACGGCGCGACTCCCAAACGTCAGAAGCGCATACCGGAGTACCTGAACTCGAAGAGGTGAACGCCATCATCAGGGCAGCGACCAACTCGAAGGCGAAGCTCCTGATGCTGGAGCAGTGGCGGGCCGGTCTTCGTGTGTCTGAGGCACTCGATCTCGAAGTGCGGGACCTGTCGCTCGATACGGTCACTCCCACGCTCAGGGTACGTTCAAGAAAGGGCGGCAAGACAAGGCTTGTGCCGGTGCACACGGAACTGCACGGAGCGCTCGGCAGCGCCCAGGCTTATGAGGACATTGGCAATGCCAGAATCGTTGAGGCTCATCCAGCGACCGCCTGGCGCTGGGAGCAGTCGGCAGTGAAACATGCCGAAGAGCTGGGCGCGATTGCGCCGGGGAAGCGAGTCGGGACGCACACTCTACGCCACAGCTACGCGCGGCACCTGCTGATGCACGGCATCCCCATCAACTACTTGTCGAGCTGGCTAGGACACTCGTCGATACAGACGACACTCATCTACCTGGAGCTTGTGCCGGATCCGACGGGGAGTCTAGCAGCGATGCCATGACGGGATCCGTGTTGGGAGTAGTGGCTAGTTTGAGTCCTATTCTTGCTGGAAGGAGTGTGTGGCGACTCACTTACATCTGCACGGCACAGAAAATTGTTGCGAGAATTGACTGATCCTTACAGGTGACTATGACAATGGACCTACAAGAGAAAGCCACTGACGACCTCGTCGCGATGCTGCAGGAAACTCAACATCGAGTGGACACTCTCGTGCAGTCTGCTAGTGACATATTCAAGCAGTCAGAGCTAGCTGAGTGGGATGAGAGTCTCTATCAGAAAGGCAGAGCGCTATTAGCTGAGTCCCGAAAGCTTTTCGAAGAAACAACACCGGTCGCCGAGGAGGTTGAGCGTAGAATTGGCCCGGAAGTAATCCAAGAACTCGGATTGCTTCGTGGCCTGCAACTAGAATACCTTGATCAACGCTGGTATCGAAGGGACCTCACGACGCAGACAGTCCCGGCAGGAAACGACATTGATGACAGCCTGCCCGATGCCCTTGAGAATCTGAAATCAATGGTTCCTATATCTTGGTGGCGGCGTCAACAGTCACTGTTGACTGAAGAACGGCGAAAAACCGTTCTCCGTCCCCTGCAGTTGTGCGGTAGAGAACGGTGGGCCCCGGACCTTACTACTATTCATAGATATGCTTACTATCTCAGTGTGGCCGATGACCATCTTGAGAAAAAACCGCTCCTCGACATGTACACGTCGGCTAGAGCGGTACCCCAGATATGCTCCCTTGGAATGGCTCTGCCGTATCTGAAGAAGGTCAAGGGAGCCGAACAGAAACTTCGCGAGCTCTGGAAAGCACCGAGTGCCGAGACGGACGCGAGGTTCTTCGAATTACTAGTGGCTGCCGCCTTCGCCCGCATGGGGCACGACGTAGAATTCATCGAAACATCGGCCACAAAGACGCCAGACTTGCGGATACATGGTATGGCGGTCCCGTTAGTGGTCGAATGCAAGCGTCGACAGGCACTCAACACGTACGAAGCCATGGAATTCTCTACTATAAGAGGCGTCTTTGCGAATCTACGCGCCATGCGGGAAGAACTGGGATTGGTGGGTGAACTTGACATCAAATTTAAGCAACAGATTAATCAGGTCTCGGGCAACGTTATTGAGCAGACTATTCGGGACTTGACGAAAAGTTTGTCTCCATACGCTGACGTGGAAACTGAATGGGGCAACCTTCATCTGAAACCTCTTGAGGTGTCAAAGAATTTTGAACCGACTCGCCTTTACAGTCCGGAATTCTTGCGTGACGTGTTTGACATCGATCTAGAGTTAGACGAATTCGACGGAATCTGCGCAATTGCTAAAAACAGCCAGGCACCTGTCGTGGATCGGGCAGACTTGCCGTTCCTATTAAAGTGGACTAGTGTCTCCGAAGCTGCGATTGAAAGAAAGCTGCAGACCATCAGGAACCTGTGGATTGAAGCCGTAGAACAAATACCCACCGGGGAAGCAGGTCTAATTTATCTCGCCTACGAGGAGGGTCACCGCCCAACATTGGCCGACAAGAGAACTGACACTATAAGAAATCTTGCGAGCACAATCTATTTCAAACGTAGGGCAATCAGTGTACCAATGACTGTGATTCTGAGGCTCCTCCCAAACCTCTTATTGGAAGGGCGACCTGACTTCATTGAAAGTGCGATTCCTCTAGTTAGTGGAGAGAGAGCGGAGTTTGAATTCTGGGCCAAAGAGACGCCTATAAACATTTTTGTACCGCATCCCAAAGAGGGTCACTATTCATAGGGCAGATGGGAATAAGCGAATCGTCCACCCCATTATTGTCCGCCGGTTCTAGTTTCATTTAAAGGAAATCTTATGCCCCGAAGAAATCATAGGCAGGGAGAAAACATAGGTAGATGGACACTCATTGACTTTCTTGGCTCTGGCGGAAATGCGGAAGTATGGCGGGCTTCTGACGGGAGTGATGAAGTCGCTCTCAAGATATTACATCGTACTCAGCAAAACTCTGAGCCATATCAGCGTTTTCGGCAGGAGATTATGGCTCTCGAAATGATCGGCGATCGGCCCGATGTGGTTCCGCTAATCGCAAAGCACCTACCAGACAGTCCGTCAGATAATGGCCCTGCCTGGTTGGCAATGCCTATCTGTGTTCGCCTAGATGAAGCGCTTGAGGAAGCTACACTTCGTGAAGTCGTGGATGCGGTCAGTGATATTGCCGAATCATTGGCAGACCTTCACGAGAGCTATAACATACATCACAGAGACCTCAAACCTGCCAATCTCTACATGTATTGCGATAGAGCCGCAATTTCGGACTTTGGCCTTGTTGATATTCCAAATGCCTCCGCCCTCACAGTACCTGGTAGAAAAATGGGACCTTTGTTTTTCATGCCAGATGAAATGATATTTGATGCGATGCGTGCTGATCCTGCTCCTGCTGATGTATTCTCTTTATCCAAAACGTTATGGGTTCTGTGCACCAACCAAAGATGGCCACCTCAAGGGGAGCAACGTGCCGAAAATGAATTGCATTCCATTAAGCCTTACACTTCGTTCCACCCCTTAGCTAATCTTCTCGACCAACTCATCGAACGATGCACCAATCCAGAACCTTCGGCTAGACCTACTATGAAACAGGTCGCTGACGACTTACGCTCTTGGTTGAATCTTGACGATACGACGCCGCAAGAAACCACAGAAATTTCAGCTATTTTCGACAGACTTCGGAGAGCAACGGAGTCAACGTTGCGACAGAGGGATGAAGAAGAAGCGTTGAATCGATGCTTCCGGGAAACTGTTACAAGGCTCCAAACTCTGATGAGACCATTGGACGATTCTATTGCGGGCAGATACGAGCTGGCGAGTGTAGGCCAACCTAGCAATCGAATCAAGTCTCTGGTTGGACGAGGGTGGGATGTCGATGTGACCAACGAATACGTCCATGCGGCGATTTTGCGAGGGCGAGGTGAAGTATCAATTAACCTTTACTTGGGCGTTGTCATAAGATCAGTTAGCAGTAATGAGCTCGAATTTGGCGGAGCTTACTTCATTGGTTTTGAAGAAGCATTGGGCAGTTGGGGCAGTTGGACGTCCGACAGTAGGCGATTACCTTGCCCGTCCATAACCCTCGTGGACGAACTTTCTTCGCTAGTTCAGATAATGGAAGAAAAGTTTGCTGAATGGCTTGAGAGATTTACAGCGACACAGGGGGCTTCATGATTCGTAGCAATGAGCTGTGGATTCTCCTGTATATAAAGTCCTCTCTTGAATGATGGTAGCTCAATTGGTGGGAAGGTCTGAGGTGGACCCAATAAGTCGGACAGGTGGCTAAGAGAGAGTCCCGCTCATAGAATGAAGGAAAAAGAGGAGCAGGAAGAAGCACAGTCCGGGATTCAAGGCCAAGGTGGCGTTGGTCGCGCTCCGTGGAGAAAAGACCGTTGCCCAGTTGGCCACCCGGTTTGAAGTTCATCCCACGCAGATTCATACTTGGAAGAAGGCCCTGATCGAGGGAGCGCCCGAGGTCTTCGGCAGCGGCAGTGCAAAGGCGGACAGGGATCAGGAAGCGCTGACTGCGCATCTGTACCAGCAGATTGGTCAGCTCAAGGTGGAGCGGGATTTTCTGTCGGGGAAGTCCGGGCTATGAGTCGGCGCAGGCGTCTGGCTATGGTGGATCGAGGACACCCCGGACTCTCGGTAGTGAAGCTGTGTCGTCTGTTGCGGCTCAGCCGTTCCTCGGTGTACTACCGGCCGGCACCGGCTAAGCCTGCGGACCTGGAGTTGTACGAGCGGGAGCGGCTACACCAGTCTCTGGGATATCGGACTCCGGCGCAGGTGTTCGCATCGGGAAGGCCGCTCAGGTGTCTACCACCAGACCAGGTATCAGCCTTATTATCCCGTGAGACAGTGTCAGACTTTACAGCGGGAGCCTCTCTTAACTTAGCCCCTTTGCTGTCCTAACTGTGGGGTCCACTCCAGTCTAATGTCAATGTCCCCCTGTAACTTGCCCAGGGCAATCGTATCTTATTGAGAGAGCGCCTTTAGCAGATAGTCGTGGTCCCACCCCGCCCTCTTGCGCTTGGCTGCAATGCCTACTCGCAGAGTGTTCTCATGCTTGAGCATGTTCAATGCCATTCGACGCAGCACAGCGAACATCTCCGCTCCGATGAGCGCATCGACTAGTGAGAGTCTGGAGCAGTTCCTCGGCAGGCTTCCCGATCTGTGGAGACAGGGCGAAGTGCGTGCGACGCACGAGGCAGAAGCGCAAAATGCGAGAAAGCCTCGCACGTGGCGGACGCATCCTGATCCATTCGAAGGAGTATCTGTGTTAATTGTCAAGCCGGATCGGCTTGATAAGATGGACAGCCGCTCCCGTGCTGTTTCACCCATGGAGTGCCTCGACGCGCTACAGCGTTGATCTGCATTAGAAGCTTGCGGGCCACCGCGATCGTAGCTACCTTCCCAGGTTTGCCGCGCTCCCGAAGACGCCGGTAGAAGTCGCGCAGGTCGCCATCTATCCTGAGCACCGCCCAAGCGCAGATATACAGCGCCCGGCGTACCGTACCACGCCCGCCT
>MKWU01005896.1_pt1 | contig 12895 bp, 14 predicted proteins | sample 809101 | NCBI WGS metagenome assembly MKWU01 (sample SAMN05860141, study PRJNA318959) | sponge metagenome | host: Aplysina aerophoba | place: Slovenia: Piran, Adriatic Sea, Gulf of Piran | collected 2013-05-07 | reverse complement strand
ATCGTTTGTTGCATCAAGTAACCACACGGATTTTGATGGATGAATTGATTGTAAGAAAGATCAAAGATATGTTCGAGTTGACCCCTTTCCATGCTGCTTCTAAGCGAATATATCGAAAAATACTGGAGGCGAATTTGAAAAAAGAGAAGATGGCTGCGGAGACGCGGGAGATGCTTAAGGAGAAGTTTCAGGATGATGTTGCGCTGCTGGCGGAGTACACCGGACTGCCGGTGTACGAGTTCTGGACGGATTTTCAGTGAGATAGGACAAGAAACAGGAATAATTAAATACGTACTTCATGCCGACTTTAATTGAGGAGATACGTGAAGCCAGAAGGGAGCGAAAGTTGCCTCCGCTATTCAGGTTTAAACACGTCAGAGCTGCCTGCCCTGGCTGGTCTTACAGCTACACAGAAAATTTTTTGCCTGCACACTGCATTGATAACCCGAAAGGAAGAGATGGGTATTTCTACCGCCACAAAAGGGGTTTGTATGGCCTTACAAGCACGAAGTAGGTGTTGGAATCGATAGCTTGACAAACCTTTAAGGAGCCGGGAACAAGGCTTGCGACTTGTAGTACAATGTACATGGTAGAGGATGCAAAACGTCAATATGAGGGACAATAACGGCTTATCTTAATCTAACTGAAATCCCTCCAGAACTTACGCACTGGCAGCCCGGTGCGCAGTAGGGTTGGTGAGATATGCGGGCTAGATGCAAATGGGGAGTGAACACGGGAATTAATTCACCCTATTTCATGGGAGTGCTTATTGAATCATTCACCGGAAGGCAAGTTCGACATGGTATTTGCCGACCCGCAAACTAGAAAATTCCGAAGTTTTAATTGAGCCGGTTTATAGTGCAATCTAATACATCACTTTCCGTAGTTGATGCAGTCGTCTCACTTCTTGGTAATCTTTGGTCCGGCATATACGATATATACCGGTTTGCCAGACCTAATTGGCCAGGAAAAATGCAGGCGCAGAGTCTGATGACTCACTTTTCCATGCCACGGACAGAATAGAGTCTCACCAGGATGGTCTGGATGAGGGAATGTCAGTTCCTTACGGAAATCGCGTTTCTCCGTTTGCGTCGAGTCGGAAAATAAAGCACCGGCTCTTTCTCCCGTGAAATAATCTCTGTCAATCTGGCTACCTTCGTGTGTACGCTCCCCGGATTCGTCAAAAGCGCATGCGTACTGTTCCAAAATGTTTAGCAAGAAAAGGAAGCGGTCCGCCGAGCTTTTGGCAAGAGGAACACCTTTAAGATGTTTGAAGCAACTGCCGCTAAAAGTCAAACTCTTGAACCGCTCTGTCGAGATATTTTGCAATTCGTCCCATGATTGAATCGGTGGTGCCGCGTCGTGCAAGCTACTTTCCAGCGATTTAACCTCCCACCAATTTTCAAGTATTGTGCTTTTATCTTCTAATCCTTCAGCCTCTCGTCGCCAAGTGACTTCAATGGGTGAGTAATCCCAATCAGATGGTGTGACGCTGATTAGACCACATTCAACGTTAGATAGTTTTTTGTACGCTGCTTCTCCCACAGCAGAATCTGTCACCATCACCTCCCCCGGGCATTCCATGTAATCGTCACCACTATGTTGGCGAAGATCTTCCCAGTGGGGACCACCGCGTGTTATCCAATGCATCATGGCTCGCGACTCGTTATTTGAAAGATGATTAAGCACTTGTTGTATCGGCATGCCCGATACTGCTTTGGCATGCAAAAGTGATTTACGGCAATACACGTCCCGACCCAAGCGACGGGCAGAGTTCCGCAAGACCATTAGCCTTTTTAGGGCACTGTGAAATGACGGTATGTCGTGAAATTGATCGTGAATCGATAACTCGTTGGCAAAGATATCCATATCAAGTCCAACCAGCGAAATAATTCATGTCTTTATCGAATTGATCGAAGAATCCCTCTGGCCATGTATCAATATTGCCCTCGGCGTCTATGACAGGGCTTTGCACTTGCGCAACGGTATCCTGTTCATCCTCCTGGCGCGGGCGGAAGAAATGCAGGGCGATGTTGCCTGGAGACAAGATTTTTTTCTTAACAGCCCGCCGAACTCCGTTTAGGACATGGTCACTATGGGTCTCCAGGATGACCTGTACACCAGCAGCTGCAACTTCAGCTAGAAACTCGCCCATCATCGCTTGTCCGGCAGGATGAAGATGTACTTCCGGATTCTCTATCAGTAGCAAGCCATCCGGACTTGCAGATAAAGCGGCCACCACTATCGGGAGGACTTGCGTCAAACCAAACCCCGTGTGGACGGGACGTAGAAAGTACATGCCGCTGGACATCCGTATCCCCAACGTGACGGTATTGGCGTTGGTAACTTCCCTGATGTCCAATTGGCACCCTGGAAAGAAACAATTCATTCTCGCTTCGACCTGGCGCTGTCGAGTTGGCGGACTGTCCTTAATCGCCAATTCTTTCAAAACTACCTCATCACGCCCTGAATGGAGAACGCTAACGGCATGTTCCCCTCTGGACCCGACAACCGGTGTAAGCTGAGGGTCTTCAAATGAGTAGTGTTCGCGTGGCCCAATTCTCTCTGCAGTCAGGTAAGTGAGCCCACTCAGGCGTTCAGCGAGCAAACCACCGAAAGGCCAACCAGGCAATAGCAAATGATGAAGCACCTCCGGTTTGTCTTCCTCCATGCGATCGCCATTATCGCTGATGCTGATGTGTTTTACCGACATGGACATCTCGTTGCGTTCGCCAGAAAAATCCCATCGAATATGTCCTGTCTCATCCAGCAGAGCAATCTCACAAGAATGACGCCCGTGATACTGATCGATTACGTCGGTAACGGTGCCTAGTCGAACAGTAGCACCATTGAGTAGAAGGCGCTGGGACCATTCGTGTTCGCGCATCGTCTGATGCAGAAGAACCAAGGCCTGCAGCACTGTCGATTTCCCGGATGCATTGGGGCCGGAGAGTAGTGTCAATTCGCGCAACGGTAACTTTAACAAGCTAAAACATTTGAAATGTTGCAGATCAATCTGTGTGAGCATCATGAGTCTCCTTAAGAAAAACTTTCCGGGAAGGTATTAACGTCAACAACACGCTTCGTTGATTAACTAGTTGGCTGAGGGCCAAGAATTATCTCAAAAGCTTCCCGGGTGTTCTTAAATCGGCACATTACTTTTTTGGTGCTGTTCGTGCCAGAAGTGATTGAGTCGTAGAATTCCGGGTCTTGTAGCAGATCGTAGAATGTCGTGCGAAGTTCCTCAGCGTGCACTTTGACGTCCTTTTCGGGGTAACGAGATAAACCAGTAGACATTACGTCCCAAAGAGATGCATTGATGACGCTACGTCTATCCCGTTGGGAATAGTGTTTTCTGAATGCATGCCGCTTGAACAACTTAAAATTGTTGTTAATGCCCGTACGGAATTGGCTGGATAGTTGGGATAGTTCAATTTTCTTCATACTATTCATATGAAGGAGACATTTGGCCAAAAAGTCGTCCATGTCACCGGGATAATCATTGAGTTCTAATAGTTGAAAAGCGCAAAATCGATTGACGAACTCCCGGTCACGCATAGTGATTTTATTCAGACTATTGCCTGTCGCTTCAAGGAAAATTTCAGTATTCGCCTCCTCTTTCAGGAAGCGAGTTGCTCGTCCCATGAACAGACAATTACGCATCTGCTGTCGGGTCAGCGGTATTCCGCCGTTGACTCTCTCGAAAATATCCAGGCGCGCTCGTTCCGGCACCTTCGAGTCGATGATATAGAAGATAAGGTTGCAATCTTCGATGCGGTTCTGGAGTTTGGAGTCCAGGTCCGAGAACTTCTTGCCATTGAGCTCATCGCGGTCCGGAAGGCGTAGTCGTAGATCGTCAGCTACGAATCGCTGAAAGGTTGACAGGCGTTGCAAACCATCGACGACTACCATTTTCCCATCATTGTTTTCCGCCAAGTAGAATACCGGCAAAGGAATCCGCATGATTACGGACTCGATCAGTTTGCTTTGCTTGTCTTGCTGCCAGATGAAGTCGCGCTGGAAATCAGGGTCCATAATATAGGTGCCCATTTTGATGCGTCTGATGACATCAAAAATTGTTCGGCCTTCGTGCCGGATCAAGAGATCATCAAGAGGGTAGTCGCCCCACGAACCGCCATCGGATTCTAGACCTTCGATTTCCTCTTCATCAGTAGAACTGCCTGGTTGCTGGGGTTCTGAGGTATCGTTGCTCCTGGTCTCTTGCATGTTTGCCTCCTCATTCATTGCTGTCATCATTTCATTTGAGAATCAGCGGTATGTCCCACTGTAAGTCCGGACCCTAATTACTATGATAATACGGTAGTGTCTCAGTTTAAAAACGAGGAAATGAAAATGAGCAATATTGTCATTTTTCCTTCAGGTGCTTCTCTATCCGATGAAGTGACGCCAACATCTCCTGTTCAGGAGTCGGATCAATCTTCTTCAAAACCTGTCGACAAGCTTGGGCTAACAGGCGTTTATCAATTCGATACAGCTTTTTGCGGGCACTCGATTGCCCACCGGACTCGGATGTAGAGATAAAGTTGCTTGCTTCTGCTGATCTCCAAGACCTAAAAACTTAAGGGTCTTCAGTTCCAGGGCCTCGTCTTTAGTATCGCCTTCATCTTCTATTACAATTATTGTTTCCATTTTGAACCTCCCCACATGCCAGCTAACAGAGCTTCGCGTATCAAGACAGTCCATGCTGTATTTTTCCGGCCTATTCTATAGTATTATCCAGTGTGGTGAAAGTATAGTCTCAGTATTTTCCAATATGAAATGAGCCTGAAGGGCGGACGTGCAAGGTCATCGTCTTTTCAGCATCAGGTTTTTCCTTCATCATATTCTCCGAGAGTTAACGACGAGCCAAAACAGTCTCTTAAGTAATCAAGCTATTCTGTCCAACTGGAACTAACGGGGTAGAGGCACCCATCGGTAATGTATTACCTGCTGAGTATGAACAGATGTACTATGATGAGATTGCTCGCTCATGCATAGCGGCATGACTGAGACTTATGAGTATACGGGATTCCTGGGGGGGCGGTTCACATGAAAATGCACCTGACTCAACAACTGCTTCACATTGACGACGACAAACCATTCCAACATGACCTGTTCGAAAGAGAAGCGCCGATTAAGTTGCTGACAACTTATCTCCGGAGAAACCCAGGTCCTCTCACCCTGGCCGTCGATTCAATCTGGGGCGGTGGCAAAACTACTTTCCTCCGACTGTGGGAAAAATACCTAGCGCAGGAGGGATTCAAAGTGATTATGTTCAACGCTTGGGAAACTGACTGGTGCGAACAACCATTCGTTGCCCTCTACTCGGAAATCATAATCAAACTGGCTAAACCGGATGGCACTGACCCGGTGGACGGTACTGGAAGGGTACTTAAAAACATCGTTATGAAGATCATAAAGACGCAAACCGCTGGCCTCGTTGACCCACAGGAAATATTGAAAATACTGAACGAAAAAGACAATACGTACCTGGAAAAGAAGCAAACAGAATTCCTAGAATACAAACAGAATGTCATTGCATTCAAGCAAGAAATTGGGAAGTTAATCAAAGCACACAATAAAGAAAAAAAGACAGACACCCCTTTGGTAATTATGATCGACGAACTTGATCGGTGCCGGCCAACCTACGCAATCGAATTTCTTGAAGTTGTGAAACACCTCTTTCCTATAGAAAACCTGATAATTATCCTCGCCATCAACCGCGCTGAGTTGGCCAACGCCGTAAGGTCGGTCTATGGCCCTAAATTCCATGCCGAAGAATACTTGCGGCGTTTCTATGACGTGGATTACCAGTTACAGGCATCATCCAAAGAGAAATACATCTCAAAGCTGCTCGACGAAATCGACATCGAGCACCTCTCTCCGCGTTCACCTAACAACGTAACAAAAAATCCTAGTGACTTTCCTAACAGTCTCCTAATTTTCATGTTTAACCGGGCAGACGTAAATCTAAGACAAATCAAACAAGCCGTTAACCGGTTGAATATTCTGTTTTCATCGGTCGGTCCGAATCAATTCCATTTTTATCAGAGCGCGGTCACACTAATTATCCTCAGGACAATCTGGCCTGACCTATACTACCAGTTCATAGAACGGGAGATTTCGGACTTGGAAGTCGTTGAAAAAATTTTTGACACACTGGAAAAGAAATCAGAGCAATACAACAGTCGGGAAATTGCGTACTTCGAAGCTGTGTTGGCAGTTGGATATAAAGAATTGCAAAGCCCCGGCAGTAGCTATGACCGCTTGGCTTCACCCCTGGAGTTGCTGTACAAGAGTGAAAAGATTGAGCAATTATCAGAAGAGGAAGCCAAACATAGAAAGAATGTTATAGAACATATTGGTGTAATCGAAAAAGGCTTGATAACTAATGTCCCCTTGGGATTTTTATATACAATCGACAGGCTTGAGTTGCTACCGGATGAAGACGCCTACAGAAGAAGAACACGAATTTAGCGCAACAAGAGGCAAATTCGAGACCGTCATGGATTCTACTATTCTTTTGAAAGAAAAAGACATACGTTTTTCCTTCATAAATATATGGGTAAACACGCGCACAGCGCTGACAGCAAAATCCTCCGGCGAATCCGTTCCCGCAAGCGGGGCTGGGTCTTTACGCCCGACAGTTTCATAGACCTCGGCACCCGCCAGGCAATTGATACCGTTTTCCATGGCTCAAATCAGAGAAATCCAAATCAATAATTTCCGAAGCATCTATAAACTTCAATGGTCACCGGTACTCATGTCGTTTTATATTTACAAAAACTGTTCGTCAATTTAACTAGACATCCATCTATTTCTAAAAATTTATGATAAAGCAGCGCATAAGCGACCACTTCCCGTTAGAGGTCGGCAAGGTCAATTTTTTAAGGGAATTTGATAGTTGTAATCCTGTAGCCTTTTAGCACAAATATCAAGTTGGTCTGTTGTAAACAAAGGATGATACTTATCCGTTTCCAGAACCATCGCTTCAACCGTAAGATCCAGACGTCCCTTCTCGTACAAAGCAGTATAACCATCAGATACTGTTCTTGAATTGATAAGCATTCTCGCGGCTTCGGGGCCGCCGTGGTCTACTACCATCTGGAGAAAACGCTGGGCATTGTATCCCGCTTCACTTTTAGCCTTACGGTAGATGTCCAGCATCGATTCATGGAATTCGATTTCAAGTTGATTTGGCATCGCTTTAATCTATCATCATTGTGATAACACGGACTTTATCGCATGAAACCTGCTCGGTCACCTTTTATTATCCCGTAATGAAAGTTGTAGTGCATCAGCAAAATTCTTTGGCATGTTGTTATCGAACATCAAGAATGGTGGTTTTTTGGGCGTTATAAATTAAATAATATCCCGATCGAAGGACTTACGTACTTTCGGATTGCCGAACTGAGCATGGATGCCTGAAACAGTCTTTGCTGGGATACCAATTTTAGGTGTCGTGTTGTGAAAGTGTAGTGGTGTCGCAACCTATTATTGCTACCTCCGGGCCGTTTCATTGGCAATCCGGATCGCACTAGTCAACATGCCAACAGTTGTCGAAGGGTTACCGTAAGGGTCCCTTTCCTCCTGACGACGCTCTACCAAGACTTTTCCACGCTCTTCCGCCAATTCCACACGGGTCACCATGTCGTCGCAATCCGGGATCTTTCCTCTGCGATTGTCGTATTCCGGCCGCAGTTTCTTCAGCTCTCTCTGCACAGCATCACGGTGGTCGGGTCGGTTGTAATCCCTTTCATGCAGGATCAGCCAAAGCTCGAAGCAAGGGTTAGAACGTGCAACCCCAACGTTATTAGCTAGACATAGACTTATTGCATCGTCGAAATTTGGGTGTTCATCTCGGTCAAGGTCCGTTTGAGCGCAGAAAAATAAGCCGGTTCCGTATTCTTGCCTTCGCAAAACAGGAAAAAATGCCGTTTCGATTCTCTAAGCGATTGTCGTCGTCGGATTGGCGGTGTATTACGGCGTACCATTCAATTCGACTCATGAAGAGGCAATGGTATGTCATCACTTGGCAGCGCTCCAAATCGGCCTTGCAAATACCCTAATTCAATATTGTCCCCCTTGCGCGTTCGGATATCCGTTAGCGGATAAAGTTCCGTGGCTCCCTCCGGGGTCTTTTCAGTAAACCAAAATTGATCGCGCCTTAGTACGGACGATTTCATCAGGTTGGTATTGTGAGTTGTCGCAATAAGCTGGGCGCCGTTTCGGTTTATCTCTGGCCGGCAGAATAATTTCAGTATCGCTTCACTGGCATAGGTATGCAGGCTGGCATCCACTTCGTCTATGCATAGCAGAGTACCCTCATCCAAGGCTTGGTATGCCAGGCCGAGCACTATCAATAACCGCCGTGTTCCGGCGCTTTCCGAATCCAGGTCAAGATAAACCGACTGTCCCTGCCGGCCACGATGGGCCAGTTCAATAGCAACATGCTTATCATCCATGTCGGGTTCAATTTTCATGGTACTACCTGAGAACTTTTCAACTGTAGTGAATACCTCTCGAACCATTGCTTGAACTTTTTCCGGAATTTCAGCTTTCTTTTTTTTGTAACCAATAACCCCGGTATTGATCGATGTTAAGAAATTGATCACCCGTGGATCTGGATCATCTCCTGCAAATCGCGCTGAAACCCTTGTACCTGATATTGAAATCGTACTGGCAAACTCAATTGACCTGAAATACTCGTATATTTTTGACAGTTGCTCATGGCCGTTCTGTGCGGCCGCTGACAAAAACAGGCTATTGGGTCTGGTCAATCCAGCAATATTGTTGTTTTGTCCCCTCAACCAGCGCCCGAAATTAAATCCGCTGTTATCGCGCTCAAACATCCTTCTGCGATGCGACTTGGGAAAATCGTACAGCCACTCCGCGGCAAAAACTTCATCCGTTGTTTCAAATCCGTAATGGTATCTTACGTCCTCAATGACGAAGTCGATCTCGAATCTGGACGGGGTTTGCGAACAAGTTGGGTCAAGCTTAAATGCATGACGTTGTATGCCACCACCGGGTTCCCCCCGGGTATGCGACCACAATACCATTTCCCGCATGGCGGCTATTGCATTCACGACATTGGATTTGCCTGATGCGTTGGCGCCATAGATCACTATCGCAGGTAAAACTGACCCGTTTTGCGCCGCTTGGCAGTCAATCAGACCATCGCTTCGATCTCTCAACGAAGATGCAGCGAAGGACAATTCCTGCTTCTCGCGAATGGAAAGGTGATTTGCTACAGCAAAGCGTAACAGCATTGGCGTATTCCTTTTAGGTCATTTAGGTTGCATAATTATAGCATTATTCGTGAATTTTTTGCAAATTATCACGTAACGTGCAATTGTCTATGTTAAATTGCCCTGGATCAAAGGCGCGATGATTGCTTCATCGGGGGTGTAAGATTATCTACACTAATAGCAGTGTCAGGTGGAGCAAGTAAAGAATGTTTGGAAAATTGAAGTCAAACGCTGGTGGCCCGCCGATTACGGGGATGGCATACCAGATATGCCCCACGACACGTTCTTCAACAGAGAGCTTCCCTTATATGTTGATTACGGAGATTATGAGCGTTGCTGGCTGGAACCGAATGACTCCGACCAGGAAATCTACTTCATAGAATTGCCCCAAAGCCACTGTACGCTTCCTGGGTCTCACCACTATAATCAGAGTATTAGCTGAATAAGTGTTGTGTTCCCATAATTCCTGTTGTTATTGACAACGGTCGACAGGCGGACTAGCCTGTTCCTGACCGAAACAAAAAGGAGAACGTCCTCATGGAAAACGAACCGCATGCAAATCCTGCCACGCCCGAAGAGATCTGGGCCATCCTGCGATCTGTTTCCGAGAAACAGGAAAAATCAGCTAAGGAAGCCGAAAAGCGGCGGAAAGAAGCCGACCGGCGCATGAAAAAGCTGGAGGGGTTGTTCACCAGCCAGTGGGGGGCGCTGATGGAGAGCCTGGTGGAGGGGGACCTGGTAGCCCTGTTGCAGGCGCGTGGTATAGAAGTACAATCGACTCATCCGCGGGTGAGCGGTCGCCGCAATGGCGAGCACTATGAGTTTGACATCCTGGCCATTAATGGGGAGGAAGTGGTCGTGGTGGAAGTGAAGACCACGTTACGGTCCGGGGACGTGACGCATTTCCTGGAGAAGTTGGCCAGGTTCACGGAGTATGAGCCGGTATGGAAAGGCAAGCATATCTTCGGCGCGGTGGCCTGTCTGAAGACGGATGCCTCGGTGCAGACGTATGCTGAGCGGCAGGGTTTGTTCGTGATACGGGCCACCGGCAGCAGCGCCGGCATTATCAACCCGGCAGACTTCCGGCCCAGGGTGTTCGCTCCGTTGTTGTTACCTGAGTGCAATGTCGCATTCTGATAGATTAAACCCGAGGAATATTTTCCTTTACTTCCTGTGTATAGCTGCACTGGCGGCTTTCATTTATCAATCGGCCGCGGATGGCCCCGCCCTGGAAACCGAGGCGAACCAGTATAATGGGAAAATGTGGCAGCAAATCAATGCCGATTTGATCAGGAAAAATAATCTTGTCAGCCGTCTGTATCCTCACCGGGTCAATACCCTGGGGAAGATGCTGGAGATTACTAACCGTGGAATCCGCTCCTTTGAGACAGATGTTCTGTTCCGCTCGGGAGGCGGCTTTTTTGAAGTCGGACACCATGAAAGACTACCTTGAGGCGGAACTGGGTTCACAGGTCGTTTACCATACCTGGTTTCCCGGCGTCTCATTTGAAAACAGCAACCTGCTTGAGGAAATGCAGGCGCGTGAATATTTTTACGACTCAAAAGTCAAGACAATTTTATTGCCGTATGCTTCTCAATTTTCCCTCTGACACTTCACTTCTCCTTCTGCTTTCCATATACAAAGTTCTTGTCCTTTGCCTCGCTACCAACACTTTCCAAGTGTGCGGTATAGCTATTTTTCGCATTATCATCCTTTCAAGGCCACCAAACCCGTGAATTCTCACAAAACAAAGCAACTGGCAGAGAGTCTGGGTAAACCACATTCTTACCTTGGTTATTATTTCGTATGACTCGTTTTTACTTTTGTCAGCGATCTCTCTGTGCAGCGCTATGAGTTCCGGGTAAGGTCCTGTCCCCATCTTATTCTTGCCCGTTTGCACTTTAATATTCAAGCTAAACGAAGGCATGTCGCTTTCCGCAAGATTGATTTGCGGAAATGGATATGGGCGGCTTATCAGATGCTGGAATCTCGTAAAGGAATAACCAGCGTCAAGCTTGCTGTTTTTCGATTAGTCAGTCAGCGCCAGTTAAAAGCTTCCAGCACGCCTACAGAGAGTAGGAAACATCCTCCACAGGCGAAGAATAGAGCCTGGACCTTAGTTCCTTGTACATGCCTGTGATTGAATGGATGACTCTCTGTTCGTATCCCGGCTCGCCAAAGGCGCGATTGTACGTTTCTCTCAGCAAAAACCGCCTCATCTGCCGCCCGAATGCTCCGTCAGCAATAAGGGACGGAGCTTGGTCGATGATCCGGTCCAACTGTGCCTGATAATCGGTCTCCCCGGTTCGGTGACCATAGACACCTGCCATTTGTCGACGTTCAGTGCCGCATGTGCCGGTTCCTCCGCTTTCAGCGTGGCTGGCTCCTTGACTGTGACCTCCAGGCCATATCTTTCGCTTAGGTACTCTTCAATAAGGCTTTTCAGCTCAGTTAGCGAGGACGAGCTGAAATCCCTGCCGCCAACGAAATCCAAATCCTCGCTGTACCGGGCGGAGCCATAGCACAACCGCAGGGATGTACCACCCTGAAAAACCAGGTCGTTCAGCAGGCAGGATTGCTTCAAGTAAAACAGGATGTCATAGTGGAGCAATTCCTTCTGGATGACGGGGCGGCTGTTCTCGTCATGGCCGTCTCTCACGGCCATGTCAACCAAGGCGTTGAGGGTATTGTCAGTCCTCTTCATGGAGCGCTTCCTCATCAACCAGGTCCAGGTTTCGCCCCACGCGCTTCAGGTCCCGGTAGGCCGTCTGCTTGGTCGCCAGTCTGAGCGGGCGCCCTGCGTCGACCGTCCCGTTAATCACGTCCGGCGTGGGCCGCGCCGTATGCGTAAACTCAATGACCCCGTAGGGCGTTTCGTAGTCGCCCCTTCGGCCAGTGGTCATGACGGTCATAACCATCGGGATCTGCGAGATAACGCCGTACTCGGACAGGGCGGACTCCAGGCTGACATAACTGTACTCGCTACGGCGCATCGCCGCGGCAATATACTCAAGGGTGTGACCCCCGCGGTTCGGCGACAGGGCATTGACATACACGCCGTTTACCGCGCGCTGCAGCACACCACTTTTAACCAGCCTGTTGATGCCTGCATTCAGGGCAGGCTCATCGTCGGCAAAAATCGCTCTGAGGTCGCTCTTCGTGAAGACATGGGTACCTTCCCTGTCGTCCAGGCGCATAAGGTGATGAATGGCGTCAATCTGTTTCATGGTATCAGCACTGTTAATTAACATATATTATAGCGAAATGTATCAATACTGTCAATATATCTATTGATAAAAGGCTCGTAATGACACAGGAAGTTGAAGCAAGAGTCACTTCGACGTAAGCATCGACCTAGTCGTACGGACCCATGACAACGAGTACTGGACCGGGGTCCGGTTCTCCTTAAGGCTCATTGTTGCAACGAACCCGAATTGGTCCAAACACGCCGAATCAGCGCTAGCGCGGCGAGAACCTCCCTATCCGAACCTGATACAGCTGATAACTATGATGCTGAACTTATTTATATCAGGTTGAAAGAGTACTAGCGAAGCTTCGCCTCATACCGACGAGACATGAAAGGGCTCCGGCTGTCCTCCGAAGTCGGGTAGACTACGGTTATAACCGCGCAGGCGGTGGGGAG
>MKWU01005895.1_pt1 | contig 12897 bp, 10 predicted proteins | sample 809101 | NCBI WGS metagenome assembly MKWU01 (sample SAMN05860141, study PRJNA318959) | sponge metagenome | host: Aplysina aerophoba | place: Slovenia: Piran, Adriatic Sea, Gulf of Piran | collected 2013-05-07 | reverse complement strand
CGCCGACGAGCGGGTGGTGATCGAGACCCCGGGCGCGGGAGGTCTCGGTTCCCCGGCCGAGCGCACCCCGGACGAGCTCGACGAGGACCGGCGAAGCGGCAAGTTCAGCGACGAGTACCTCGCCCGCCACTACCCCTGAGCACCGCCCGGCCCCGGCACGGTCTTCTTCTGTCCGTCCGGGCCGGTTCCGGCCCGATGGTCCCGACCCTCTGACGCATTTCGGGGCAGGTCCGCCGGAGCCGGCCGGCAGCCGAACGGAATCGCCGATCACTTGGCGATCGCCTCATTCGGCCCCACGAATCGACCACGGGACCGCGAACCGGTCGAGCTCGAACGGCCAAGCCCTGCGATGAAGATTCCGGTCGGTCCGCCCCGCTGCGAACGGCACCCGTCAGGCGGGCTTGCGGGCGCGGAGGTGGCCGGGGCGGAGCTCGCCGCCCTCGACGACCGCCTTCTTCTTCGTGGAGCTCTCGAGGCGCTGGGACGCGGCCTCGGCCCCGAGGCGCTCGACGAGGCGCGGGTAGTTGGCGCCGGCGAGGGCCTCGATCTCTTCGTTGATGGCCTCCGCGTACCAGGCGTTGCGGTCGCGCCACCCGACGTCGACGAACCCGCAGGCTCCGACCAGCTTCGCCGACGCTTCGATGCTCTCGAGGGTGAAGGTGAGGCCGACCGCGGCGACCCGCCCGCGCCTCCCCTCGGTGGCTCGGGGGGGTGAGGGGGAGCCCGCCCGCGGCGAGCCACTCGCGCATCGCCCCGGTCGGCTCGCGCCCGTTGCCGAACCAGTCGCCCGCCACCATCCAGCCCCCCGGGGCGAGCACCCGGTGGATGTCCGCGTAGAGCGCCGGCTTGTCGGGGATGTGGATCATCGAGTCCTTGCTGAACACCACATCGAAGGAGCCGTCGTCGAAGGGGAAAGGACCGGGCGAGACCCGGCGAATCGAGATCCGGTCGGAGAGTCCCGCCGCCTTGACCCGCGCCGCCGCGCGCGCGACGAGCGGGGCCTCGACGTCGATACCGGTGACGTGGGCCGCCCCGAAGCGCTCGACCAGCAGGACGTCGATCGCGCCGAGCCCGCATCCGACATCGAGCACCCGGGCCCCCGCGATCGGGGCATCGGCGACGATTCGAGCCACCTCGTCCGCCCCGCCCGGGGAGAGGTACCCCTCCCCCCACATCCATTCGAGCCCCGCGACGAAGGTGTCGTCGTACTCTTCGTGATGGTTCGGTTCGGTCATTCGTTCACCCCTCCCTTTCCGCCTGCCGCCAGGGGCAACCGGAACGAAACCGCGCGGGTTCGGAACAAGGCACGGCAACTTGACCGGGAGGATATCCCGCCCGCCGCGACTGCGAATTCCACCCCCCCACCATCCTTCCATGCCGCGGTCCGCATCCACCCGAAGGGCTCGCAGGCGGAACGTGAATCCGGTCGTTCGGGTCCGCACCGCGCCGGGCGCCGGACGGCACTCGATACGCGCCGCTCATCGCGGCCGCACGCGCAGGCTCCCGACCGCCCGGCTCGCGACGGAGGCAAGCACGAGCGCGCCGCCGACCAGGGTCGCGAGGCTCGGGCGCTCGTCGATGAAGAGCCACACCCACAACGGAGACAGGATGAACTCGATGAGGATGAGCAGGGTCAGCTCCGCCCCCGGCACGTGACGCGACCCCCACGTGAAGATGACGTGCACGGTGCCGGAGAGCAGCGCGCCCCAGACGAAGAGCAACGCGACGTCCCGCAACGGAATGGCGAACTCCCCGCCGCACATCAGCGCTCCGTTCACCCCGCCGAGCACCGCGCCGAGCACGACGACCGGCAGCATGTTGATCCCGCGGCCCTTGCGCAGGATCACCGCGAAAGCCCCGAAGCACAACGCGGCGAGCAGGGCGAGCGAGTTACCGAGAAGAGTCCCTGCCCCCAGGCCGTCCCACAGCATCACCGCCATGCCGAGGAGCGCGACTCCCATCGCGACCCATACCCCGCGGGCGACGGCCTCGCCGAGCACGATCCGGCCGAGCAGGGCGGCGAAGAACGGCGCCCCGCTCAGCAGGAACATGGTGTTCGCCACCGTCGTGTAGGTGATGGCGAGGATGAAGCAGGTGTTGACGGCCGCGATGACGAGGCTTCCGACCAGCATCCACGGGCGGAGATCGAGCAGGGCCGCCCGCACCCGCCCCCCGACCTGCACGACGAAGACGGCGGCGAGCGCACCGGCGAGGAACCAGGACCGATAGAAGACGATCTGCCAGGCGTCCGCGGCTTCCATCGAACGCACGATGAGCCCGTTCGCGGAGTTGAAGACCGCGCTCGCGATCACGAGGAGCAGGGCCGTCCGGTAGTAGCTCGTCCGCACCTCTCAATCGCCGGTGGGCCGGGGAACCGGGCCACTGCGCGCCCCGCCGGAGCGTGGCGCGGGGCACAAGGTTCCGGCGCTCGATGGACTCTCGGAAGAAGACCGGTGCACGCCCGCGCAGTCGCTGGCGAGGCGCATGAGGTTCAGGCGAGGCTTGGACGCAGACCGGCGAGCCTTGCGCCGGTCAGGGGGGTGGGCGCGATTCCTGGACGCGCGGCAGGCTTCAAGTCCGCAGCGAACCGCAGGCGGGCCATTGCCCATGCGGACAGGAAACGCCCGCGTTCCCGGGCCGCCGTCGGGTGCGACCCGGCCGAAGCGGCAGATTCACGGCCCCTCGAGAAGTCCAAACCGGATCTCACCGACTTCCTGCGACCACCGGACCATCCGCCGCGACGGTCCCGCTCCCGTTCACGACCGGGGTGCGGCGAACGAGCCGGCAGGGCCAGCTCAGCCGCCGCCCGCGGCCAGGGTCTCCGGGTGGGGAAGGTCGTCCAGCCGCATGCCCGAACCGAGCAGGTCCTCGACGACGCCCTCCTCGATCTCGATTCCGAGCGCCTCGTTGAAGCGGTTGAAGAACCCGCAAAGGGTGGCGCGCAGGGTGAGCTCGACGATCTGCTCCTCGGTGAAGTGCGCGCTCAGCCGTTCCACCATCGACCCCGGCATCCGCCGCGGGTCGTCGGTGACCGCGACCGCGTAGTCGCGCACCAGCGTGTCCACGTCGTCGAATCCCGGCACCTCGGGCTCGAGGATCGCGGCGACGCTCGCCGGGTCGAGCCCCTGCTCGACGAGCCGGGGCCCGTGGTGGGCGACGCAGTAGGTGCACTCGTTCACCTTCGAGACCGCCACCAGGGCGATCTCGAGGTAGCGCTTCGGCAGGATCGCCTCGTCGGCGAGCTCGAGCAGCATTCCCATCAGGTGCCGGAGCGCGGGCGCCCGATGGGCGAACACCTTCACCTGGTTGAGAAACGGACCATAGGATTCCGCGAAGCGCCGGTAGACGGGCCGAAGGTCCGCAGGGACCTCGTGAATCTCGACGTCGCGCACTCGTGCCATGTCCACTCCCGGTTCCCGGTCTCGGACCAAGTCTATCCCCCGGCGGCGCTGCGAAGAACACCGGGAGAGCGGTATTCGCGCGGCTGCGCCACGAACGGGGGAGACGTCCTCGAAGCCACCCGACGTTTACCCGATCCCGCAGCGCCGCGCCGTCCGCGGCTTCGTCCACCACATCCGTGCAACGCCTCCGCAGACTCGGCTCGGCTCGGCTCAACTCGGCTCGACTCGACTCGACTCGACTCGACTGCGAGGGTCGCGGTGCCTCGGGGAAAGCAAGGCCGTTTCGAAGCGCGAGATTCCACTACGGGAGCACGATGCGATATCGTTCGCGCTTCGACGCAAACCGCAGGAGAGTCTCATGACCGCGACCATCGACCACTTCGTCGGCGGAGAGCGGGTTGCCGCGAGCGGGAACCGGTTCGGCGACGTGTTCGACCCCGCCTCGGGCGCGGTGCGGGCACGGGTACCCCTCGCCTCGGAGAGCGAGGTCGATACCGCCGTCGCCGCCGCCCGGGCGGCTTTCCCGGACTGGGCGGCCACTGCGCCACCGGCCCGCGCGCGCATCCTGTTCCGGTACCAGATGCAGCTCCGCGACCATATCGACGAGCTTGCCCGGATCGTGTCGTCCGAGCACGGCAAGACCCTCGACGACGCCCGCGGCTCGGTCACCCGAGGGATCGAGGTCGTCGAGTTCGCGTGCGGCATCCCCCAATTGCTCAAGGGAGAGCACAACGAAGGGGTCGCGTCCGGGATCGACAGCTACTCCTTCCGCCAGCCGCTCGGGGTCTGCGTCGGGATCACCCCCTTCAACTTCCCCGCGATGGTGCCGATGTGGATGTTCCCGGTCGCGATCGCGTGCGGCAACACCTTCGTCCTCAAGCCTTCCGAGCGCGATCCCTCGGCGGCGGTGCGGATCGCCGAGCTCGCGGTGGAGGCCGGCCTGCCCGCGGGAGTGCTCAACGTCCTGCACGGCGACCGGGAGGCGGTGGATGGGCTCATCGCCCATCCGGAAGTCGACGCGGTGAGCTTCGTCGGCTCGACACCCATCGCGGAGCGGGTGTACCGGGCCGCGTCGCAAGCCGGCAAGCGGGTCCAGGCCCTCGGCGGCGCGAAGAACCACCTGGTGGTGATGCCCGACGCCGACCTCGACCAGACCGTCGAGGCCCTGATGGGATCCGCGTACGGCTCGGCCGGAGAGCGCTGCATGGCCGTCTCGGTGGCGGTGGCGGTCGGCGACGACGTGGCGGACGCCCTCGTCGAGCGGCTCTCCCCGCGGGTCCGCGACCTGCACATCGGAGGATTCGAGGACCCGCAGGCCGAGATGGGGCCGCTCGTGACCGGCGCGCATCGCAACCGGGTCCGCGGCTATGTCGACGCCGGGGTGGAGGAAGGAGCGGAGCTCGTGGTGGACGGCCGCGGGGTCGGCCCGACGACCGCCGGAAACGGGGGGAACGGAGGTACCGACTCCGACGGCGGCTTCTTCCTCGGGGGCTGCCTCTTCGACCGGGTGCAGCCGCAGATGTCGATCTACACCGACGAGATCTTCGGCCCGGTGCTGTCACTCGTGCGCGCGAAGAGCTACGAGGAGGCGCTCACCCTCGTCAACGACCACGAGTACGGGAACGGGGCCGCGATCTTCACCCGCGACGGCGACACCGCGCGCGACTTCACGACCCGGGCGAAGATCGGGATGATCGGAGTGAACGTGCCGATCCCGGTTCCGTCCGCGTTCCACAGCTTCGGCGGATGGAAGCGGTCGCTGTTCGGCGATCACTACATGCACGGCCCCGAAGGCGTCCGTTTCTACACGCGGCTGAAGACGATCACCCAGCGCTGGCCCTCGGGAGTGCGCGAGCAGGCCGACTTCAGCATCCCGACCCATCGCTGACGGGTCCGGCGGCCCGCGCCCCCCCCCCCCTGCCCCGCCCCTCCCTCCGCCCAGCCCACGCGCCGGGCCACCCCGCGCGGGCCCCAGCAAGTCCAGCAGCGCATCGCGCGGGCCGGCCGGAACCTCGGGGAACACCTGGGCGTCGAAGCACAGTCCGGCCCGCACCGCGCGGGTGCGCGGCAGGAGGCGGTCGTAGTAGCCCTTGCCGTGACCGAGGCGCCGGCCCCGGGCATCGAAGGCGAGGCCGGGGACGACGACGAAGTCGAGAGCCTCGGGGACGATCCGGCGTTCGGGATCGTCGCGCCGGGCCGGAGGAGGCTCCGGAATGCCCCACGTGCCGGGCACGAGCTCACCCATCGACTCGAGCCGCCAGAGTCCGAGATCCTCGCCGTCGCACCACGGCACGACCACCCGCCGGCCTTGCGCGAGCGCGGCCTCGATCGCTCGGGTGGTCGCGAGCTCCGAAGGCATGTTCACGTACCACAGCACCGTCGTCGCCGACCGGTAGGAGGCCAGTGCGCTAAGATTCCCGCACGCGGCGCCGGCGGCCTCCGCCCGATTGCGCACCGCGTTGCGCGCGGCCGCGGCGGCACGCCGCAGCTCGCGCTTGCCGGCCGCCAGCCGTTCGTCGTCCGTCACCGTATCGGTCCGCATGGTCCCCCCAAGAGATTCGCGCATGGAAGTGTACTTCGGCCTCGGATCGAACCTCGGAGACCGGCTCGCCCACCTCGAGGCGGCGCTTCGTGCCCTCGAGCACGCCGGGGCGCGGGACATCGTCGCCTCGCCGACCGTCGAGTCTCCCGCGCTCCTGCCGGCCGGGGCCCCGGCGAGCTGGAACCGGCCCTACCTCAACCTCGTCGCCCGCGCCCGGATCGCCCGCTCCGAGCCGGACGACTGGCACCGCGTGATCAAGTCGATCGAGACGCGCCTGGGGCGCGACCTCGCCGCCTCGCGGTGGTCGCCGCGCCCGGTCGACATCGACATCCTGCTCTGGGGCCGCCGGACGGTCCGCACCGAACGGCTGACGATTCCGCACCCCGAGATCCGGGAGCGGAGCTTCGTCCTCACTCCCCTCGCCCATCTCGCGCCCCTGATGGCCATACCGGGACACGGCGACTCCACCGTGCTCGAGTGGGCGGGCCGGGTGCGGCCCATCCCCCTGTGGATGGGGATCGTCAACTGCACGCCGGACTCGTTCTCGGGTGGCGGCGCGTTCGACCCGGCGCGGCTCGCCGCGGCGGTGGACGAGCAGGTCGCGGCCGGCGTGCACTGGATCGACCTCGGGGCCGAGTCGACCCGGCCAGGCGCCTGGCCGGTCTCGCCGGAGGAGGAGTGGAGACGCCTCGAGGCGCCGCTTCGCGAGGTCATCGCCCATCTTCGCGGGGCTCGTCTCCCCCCCGGGGTGAGCGTCGACACGCGCCATCCCGAGGTCGCGGAACGCGCGCTCGTGCTCGGAGCGCAGATGGTGAACGACGTCTCCGGTCTCGGCACGACGGGGATGCGCCGGCTTGCCCGCGAGAGCGGCGCCGAGTGGGTGGCGGTGCACGCCGTGAGCGTCCCCGCGGACCCCGGACGGCGGCTTCCCCCCCGGCCTCCGGCTCCGGACACCCTGGTGGACTGGCTCCCCCCCCCGCCCCCGGCGAGGGAGGGGCACGGGCTCGCTCCGGCCCCCGTGGGGGACGGGCTCGCCCGCCGGCGCCGGGAATGGGAGGACGACGGTCTCGACCCGGCCCGGATCCTCTTCGACCCCGGAATCGGCTTCGGCAAGGACAGCCTGCAGGCCCTCGATCTGTTTGCCGCGCTCGACCGGTTCCGCGCCGAGGGCTTCCGGGTGCTGGTCGGACATTCGCGCAAGGTGTGGTTTGCCGGAGGCGGACCGCCGGCCCCCGAACGCGACCCGGAAACCCTCGGCGCGTCGCTCGCCCTCGCCGCACGCGGAGTGGAAGTGCTGCGGGTGCACGACGTCGCCCTGCACGCGCGCGCATACCGGTCCTGGGCACACGTCGCGGAGCCGCCGCCGGCCCCCTCGCGAACGGGCGGCGCCTGAGCATGCCCGGGACCGCAGGCGTATAATCGAACGGGAGGCAGGCACCCCCGGCTCTCCCGACATGACCACCGCGATTTCCGCCCCCGTGCGCCCGCTCCTCGAGCTCGGCGACGAACAGCTCCTGCGGTACAACCGCCAGATCATGCTGCCCGAGATCGGGGTCGAGGGACAGGAATGCCTGTGGGGGTCCCGGGTGCTCCTCGTGGGACTGGGCGGCCTCGGCTCCCCGATCGCGATGTACCTCGCCGCGAGCGGCGTGGGACACCTCGTCCTCGTCGACCACGACGCGGTGGATCTCTCGAACCTGCAGCGCCAGATCGTGCACACCACCGCATCGCTCGGGGAGCCCAAGGTCCGGTCCGCGGCGCGCACCCTGGCCGCCCTCAACCCGGAGGTCCGGGTGGACCCGATCGCGCATGCCCTTCGCGGGGAGTCGCTCCGCGACGAAGTCGCGGCGGCCGACGTGGTGGTGGAGGCGACCGACAACTTCGAGGCGCGGCGCGCGCTCAACCGCGCGTGCGTCGATGCGGGGCGGCCGCTCGTCTCCGGCGCGGTCATCCGCATGGAGGGCCAGGTCGCGGTGTTCCGCCTGGACCGCCCGGACGGGCCGTGCTACGAGTGCCTGCACGGCGCCGTCACGGCGCCGCCCGGCACCTGCGCGGACAGCGGGGTGCTCGGCTCCGTCGCCGGGATCATCGGCACCGTCCAGGCGACCGAGGTGGTGAAGACGCTCCTTGGCGTCGGGGAGGACCTCGAGGGCCGGGTGCTCGTGCTGGACGCGCTGCGGATGGAGTGGCAGACCGTCCGGCTCCGGCGCAACCCCCGCTGCCCCGCGTGCGGCGATCGGCGATGAGCCCGGAGCTCCCGGTGCTCGCCGACACTCGCGGACGGGCGCTCCGCGACCTTCGCATCTCGGTCACCGACCGGTGCAACTTCCGGTGCGTCTACTGCATGCCGCGCGAGGTGTTCGGCGCCGACCACGCCTTCCTCGACCGCAAGGAGGTGCTGAGCCTCGAGGAGATCGCGCGCCTCGCCGGCCTGTTCGTGGACCGGGGGGTGCGCAAGATCCGGCTCACCGGAGGCGAGCCCCTCGTGCGCCGGGGGCTCGAGACCCTGGTGGAGAAGCTCGCGGCGATTCCGGGGCTCGAGGACCTCAGCCTCACCACGAACGGATCGCTGCTGACCCCGGCGCGCGCCCGGGCGCTGCGCGCCGCGGGGCTCAGACGCATCACGGTCAGCCTCGATGCCCTGGACGACGTGGTCTTCAAGCGGATCAACGACGTCAACTTCCCGGTATCCGGGGTGCTGCGGGCCATCGACGCGGCGGCCGAGGCGGATCTCGCCCCGGTCAAGGTGAACATGGTGGTCAAGGGGGGCGGGAACGAAGACCAGATCGTCCCCATGGCCCGGCAGTTCCGGGGCACCGGCCACATCGTGCGCTACATCGAGTACATGGACGTCGGCAATTCAAACGGCTGGGAGCTCGCGGACGTGGTGCCCGCGGGGGAGATCGTCCGGCGGATCGACGAGACGTTCCCGCTCGAGCCGGTCGGCGCGAACTATCCGGGGGAGGTCGCCAAGCGCTGGCGCTACCGCGACGGCGCGGGAGAGATCGGGGTCATCTCGTCGGTCAGCCAGCCGTTCTGCGGCGGCTGCACGCGGGCCCGGCTCTCGGCCGAAGGGCGGCTCTATACCTGCCTCTTCGCCACTTCGGGTCACGACCTTCGCGCGGTGCTGCGCTCCGGCGCCGACGACGACGAGATCCCGGCCCGGCTCCCGCGCCTCTGGGGGCGGCGCCGCGACCGCCACCCCGAGCTTCGCACCGCCCCACCCCCGGTCCCCGGCCCGCCCGCAGCTGGGGCCGGCGCGACGATCGCTACTCGGAGCTTCGCACCGCCGAAACCCGGGTCACGGGGCCGCGCGCGCTCGAAGGGGCGCGCGGTGCGCAGACCGCGGCCCGCATCGAGATGTCCTATATCGGAGGCTGAGATGTCCGGCCCGTCCGGCTCCCTCCCCCCCACCGCACCGCGCGCCCGCTTCGGCGAGGTCCCGACCGTCCGGGGGCCGGCTCCTCGGGCCGCGCGGTGAGCGCTCCCCTCCCCTATCCCCGCGACGCGGTCACCGGGGTGGTCCTGGCCGGCGGACGTGGCTCCCGGATGGGGGGCGTCGACAAGGGACTCGTCGAGGTGGCGGGCCGGGCGATGGTCGAGCACGTCCTCGCCGCCCTCGGGCCGCAGGCCGGGGCGATGGCGATCAACGCCAACCGCAGCGTCGATCGCTACGCCCGCTACGGGCATCCCGTCATTCGGGACCGGCTGGACGGCTACCAGGGACCGCTCGCGGGAATGGCGAGCGCCCTCGCCGCCGCCGAGACCGAGCTCGTGCTCGTCGTGCCCTGCGACTCGCCTCTCGTGGCTCCGGCCCTCGGGCCGCGCCTGCACGCCGCCCTTGGGGCGCGGAACGCGAACGTCGCGGTGGCGCACGACGGCGAACGCATGCACCCGGTGTTCGTCCTGCTGCGCCGCTCCGCGCTCGCCGGACTCGAGGACTTCCTCGCCCGCGGCGAACGCAAGATCGACCGCTGGTTCGCGGAAGAGAATACCGAAGTCGTCGACTTCTCCGACCTCCCGGACATGTTCCTCAACGTGAACCGCGACGCGGACCGGGCCAAGCTCGAGACACGCCTGACGAGCGGCCGCGGCGCGCCCGGCGCACCCGCGGACGCGCCCCCTTCGGAGCGTCCGCGGGGGAGAGCGGCGACCGGCGCGGGCGGAGACGAGGCCAGCGGTGCGGAACCCGGTGCGCAAGCGCAGAGGACTCCGGCGACAACGCGACGACGTCGCCCGACCGGGGGCGACACGGCGAGCCTCCGCCCCCCCGTGTTGGGATTCGCGGGCTACAGCGGGAGCGGCAAGACGACGCTCGCCGCCGGCGTCGTGCGGGCGCTCGCCGAGGCCGGGGTCCGGGTCGCCGCGGTCAAGCATGCCCACCACTCGTTCGACGTGGACCGGCCGGGCAAGGACAGCTACGAGCTGCGCCGGGCCGGGGCGGTGCAGACCCTCGTCGCCTCCCGCCACCGCTGGGCGCTCGTGACCGAGGCGAGGCCGGGGCGCGAGCCGAGGGTGGACGAGCTCGTCGATCGGCTAGACTGGGCTGCGGTCGACATCGTGCTCGTGGAGGGCTTCAAGCACGCGGAGTTCCCGAAGATCGCGGTCGGCCGCGGAGACGCTCCGGTGCTCGTGGACGATCCCTTCGTCGTGGCGGTGGCCACGCCCGGCGCCGGCGGCGCCGGCGGCGCGCGAGCGAACCCGCGGGCGCTCCCGCGCCTCGATCTCGACCGGCCCGACCGCGTGGCCCGTTTCATCGTCGAACGATTCCTGACCACCTGAGGTGGCCTTCGATGCAGAACCCTCTCGCCGCCCCGATCGCGCCCCTGGACCCGTCCTGCATGGACGACTTCGACCCGTCCTCGCTCCTCGTGGAGCAGGCCCTGGAGCGGATCCGGGCGCTTGCCGCCCCGGTCGCGGGGGTCGAACGGGTGGCGATCCGCGAGGCCCTGGGCCGGGTGCTGGCCGAGTCGGTGCGCTCCCCGCTCGACGTGCCCTCCCACGACAATTCGGCCATGGACGGTTACGCGGTTCGCGCCGCCGACACCGGGGGCGACCTCCCGGTGGCGCTCCGGGTGCTCGGAACCGCATGGGCCGGGCGTCCCTTCCCCGATCCGGTCGGTCCCGGGGAATGCGTGCGCATCATGACCGGAGCGGTCATGCCGGCCGGCACGGACTCCGTCGTCATCCAGGAGAAGACGCAGCCCGGCCCCCCGAACACGGTGCGCTTCAGCGAGCGGCCCCGCGCGCGCGACAACGTGCGCGACGCGGGCGAGGACATCCGCCGGGGCGCGACGGTGCTCCCCGCGGGGCAGCGGATCGGTCCGGCCGAGCTCGGCGTGCTCGCTTCCCTCGGCACGGTCGAGGTGAGCGTGCGGCGCCGGCTGCGGGTCGCGTTCTTCTCCACCGGCGACGAGCTGCGTTCGCTCGGGGAGCCGCTCGAGGCGGGCTGCGTCTACGACAGCAACCGCTACACCCTGCTCGCCATGCTGCGCGCAATCGGGGCCGAAGTGCTGGACCTCGGGGTGGTGCGCGACGTACGCGAGGACGTCGAGCGGGCATTCCGGGAAGCCGCGGCGGCCGCCGACGCGATCGTCACCTCGGGCGGGGTCTCGGTCGGCGAGGCGGACTTCGTCAAGGAGACGCTGGAGAAGACCGGGGAAGTGGGGTTCTGGAAGATCGCCATGAAGCCCGGCCGCCCGCTCGCGTTCGGCCGGGTGGGCGACGCGCTCTTCTTCGGCCTGCCCGGCAACCCGGTCTCCGTGATGGTCACGTTCTACCAGTTCGTCCAGCCGGCCCTTCGCCGGATGATGGGAGAGCCCGCGGCTTCGCCGGTCCGGTTCCGGGTGCCGAGCGCCTCCCGGCTTCGCAAGCGCCCGGGACGGGTCGAGTTCCAGCGCGGGGTGCTCGCATACGACGAGACCGGCCGACTCACCGTGCGCAGCACCGGCGGGCAGGGCTCCGGCATCCTGAGCTCGATGCACGAAGCGAACTGCTTCATCGTGCTGCCGCTCGAGAGCGAAGGGGTGGAGCCGGGCCGCGAGGTGGACGTCGAGCCCTTCGGCGGCGTCACCGGATGCGCGCCGTGAGCACGCTCGCGGAGATGGATCCGCCCCGGGCGGCGGCCGGCCCGGAGCCCGGGGGCGGCGCGCCCTGGCGACCGCGGATGACCGAGGCCGGACTCGCCCCCACGCACGAGATCACGGTCGTCGACGAGTACGGAACCCCGCGCCCGGCCCACGTCGCGGGCGAGTCGCCGCTCACCCTCAAGGTGGACGACCGGGAGATCGTCACCCTGATGACCCTCGGGACCCACCCCGAGGCGCTCGCCCTCGGGTACCTGCGCAACCAGCGGCTCGTCGAGCGGCTCCGCGACGTGGAATCGGTGGAGGTCGACTGGGACTTCGAGACGGTCCACGTGCGCACCTTCGCCGGGAACGGAATCGCGGACCTCGAGGAGAAGCTCGCGCGGCGGACGGTGACCACCGGCTGCGGCCAGGGGACGGTGTTCAGTTGCACGATCGACATGATTTACGACTCGAAGGTGCCGCAGGTCGAGGTCCGGCAATCGCTCGTGTACGACCTGCTCCGCGAGATCGGCGCCTACAACGAGATCTATCGCCAGGCGGGCGCGGTGCACGGCTGCGCGCTCTGCCAGGGGACCCGGATCCTCAGCTTCGTCGAGGACGTCGGCCGCCACAATGCGGCGGACGCGATCGCGGGGCAGATGTGGCTGGACGAAACCGTCGGGGAAGACAAGATCTTCTACACCACCGGGCGGCTCACCTCCGAGATCGTGATGAAGGTCACCCAGATGGGCATCCCGGTGCTGCTGTCGCGCTCCGGGGTCACCCACATGGGCCTCGAGCTCGCCGAGATCACCGGAGTGACGATGATCGCGCGCGCCAAGGCCCGCCACTTCCTCGTCTATACCGGCGCGTCGAACGTGGTGTT
>MKWU01005891.1_pt1 | contig 12910 bp, 10 predicted proteins | sample 809101 | NCBI WGS metagenome assembly MKWU01 (sample SAMN05860141, study PRJNA318959) | sponge metagenome | host: Aplysina aerophoba | place: Slovenia: Piran, Adriatic Sea, Gulf of Piran | collected 2013-05-07 | reverse complement strand
GCTCAGGCGCGACGACGAGGAAATAGGACGTCGGCGCCCCCTTCTTCTCGGAGCCGTACTTGGGATTGGCGCTGACGTGGATGACTTCCTTCGGCCTACCGTACTCGTCGACCTCTGCGCTGCGCGCAGACAGGAAATCATTGAAGTCGCCGATGATGGCGCCCAGGTTCTTGCCGGTCGTGATAGCGCCCCAGCCGCCGATGGAGTGGAATCGCACGGCGATCGCCCCGTCCGGAAGGAGCGACGGCGTCTCGTCGGCCGTCACCTCGTAGGGATGCGGCACGCCGAGAACCATGAAGGACTCCCCTTCCGCCGCCGTTCTACCGTCGGTCCGGGCACGCTGGCCCGTGGCGTACTCGTACGCGCCGATGATGTGCTCCGGCCGGAAATCCCTCGACCCGAGGCCATAGATGCCGTTGAACAGCCGCGGCATCCGGTCCAGAGTTAGTTCCGGGAATCCGCTTACGACCGGATGCCCGTCCAACTTGAGCGCCTTGTTCAGCGCCGTCCGCGTGTCGCGCCCCATGGGGTTGTCGCCCGCCATCGGCTCGTCGGTCCGCTCGATGATGATCGCATTGCGCTTGCCGGCCAGCGCTTCGACGACCGCTCGTTCGGGGAACGGCCGGAAGACGTTGAGGTGGATCGATCCCACCTTTGCGCCACGTGTCTGCCGCAGGTAGTCGACGACCGCTTCGCAGTTCTCGGCGGCCGAGCCGAGCGACACGAAAACCGTGTCGGCATCGTCCGTCTTGTACTGCGTGACCAGATCGTAGTGGCGGCCAGTCAAGCGGCCGAATTCCTCGTAAGCCTCCTCGAGGAACTCCAGGATCGGCTCGACGAAGTTGTTGCGCCGGGCGACCACGCCCTGCATGTAGTGTTCCTGATTCTGCACCGGCCCGAGGAGCACCGGATTCGTCAGGTCGATCATCTTCGGCACGCGACGGCGCGTCGGGCCAAACAGCGTGCGCTGCGACTCGGTTGGACATTCGATGATGTCCTCCGGCGCACCAAGAAACTTCCGGAGAAGCTCGGACTCATGGCGGTAGAAGGTGCGCTCGAGGTGCGAGGTCAGGAAGCCGTCCTGGACGTTCATTCCCGGCGTGAGGCTGAGTTCGTTGACCTTGCGCAGGATCAGCGCCTGGTCGGCCGCCTGTTGGGCGTCCTTGGCGAACAGGATGGTCCAGCCGACATCGAGCGCCCCGTAGACGTCGTCGTGCCCGCAGTGCACGTTCAGCGCATGCTTGGTGAGCGCTCGCGCCACGACCTCGACCACCATCGTCGACGCCTTGCCCGGAGCGTGGTAGTACTGCTCAATCCCGTAGACGATGCCCTGGCCGGAAGTAAAGTTGACCACGCGTCGCCCGCACACCGAGTGGGCGATGGCACCGCCTTGGGCGGCGTGCTCCCCTTCGGCTTCGACGGCCAGAGTACTCTGGCCGAATACGTTCAGCCGTCCCTCCGCGAAGGACTGCTGGTACAGTTCGCCACCTTCGGTCGACGGAGTGATCGGATAGAATATCCCCGCATCGGCAATTCGGGCTTCCGTGTGGTACGAAACCAGCTGGTTGCCGTTTGCCGTGATACGTTCACCTGGATATTGGGGACGTGCACTCATGACCTGCTCTCCAAACACACACCGGACCATCCGGCCACAGCACGCGGCCGCAAAATCTCCGTCAGCAAGGCGACGGCCCGTAGTCCGATCAGGCCCTCACCCATAAGTATCATAGCGAGACGCGAGCCGAGCGGCAATCTTCGCCTCGGCGATTCCATGCTCGTTGCTAGGCAGACGGCTGCTTGGTGCGCCGAGCGCTCGCGGCAATTACTGGGCGGCGAGGCTCAAAGGAAGCTTCTTGCGTACCCTCTTGGCTTCGGTCATTCCCTAGACGGCGTGCTTGGGCATTTCATTGCCGAACCCGCTCTCTTGGCATCCAATCGCTTGACGATTTCCCGGTATCGGCGGCGATCATCGCTGCGCTTTACCGCCCGATAGCGCCCCGGACGGATCCCTGCGTATTGGCGTGCCGCCCGGGCGCCTGTTCTCGATCTTTCGCATGCCGCGGCATGCGGCCAGTTTGGTTGGCAGGCATTGCGTGTCATGAGGATCGTCCCGGCCGGCCCAGCGCTCCGGACGAGGCCGCCTGCCCGGTGACACCCACTCGACGCCACCGAGGCGGTTCGTACGGTCGCCGGAACGGCTTACCGCACCAAGCGGAGCCCGCAACTCAGCAGGTTCGGTGCCCGTCGAACCACTCGGATCGCTGTACCGTTGCCGGATTCTGCACAAAGGCAGAAACAATTGACCGCAAATGAAATCGGGGGCCTGGCGCGAGTCCGGTTTCCTTGTCAGCGCCCGAAGCCACGCCGATCACAGCCGAAGGGGGATGGGCAGGAGTCTGCCGGCAGAACCCTGCATCGGATTCCTCGCAAGCTCGTTCCCGCCCACAAGGCCCGCTGCTATGCTGCTCTGTGTCGGCACGCCCTCCGCCGGCCGCACATGGCGGATCGCAGGACAATTGCGCAGCACGCCGCTGTTGCACCAGCCGAGCCCACCCCGCCCGCGGTCGTCGGCAGCGTGCATTACCCCGACTCTGATGGTCACTTCTTGCCGGAAAGCCCGCGCCCAGCCCGCGCCATTATGAACGTGCGCTTTGCCTTCCAGCACCACTTCGGCAAGGTCGACGACATCGCGCTGGAAGGCGACATGTTCCTGTACTACGAGCGTGGGAACCCTGCTGCGAGCATCGCGCCGAACATCTTCGTGGTACGGGACCATGACTTGGGGGACCGGCCGGTCTACAAGCTCTGGGAGGAGGGTAAGCCGCCGGACTTCGCACTGGAGGTGATCTCGCCGTCGAGCGCGCTCCGCAACGCGAAGAAGAAGCGGGCGCTGTACGCTCGGCTGGGGATCGGCGAGTACTTCCTGTTCCAGCCGGACCCGCGCAAGCGGGGACGACGGCTGGTGGGGTACCGGTTGTGGGGCGGGTCCTATGAAGAGGTGCTTGAGGAGCCCGATGGTGCGCTGCACAGCACGATGCTGGGCGTTTCGTTGCGGGTTGAAGGCACGAACTTGCGGGTGCGCAGCCTGGAATCTGGGCAGGATTATGCGTGGATCGAGGAGAACCGCCGGATAGTCGAAGCCCTCCAAGCGCGGTCCGAACCCGAGGCTGGGGCACGTCAGCGGGCCGAGGCGCACGTGGCGGAATTGGAGGCATTGCTCCGCCAGCGCGGAGACTAAGGCTCCCGAGATCGTTGATGCTGCCGGGGTGAAGGACCGGCCTTGGCCCTGGCGCCAGGTGCGCTTGCGAACGCGGACGGTTTCCCTACCGACTTACTGAGGATCGATATCTCGCACGCACGCTGCAAAGAGCGAGGGAGCCCTTGAACATGTTGCCTTCGGACTTCCCACACCAACCCACGCACCGGAGCATGTTGGGCTACCTAGCGATCTCGATCCTGTGGCTCCTGCCGGTCGCGGGCATCAAACGGCGCATGGATCAGTTGCCCTTGCGGCCGGACTCGGCCTTCCAACTCCTGCTCGGCTGAACACTCGCCTCTGGGTTGTCGGCTTGGCGGTGGCTCGCCGGTGGTGTGTAGGCTCGCCCGCCGGGCTGTGCGGCTGGGCCTGCAGCGGCCTCCCAGCGCCGTCGCTGCGTTCTCGCCCAGCCCCTCAGCGGGGCTGACTCGCCGCCGTGCAGGGGTCGCCCGCGCCCCGTATCTACCACCGCCTCCCGGCGCTGTTCGTCCCAAACATTGAATCTGTCTGAGCGGTTCATGCCGGTGCGGCTTGACCCGCGCAACCAGGCTGTATCCTGTCAGGAAGGATATCGATTCCGTGAGCGAATACCAGTATTACGAGTTCCAAGCGGTTGACCGCCCGCTCGATGAGGCGGACATGGAGGCATTGGGTGGGCTCTCGTCGCGAGCAACGATAACCTCCACGACATTCACAAACGAGTACCACTGGGGCGATTTCCGTGGCGATCCCCGCAAGATGATGGAACGATGGTTTGACTTGCATCTGTACCTCGCCAATTGGGGAACGCGGAGGTTGATGATCCGGCTACCCAAGCGGCTCATCGACCAATCGCGGCTCGATGATTTCGTGACCGAGGTAGACGAAGTCGAGGTGTATGGATCTGGCGAATACCTGATCGTCGACATTTCTTTCAATTCCGAGGAATCGGGATACGAGTACGAAGACCAAGAAGACGGCTCTGGATTGCTCAGTTCTCTGGCACCGCTGCGCAGCGACCTGCTCTCAGGGGATCTCAGGCTCTTCTATCTTCTCTGGCTGACCGCCGTGGAGCGCGGCCTACTCGCCGACCATCGCGAGGAACCGCTTCCGGGAATCGGGCCCTTAAGCGCTCCGCTTACGGCATTCGCCGAGTTTTTCGGGATTGATCGGGATCTTGTGCGAGCGGCCGCCGCGTCGCCCGCCACTGGCGATAGGAGCTTTTCCTTCGCCGACGCGTCTCGCATAGTCATCGAATCCATCCCGGAAGATGGGAAGACCGCGTTGCTTGTGCGGCTGGCCAACGGCGACCCTCACGTAGGAGCGGAGATCCGGCGCCAGATTCGCGTCGCCTGGGAGGACACCGAAGGGCAGCGCCGGACGGTTGCAGAGATTCGCAAACGTGCCTCGGCCGTTCGCGAGGAGCGGAGAGTCGAGCAGGCAAGACGGAAGGAAGCGGAGCGACTCCGCAAGGCAAAGGAAGCCGCGCAAGCTCAGCGGGCGCGCCTAGATTCAATGAGACGCCGGGGAGCGCGAGTCTGGGACGAAGTGGAGAGGGAGATCGCGTACACCAGTGCGAGCAGCTACGACCGGGCAGTGGAATTGCTCGCCGACCTGCGCGCGTTGGCACGAGAGAATGGCTCCGAGGTCGCGTTCGCAAAGCAAGTGGAATCTATTCGGGAACGGCATGCTCGGAAACGGGCGTTCATCACACGCTTGGATGCCCACCGGATCGGCCTCGGTTGAGTGGAAAACCACACTGCGGCGGGTCGCTGGCTCCAACCACCAAGCACTCTCTCCGCGGTCCCGCCCCACTCTCCGATGGATGTTGCGGACTGCATCCTGCGCGACCACATATCCTCGGACGGCAGACGAATGAAGTGCCCCGACAGTCGATGCACGAACCCTTGTCTTGGCGTACCGGTCCCTTACGGCTCTGTCAGCAGCACTCCCAGCGCCGAGACCACGCGGCCGGGACGCCGACGATGCATCGCCGTCCCCAGCCGACGGGCGGCTTCCTCGCGCTCCATTGCGCCGACGCCTTCTGCCAGGGCACGCATCCTTTCCCTGCTCCGCATAGGTGCAAGCATCCGGAAAAGCAATCCTAGCGTGTGAGCCAGACCCTCTTCCAGGCCGAATCCCCGCGTGCTGCGGTCCGAATGACGACCGGGCTGGATCCCAGTCCCTGATCGGTGCCACAATTCCAAGTGCTCGATCAGCTGCAAGCCCCCCATCGCACCCCGCGCAGGGCAGCGGTAATTTGCGGCGTGGTCGGCGCGGGTAGTTGCCGAACCTCATTCTCGCTACTGGCCGGGCCACGCGCCCGCACTCTCAATTCGTATTGGGGTGCAGAAGTGGACGCCTCCGCATCCGTGAGGTGTCCAGGATGTCTCATCAGAGCTTCGATTGCGGGCTCCAGGAACATGTGCGGGAACGCTGGCGAAGCGGCCGAGGCGGTTCGCCGGCGGCGCCGGCGCATCGCCCTCCATCCTGAGCCCCTCGCAGAAGGTTAACGTGAACGAGGCTCGGACGGTCTTGGATGTGGCCGCCCTGAGCTGTGGCTCAAGAGACCCACTGATTGCCCGGGCTTCGACCACTGGCCCACGAGAGTTCATTTCGCACTCGCCGCCGTCATTCGTTTCATAGCCTCCTGCGGCAGCAACGACCTTCTCTGCATCGGAGACGGAGCCGATGGCTCCGATTAGGCGAAATGCGTCACTCGGCTCAAACATGTCGGCCGCAAGGATGCCGATTGATTCGATTTCCCCCGGGCCTGTTCCCAGACTTGCGTCAGTGCGTCCTTTAGAACTCCCTCCGCGTTGAATTTCGTGAGCGCGGGGGGGGGGGCGGCTCGGGTGGTCCAACTGGGGGCGGTGGTGGCGAATCGGGTGGTCCTGGCTGGGTTGGCTCGGACTCAAGCCTGGGTCGCGGCCAGACGTTCTTGCTCTTCGCATAGGCCATTGTCATTTCCACTGCTTGTTCGTCGATCCCGTTTGTGCCGAGCCGGTCTCGTCAGGGGTAGGGCACGTGGCGGTAGCCCTGCTGGATCGCAGTCGCCAGTTCCTGCTCTGAGTGGGCCGCCAGATCACGAATCGTTTCCTGCTGATGCTCCGCGAGGGAGCCGAGGCGGTCAGGAGCCTTCAACCGCTGCAATTTCAGGCGCAGTTTCATACGCCGTCGCATCGCTTCCGCTGCGGGCCCGTCGGCCACGACTAACACAAGGGGGTTGCGTAGGATACGCGCGGCGGGACCATCAGCGCCCTTCTGCACATGCAGGCGCCCGGCTAGCTTCGGGAGGTCCTCAACTACGGCCCCGATGGTGACGCCTTCGTAGGCGAGCACCACAGGTTTCGTACGACCGTCAGCAACCTCGGCCGGCATGTCGAACGGGCCGCCGTGGAACGTAACGGCCTCAAACGTCATCACTTGCCAATGACAACTGTGTCAGCGGAAGCTTGGGCCATCGAACCGTCTTGGCGATCTCGGAACTCTCCCACGCCGAATACTCCCGAATTGACTCGCTCCTATGCTGTCGGGCGGGTAGCCTGAGTTGGAGAAAGGCATCAACTCCTTGTCTCGACGTAAGGCTGAGGATGGAATCAAGTCCGGATTCTGGGGAGCGGACTGGATCGTTGCAGCTTCGCTCACCGCGATGCGTAAACCCTCAGCGATGTCCAGCCCCGCATCAGGTTGGATCGGGCACTTGGCCATCACGGGATCGTTCGATCCTGTGTGGGCGGAAGAGCAAAGGCTATTCCTTCACCGCGGCGGCATCAACGGCGTTGGGAGCCTTGGCCTCCACCTTGGCGGACCAATGCCTCCAATTCGGCCAAGCGCGCCTCGGCTCGACGGCGTGCCTCGACTTCGGCTTCAGTTCTGGCCTCGGCGGCTTCAACTCTGGCCCGGGCAGCTTCAGCATCGGCCCGGGCAGCTTCAGCATCGGCCCGGGCAGTAGTGGCGTCGGCCTGGGCCGCAGCAGATTTGGCCCGCTCCGCCTCGACAATCTGGCGCTGCTCCTCGACCCACATATACTCGTGCCCGGATTCCAAGCTGCGCAACCGCAAGTTCGTGCCTTCGACCTGCAACGAAACTCCTAGCGCAGTGCTGTGCAGAACACCCCCGGCCTCCGCAGGAACCGCCTCGTATGATTCGCCCCATAATCGGTACCCCACCAGCCGCCGCCCCCGCTTACGCGGGTCCGGCTGGAACAGGAAGTACTCGCCGATCCCCAGACGAGCGTACAGCGCCCGCTTCTGCACCGCGTTGCGGATCGCACTCGACGGCGAGATCACCTCCAGCGCGAAGTCCGGCGGCTTGCCCTCCTCCCACAACTTATAAACCGGGCGGTCCCCGAGGTCATGCTCCAGCACCACGAATATGTCGGGCGCGATGCTCGCCGCCGGGTTGCCCTCCTCGTAGTACAGGAACATGTCGCCTTCCAGCACGACATTCTCGGCCTGGTCGAAGTGCTGGTGGAGGGCGGAGCGCACGTTCACTACGGCGCGGGCTTGGAGGGGGTTGTCGGGCAAGAAGTGACCGTCCGAGTCGGGGTAATGCACGCTGTCCACGACCGCGAGCGGAGTGGCCTCGGCTGGCGCGACAGCGGTGTGCTGCGCAATAGTCCTGCGATCCGCCATGTGCGGCCGGCGGAGGGCGTGCCGGCACAGATCAGCATAGCATCGGGCATCGAGCCTTGGCGCGGCCGAGTGGCCGAGCGAGGTTGTCCGCACCCCGCGTGCAGATACTCACGCCGCGCTAACGCGGCCGGGCCAGCAACCGGCTGGCCAGCGGGTCCGAACACACTGTCTGCCAAACGGCACCATGACCACGGTTCGTAGATCGAAATCGATTAGGTAGCCGACTCCTTGGGCACCACGGCTATAGCTACGGGCCATGCGGAACAGCCAAGCGAATATGAAGGTCCAAGGCAGACTGGCTAGCACCGTTGTCCGAAGGGGGAAGGAGCCCCGATCTCCGTGCTACCCCGCACGCAGATCTGCCGTGATGAGACGTGTTGCGGAACTGAATCTGACGCCCCGCTCATTCCAGCCTCTGCGAAATGGAGTTGCATGCCCGAACGCAGACCGTTCAAAGTTCGCCTCGCTGTCTCGGCCCGCCTCATGCGGCCGAATCAGGACCACACGCTCATCAGGATGCAGCTTCCACCCGATTTGGACCCCCATCCCGAAAGGAAAGATCAGCAATTCGACAGGGCCTGCTCATTGGACAGATCTTGGCGAACCTGCCAAGGTTGAGGTTCTCGATGGCTCGGTTCTCTGGCACCGCTTCGCGGCGACCTGCTCTCCGGGGATCTCAGGCTGTTCTATCTTCTCTGGTTGACCGCTGTGGAGCGCGGCCTACTCGCAGACCATTGCGAGGAACCGCTTCCAGGAATCGGGCCCTTAAGCACTCCGCTTGAGGCGTTCGCCGAGTTTTTCGGGATTGATCGGGATCTTGTGCGAGCGGCCGCCGCGTCGCCAGCCACTGGCGATAGGAGCTTTTCCTTCGCCGAAGCGTCTCGCGTAGTCATCGAATCCATCCCGGAAGACGGGAAGACTGCATTGCTTCTGCGGCTGGCCAATGGCGACCCTCACGTAGAAGCAGAGATCCGCCGCCAGATTCGCGCCGCCTAGGAGGACACTGAAGGGCAGCGCCGGACGGTTTCGGAGATTCGCGAACGTGCCTCGGCCATTCGCGAGGAGCGGAGGGTCGAGCAGGCAAGACGGAAGGAAGCGGAGCGACTCCGCAAGGCAAAGGAAGCCGCGCAAGCTCAACGAGCGCGCCTAGATTCCATGAGGCGCCGCGGAGCGCGAGTCTGGGAAGAGGTTGAGAGGGAGATCGGGTACAGCAATGCGAGCAGCTACGACCGGGCCGTGGGCTTGCTCGTCGACCTCCGAGCGCTGGCACGAGAGAATGGCTCCGAGGTCGCCTTCGCAAAGCAGGTGGAATCTATTCGCGAACGGCATGCTCGGAAACGGGCGCTCATCGAACGCTTGGATGCCCAGCGGATCGGCCTCGGTTGAGCGGGAAACCACACTTCGACTGATCGCTGGCTCCAACTGCCAAGCACGTTCTCCGCGGTTCCGTCCCACTCTCCGATGGAGACGCCGGAATGCATCCGGCGCCTCCACATATCCTCGGAAATATCCTCGGAAGGCAGACGAATGAAGTGCAACGGACAGTCGATGAACGCACACCTGTCTTGCCTTTCCACTCCCGGCGCTGCCAGCAGCGCTCGCAGCGCCGAGAGCGCGCGGCGGGGACGCCGACGATGCGTCGCCATCCCCAGCCAATCGGCGGCTTCCTCGCGTTCCGTTGCCGCGACCCCTACTGCCACGACACGCATCCCTTCCCTGCTCCGCATACGTGCAAGCATCCAGAAAAGCAATCCTAGCGTGAGAGCCAGATCCTCTTCCAGTCCAAATCCCTGCGTGCTGTAGTCCGAGCGAGGATCGGGTTGGACCTCACTCGCTGATGGATGCCGCAATACCAAGTGCTCGATCAGCTGTGAGTTCCTTCCTCCCAATGGTGCGGCGCACAGGGCAGCGGTACTGTGCGGCGTGGCCGGTGCGCAGTCCTAGCTTGAGTGGCAAGCCGTTTCTGAGGCGTCTAGGCCGCACTCGGGGAGCATCCGCCCACGGCACCGATACTACGGACCCGCAGCTCTGCCACTACCAGACTTTGAAGAGTTTGGTCGATTCGTGAGAGATGAGCTTGAAGACTGGTACGAGAGGGGATCTCTGAGCCCTCGCGCGGCGAGTTTGCACCTCGGTTGGAATCTCACTCGCCCCCAATGCAGTGTCCGGGCTTCTCGCAGGAAATGTGGCGGCATGTGGAAGGGATGGCCTTAGCCTGCAGCGGGAGCCAACCCACATGCACAGGCTGCGTGCCAAACACGCAATGCGCACGGCAGGAGGCCGGTCTGGCGCCTAGCGGCCGGCCATAGTTGACGCTGAAAGCTTCGAGGCAATGTTGGGGCGATGCTCAGAGTTGGTCTTGATGGGTTAGGAAGGGCCTGCCGGCGGCGGGGGAGACCGGCGCACCATCTCAGACACACGCAGCTGGTCGTGGAAGGGGGTTGGGGCTGTGCGGCCGGCATGGCGATCCCGCTCAGTGCGTTGCGCAGGGGGCTCCCGCCAGCCTCGCGCATGGATTTCCCACACGGCACGCTGCCAGCCCGGCCCAGCAGCGTGTCGGCCCATGGCCGTCATGGGCCGGGCCGCCTCACGCCCCCCTGCCGAGAACCGACCGCTGCGGTTCCAGAAGCCAGGCCCGGCCAGCCCGGTGTTGTTCCAACCTTATTTCGTCCAATTTGTGCCAGATTCCGCCGTCACGAAATGGTTGGGAAATCGGACGAATCTGGAATGGCAGGCAGCAGTGAATGCCCGGCCAGTGGCGTATGGCATGCAACTTACGGGTGCTCTTACAGCCATTCCCTTCCTGCAATCGCAGATCTACGTGAGAAACCCTCAGCGTCGCCTCGCGGAAGAATTTGGGAAATTCTGACGGAATAGCGTGAGATCCAACACCCGGCGGGCACGGCTACGGCGGTCCGCGCTGCGTCTGCCGATAGCGCACCATGGTTTGCAGTTGCTGGTAGGCCTTCCACAGCACCTCGTTGCCCGGCAGTTCCCGGTGCTTCTTCGGGCGCCAGCCGCGCAGCCGCGCCAGCAGCACGACCCACGTGCGAATGTCTGCGGCCGGCGGCTGGCCGCGCTCGCCCGGCGGGCGCAAGCCTTCCGCCTCCGCGACGGCCTCGATCACGGCCATCTCGTCCCCTGTGAGCACCTCCGCAGCCGGCGTCTGCGGCGCGTCCCGGGCGTAGCGCTCCAAGCTGAACACGCGCCAGGCCGTGATCGCGTCGAACACCAGGCACTTGCCCAGCGCCTGCGCATCGTGCAGCCGCCGGTCCTCAATCCGCGTGCCACTCTTGAGCAGCCGGAAATACTCCTCGATCGCCCAGCGCCGCTCGTACCAACTCACGATCCGCTCGGCCCACTGCGCTGTGCGCTCGCCCTCGCTCGACAGCAGCAGCCACTCCAGCCCCGCTTCGCCCTCCGGCGGCTCCCGCTCCAGCACCCGCACCAGCCACACCGGCAACGCCGCCGCCGCTCCCCGCCGTCCCGCCGGCGGCTGCAACTCCACGCGCCCGATGCTGATCTCCGTCAGCGCCGTCCGCTTCGGCCTCGCCCGCTGCCCGCCCTGCGACTCGATCTCCACCTGGCGGCCTGTCACCAAAGCCTGCTCGAAGTCCGGCTGCGCCTCGATCGCCCGCAGCATCTGCTTGCCGACGCCCGCGTCCCACGCCCGCACCTTGCGCTGCCGTCCCAAGTTCACCCGCACCAGCAACCCGGCCTGCTCGCGGCGCTCGGCCTGCCGCTCGAACAATCCGAAAATGTCGCTCTCGCGGTCGCCCACCACGACCACCCGCGTCTGCGGGCTGCTGCGCCCCAATTCCTGCCCCTGCTGCAAGCCCCGGAACCAGCGCTGGCTCTCCTTCTCGCGCTCCGCTGCCGGGTCGGGCTCCTGCTCCGGGCGCGCCCAGCGTTCCAGCCCGCTGACCCCCAGCGGGCGCCCGCCCTCGGTGAAGCCCACCGTCGCATGCACGAACAGACCGCGCGCACTGCTCGTGCGCTCCTTTAACGGCCCCAACCCGCTCGTGCAAGCCTTCAGGTTCGTGAAGTTGAGCGTGGTCGTGTCCTGCACCAGCAAGACCGTCGACTCCACCTGCGCCCGCTCCAGCAGCGCCTCCCGGTGCGGCTGTAAGATGTCCACGTCTTGCACCTTGTCATTGTGCAAGAGGCGCGTGGCCGCCCGCAGCTCGGCCTGCTGCGGGAAGATCGCCGGCAGATCCTGTCCCGGGTGGCGTTCCCAGCTCTGGCCCATGCGCTCGAGGCGCTCCCGCAGGCGCCCGTCCGGCAGGTCCGAGCGCAGGAACTCGCGGCGCGCCCAGTTGGCATCCTCGTCCAGTTCCAGGGCCGGGTACTGCCCCAGCTTGCGCTCCGCCGGGCGGCACAGCTTGGCCTGCCAGTCCGGCTCCAAACCCAGCAGCCAGACCGCCTTCGCCTCGCCCGCCTGGGCGGCTCCCGGCGGGCGCCCCCGGGTGTCTCCCACCCACTGCCAGCCGGCCGCCTTGTAACTCGTGCCCGGACGCGAACTTTGCACGCAGGTCTCCACCAACCACGGGCGCACGCCGTGCGCCCGCTGCCAGTCCCCGGCCAAACTCTGCATGGCCTGGCCCAACACGTGCGAGGCCAAGTTGGGCACCTGTACGCCCCCCAGCAGCAGAAACCGGTCGTTGTTCACGATCCGCTCAAGATGCGCTCCGCGCGTGCGCTCGTCCCATTGCAGGCAGGCATCGCGCGGCCCCAGCCGGAACGCCGCCGCCACGAACGAGAGCACGCCCAGCGGCCCGCATTGCGCTTCCAGCAGATAGCTCAGCCGACAGCCGGGGGCCCGGCCCGGGCCGAGCGGATGATGCGCATCGAGCAGCTCGGCACACAGCCGCCGGTCGGCCTCGCTGGCGGGCAGCGCCCAGCGCCGAGCCGCCCGCGCCCCGCGCGGAGTTCCTGCAGCGAGCCGCTGAAGACGGTCGCCGCCACGGGCGCGTCCGGGCTGCAGCGCACGCGCCCGGCGGGCGGGCCCGGCCGGGCTGCCGGCAGCGGCAATTTCAAA
>MKWU01005890.1_pt1 | contig 12911 bp, 8 predicted proteins | sample 809101 | NCBI WGS metagenome assembly MKWU01 (sample SAMN05860141, study PRJNA318959) | sponge metagenome | host: Aplysina aerophoba | place: Slovenia: Piran, Adriatic Sea, Gulf of Piran | collected 2013-05-07 | reverse complement strand
CGCCGCCAGCCTCCTCAGGACCGTATGCAGGATGCCGCCGTGGCGGTAGTAGTCGACCTCCACATCCGAGTCGAGCCGCACCCTGGCGCGGAAGTTCACCCTGGAGCCGTTGCCGCGGGCCGTCACCGCGACCTCTTCTCCCGGCTCCAGCCCGTCCGCGATCCCGGTGATGTCGTAGACCTCGGTCCCGTCGAGACCCAGCGCCTCGGCACCCTCGCCGTCACGGAACTGGAGGGGCAGCACGCCCATTCCGACCAGGTTGGAGCGGTGGATGCGCTCGTAGCTCTCGGCGATCACGGCCTTCACCCCGAGCAGCATGGTCCCCTTGGCGGCCCAGTCGCGGGAACTCCCCGTGCCGTACTCGCGCCCCGCGATCACGACCAGGGGCGTCCCGGCGGCGCGGTACCGCTCGGAGGCCTCGAAGATCGTGGTCATCTCGCCGGTCGGCAGGTGCACCGTGTAGCCGCCCTCCTTTTCCTCGAGGAGGAGGTTGCGGAGCCGCACGTTCCCGAAGGTGCCGCGCATCATCACCTCGTGGTTGCCGCGCCGCGAACCGAAGGTGTTGAAGCGGATGGGGGCTACGCCGTGATCCTCCAGGTAGCGCCCGGCGGGCTCGTAGCGCGGGATCGCGCCCGCCGGCGAAATGTGGTCGGTGGTGACCGTGTGGCCGACGAGCGCCAGTACGCGGGCGCCGCGCACGTTCCGAAGGGGGGGCGGCTCGGGGCGAATGCCCTGGAAGAAGGGGGGATTGCGGATGTAGGTGGACTCGGGGTCCCATTCGTAGAGACTGCCCTCTTCGGGGAGCGGCAGGGACCGCCAGTGTTCGTCGCCTTCGAAGACGTGCCCGTACCGCTCGTGGTACATCTCCGGCTTCAGCGAGGCGGCGATCGTGTCGCGGATCTCTGCGGGCGATGGCCAGATGTCGGAGAGGAAGACCGACCGGCCGTCCGCGCTCCGGCCCAGCGGCTCGTTGTAGAGATCGATGTCGATGCGGCCGGCGAGCGCAAAGGCGACGACGAGCATCGGCGAGGCCAGGTAGTTCGCGCGGACGAGGGCGTGGATGCGGGCCTCGTAGTTGCGGTTCCCGGAGAGGATCGAGGCGACGACCAGGCCGTGCATGTAGACCGCGTCCGCCACCGGTCCCGGAAGCGGGCCGGTGTTGCCGATGCAGGTCGTGCAGCCATATCCGACCAGGTTGAAGCGCAACTCTTCCAGGTAGTGCATCAGCCCGGCGGCCCTGAGGTAGTCGGTGACGACCTGGGAGCCCGGAGCCATGCTCGTCTTCACCCAGGGCTTCACCTCCATCCCCAGGGCGCGCGCCTTCTTCGCCATGAGCCCCGCGCCGACCATCACCGACGGGTTGGAGGTGTTCGTGCAGCTGGTGATCGCCGCCACCACGATCGTGCCGTCCCCGATCTCCATCCGCTTCCCGTCCATCTCGATCTCGACCGTCCTGCGCTGCGAGGTCGCGACCGCGGTGCCGCCACCTCCCGCCCCGGCGCCCTCCGCCAGGGAGTGCCCGGCGGGGACCAGCGCGGGCAGATCCCTGCCGAACGCCGTGCGGATGTCGGTCAGCGCGATCCTGTCCTGCGGGCGCTTCGGTCCCGCGACGCACGGCTCCACGGTGGCCAGGTCGAGCTCCATCGTCGAGGTGTACTCCGGGTCGGGGGTGTCGTCGGTGCGGAAGAGCCCCTGCTCGCGCGTGATGCGCTCGACCCGCTCGACCAGCTCCGGGCTGCGGCCGGTCCCGGCGAGGTAGCGCAGCGTTTCGTCGTCCACGGGGAAGAATCCGACCGTGGCCCCGTACTCGGGCGACATGTTGGCCAGCGTGGCCTTGTCGGGCAGGCTCAGCCCGGAGAGACCCGGGCCGTAGTACTCGACGAACCGCCCCACGACGCCGTGCGCGCGCAACATCTCGGTGACCCGCAGGACGAGGTCCGTGGCCGTGGAGCCCTCGGGAAGCGAGCCGGCCAGTTTCACCCCCACCACCTCGGGGAGCAGCATGTAGTACGGCTGGCCGAGGAGCACCGCCTCCGCCTCGATCCCGCCCACGCCCCAGCCCACGACGCCGAGTCCGTTGATCATGGTGGTGTGGGAGTCGGTGCCGACCAGGGTGTCGGGATAGGCCAGGTGGGCGCCGCCCTGTTCACGCCGGTGGATGACCGAAGCCAGGTACTCCAGATTGACCTGGTGCACGATCCCCGTCCCGGGGGGGACGACGCGGTAGTTCTCGAAGGCCTCCTGGGCCCAGCGGAGCAGGGCGTAGCGTTCCCGGTTGCGCTCGTACTCGCGCTCGACGTTCTTCTCGAAGGCATATCCCGTGCCGAAAAAGTCGACCTGCACGGAGTGGTCGATGACGAGGTCGGCGGGCACCATGGGGTTAATCCGCGCCGGGGCGCCCCCCATCTTGAGGATCCCGTCCCGCATGGAGGCGAGATCCACGATCGCGGGGACGCCGGTGAAGTCCTGGAGGACCACGCGGGTCGGCATGAAGGGGAAGTCCGCGCCCGCGTTCGTGGGGCTCCACGCCGCCACGGCCTCGACATGTTGCGCGGAAACGTAGTCGTCTCCGGCGTTGCGCAGCACATTCTCCAGCAGGACGCGGATGGAGAAGGGGAGCCGGTCCAGGTTGGTGAGGCCTGCTTCTTCCAAGCGGCTCAGACGGTAGAAGGATGTAGGACCCTCGGGGAGGTCGACGGTGGCGAGGGCGCCGAAGGGGTCTGTCAGGTCGGGCACGGGGCTGGGGCTCCGGGCTTGGGGTGGAGGGATCAGGCGGGCCATTCAACAATAGCCACTTCACGTCCGGCGCGAACCCGAGTACAATCATTGTGCCGGCAGACTCATGCGGTCCCGTGCGCAGCAGGAACCGGGACGCACTGCGCCGCGAGTGCCGGACAGGCAAAAGGGCCGAGGTGGCGGAACCGGTAGACGCGAAGGTCTCAAAAACCTTTGCCCTTGCGGGCGTGAGGGTTCGAGTCCCTCCCTCGGCATGGATTACGTCAAGACGGAAAGGGTAAGACCATGAACCGTACGAAACTGGCCGCGGGTGTTCTGCTCGTTGGCGGCCTGGCTGTTGTGCTGGCGTTCCGGACCTCCACGCCGCCCGCGGAGCCGGGTGCCACGGAAGTCGCGGGCGCGGGCACGGCGATTCACGTCTACAAGACCGAGACCTGCGGGTGTTGCGCCCTGTGGGTGGACCACATGGAAGCGGCGGGATTCGAGGTCACCGTCGAGAACCTGTCCAATCCCGACCTGGCCGCACTGAAGCAGCGTCACGGGATTCCGGTGGAACTCGGCTCGTGCCACACGGCGCTTGCAGGCGGGTACGTGCTGGAGGGGCATATTCCGGCGGGGGTGGTCGAGTCCTTCCTGGAGGCGGCCCCGGAGGTGAAGGGGATCACCGTGCCGGGCATGCCGATCGGATCGCCGGGAATGGAGGTCGACGGTGTCGAACCCCGGCCGTACGACGTGATCGCCTTCGACGGCAAGGGAAACCGGACCGTATTCAGGCACATCGCCCCGCGCTAGCAGTCCCTGGATAATCGCCGCCCGAATGCAGCGGGGACTTATTCCACGGGCTGCGAGCCTTTCTGGGGACCGTGCGCAAATGATATGATACATGACCGAAAGTCCGCGAATGTCCCCAGCCCGGCCCGGCCGGCCCGATGAGCGAAATGTCCAATAACTCCAGCGACACCCTGACGATCACCGACAACCGTACGCAGCGCGAGTACGAAATCAGCATACTCGACGGCAACGTGATCCGCGCCATGGACCTGAGGCAGATCAAGGTCCGTGACGAGGACTTCGGGATGATGGCGTACGACCCCGGATTCACCAACACCGCCTTCACCACCAGCCGCATCACGGATGTGAAGGGGGGCAAGGGGATCCTGGAATACCGGGGCTACCCCATCGAGCAGCTCGCCGAACAGGCGACCTTCCTCGAGGTGGCGAGCCTGATCCTGAACGGCGAACTCCCGACCCGCGAAGAGCTGGACCAGTTCGTCCAGGACGTGACCTTCCACACGTACGTGCACGAGAACGTCACCACCATCCTCCAGGGCTTCCGCTACGACGCCCACGCCATGGGGATGATGATCTCCACGGTCGCGGCGCTGTCCACCTTCTACCCCGAGGCCCGGGAGATCGACGACCCGGAGAACCGGCGGATCCAGATCACGCGGCTGATCGCCAAGATGCCCACCCTGGCGGCCTTCGCCTACCGCCATCACAAGGGGCTGCCCTACGTCTATCCAGAGAACGGGCTCTCCTACACGGCCAACTTCCTGAACATGCTATTCCGCATCGGGGGCAGGGAGTACAAGCCCAACCCGGTGCTGGAGCGCGCCCTGGACGTCCTCTTCATCCTGCACGCCGACCACGAGCAGAACTGCTCGACCACGGCCATGCGGGTAATCGGGAGCTCGCGGGTCGATCCCTTCTCCGCGCTGGCCGGGGCGATGGCCGCCCTCTTCGGCCCGCTGCACGGGGGCGCCAACGAGGCCGTCCTGCGGATGCTGACGGAGATCGGCACCCGGGACAACATCCCCGCCTTCATGGACAGCGTGCGCAGGGGCGAGCGGCGCCTCATGGGGTTCGGCCACCGGGTCTACAAGGCCTACGATCCGCGCGCATCCATCATCAAGCGCACCGCCGAGGAGGTCTTCGAGGTCACCGGCCGCAATCCGCTGCTGGACATCGCCCTGGAGCTGGAACAGATCGCGCTCCAGGAGGAGTACTTCGTGAAGCGCAACCTGTACCCGAACGTCGACTTCTACTCGGGCCTGATCTACCAGGCGATGGGCTTCCCGGTGGAACTCTTCCCGGTGCTGTTCGCGATCCCGCGCACGGTAGGGTGGCTCACGCAGTGGGAGGAGATGGTCGTTGACCGGGAACAGAAGATTGCGCGGCCGCGACAGGTCTTCATGGGTCACCCGCGCCGCGAATACGTCCCGATCGACTCGCGCTAGCTTGCTTGCCCGGGCCGCGCCTCGTTGCCTGGCGCTCGCCGCCCTGCTGTTGCCGCTGCAGGGGTGTGCGCTGCTGCGGGCTGCGGAAGACCCGTTCGAAGAGCGTGCCGCGGCGGAGGAGATCGAGATCCTGGTCCGCAACAACAACTTCAGCCAGGTCACCGTGTACACCGCCCGGGCCGGCTCCGGTCGTCGGCTGGGTATCGTTCCGGGGAAGGGCGAAGCCACCTTCAAGTTGCGGTGGACCCTCCCCGACATCCGGCTCCGGGTCAGGCCGCTGGCCGGCCGGGAGTTCTTCACCGAAACCCTCTCGGTCGCCCCGGGAGAGCTGCTCGAGCTGGTCATTCCGCCCCGGTAGGAGGAGGCACGACGTGCGCGTATCCGGCCCCATCATCCGTGCAATCGGCCCCATCGGCGCCATCATCATCGGTGCGGCGACGCTATGGGGAAGCCTCGGGGTGCCCGGCGCGGCGGCGCAGGAGGTGGACCTGCGGGAGCTGACCCTGGACGAAGTCATCGACATGGTGCGCGTTTCCGGTCCGAAGCTGTCGCCCGACGGCTCGCGCGTCCTGTTCGTGAAGAGCGAACTCGACTGGGGGAAGAACCGGCGCGACAGCCGGATCTGGGTAGTGGGCGCGGACGGGTCGAACATGCGTCCCTTCACCGGTTCTACCGACGACCGGTCACCCGAGTGGTCGCCGGATGGTCGGTGGGTGTCGTTCACGCGTCCCGTGGGTGAGGGGGACAGCCGGCTGCGGCAGCTCTTCGTTCTTCCCTCCGACGGTGGCGAGGCCATCCAGTTGACCAAACATGTGACGGCGGTGGGCAGCTACCGCTGGTCGCAGGACAGCCGCTCGATCCTGTTCGTCGCCAGCGACTCGCTCCCGGACGACGCGGAGAAGGAGCGGAAGAACGGGGACGACGCGATCTTCATCGACGAGGGTCCGAACGGGCAGACGCGGGGGTCGTGGAACGGGGTCTGGACGGTGCAGTTGGAGGTGGCGGACACCGCCGTGCATGCGAGCAGGCTGACGCCGGAAGGCCGGATCGTGGGCAGCTTCGCGCTCTCGCCGGACGGGAACCATCTCGCGTACGCACACCGCACCGAGAACCGCCGCAACGCCGGTCACCTCTCGGAGATCGCGCTGCGCTCGGTCATCACCGGCGAAGAGGAGACGATCACGGCGAACGACGCGCCGGAGTCGCAGCTCGCGTGGTCGCCCGACGGCAGGGCGATCACCTTCGTGGCCCCCGACCTGGAGTCGTGGGAGCTCGACCAGGGCAACCTCTATCACCACTACATCCCGAGCGGGGAAACGCGCCAGCTGATGGCCGGTGTGGACGCCGACATGCGGGGCTACCGCTGGAACCCCGGCGGCCGGTCGATCGACATCGTCGCCCTGGACCGCACCGTCGCGAATGTGTACCGGCTGGACGTACGCTCCGACGAGCTCGTGCAGCTGACCGATCTGGCGGGGGTCGTGTCGGGGGTCTCCTACGATGCCCTTCACGCACAGGCCGCAGTCCAGTTCGCCAGCCCGTCCGAACCGGGCGACCTGTGGCTGGTCGACCTCGGCGACGGATCCAGGGTTCGGCTCACCGAGGCCAATCCGTGGCTCGACGACAAGGAACTGGCCGAGCCGGAGGTCGTCCGCTGGAACAGCTCCGACGGACTTGAGATCGAGGGGATTCTGTACGCTCCCGCGGACCGGACGGGGGCGGGAGCCATGGTCCTGGAGATCCACGGGGGCCCCGCGGGGGTCTTCACGCGCGGCTTCGACGCGGACGCGCAGTTGCTGGTGAATCAGGGCTACGCGGTGTTGCAGCCGAATGTGCGGGGATCTTCCGGCTACGGGGACGCCCTTCTGCGCGGCAACATGAACGACATCGGCGGGGGCGACTACCAGGACCTCATGACCGGGGTGGATGCAATGATCGCGCGCGGGGTCGCGCACCCGGACTCGCTGGCGGTGAAGGGGTGGAGCTACGGCGGGATCCTCGGCGGCTGGGCAATCACGCGGACCGGCAGGTTCAAGGCGGCGAGTCTGGGGGCGATGGTCGCGGACTGGCGGAGCGAATTCGGCGCGGGCTTCAACTTCGACGTGGTCCGGTGGTACCTGGGCGGCGACCCGTGGTCGAACCGGGAGTACTGGACCGAGCGTTCCGCCTACACGCACCTGGACCGGGTCACGACCCCCACGATCCTCTTCCACGGCGCCAACGACCGCACCGACACGATGGAGCAGTCGATGAACTTCTTCGCGGGGCTCCGGCACCTCGGGGTCGACGCGCGCTTCATACTCTTCCCGCGCGAGGGGCACGGGATCAGCGAGCCGCGGCACCGCCGGACCCTGATGATCGAGGAGATGCGCTGGCTACACCGCTTCGTGAAGGGAATGGAGGACTGGGAGGCGCCCGAGCGGCCCGCGACAGCCGCCGGCAAGCAGGTGGCGCCGATTTCGTGAGCGCACCGGGGGCCCGCCCGTGATCCCGCAGCAGGTCATCGCGGCCAAGCGGGACGGGGGCAAACTCGCGCCGGGGGAGTTCGCCCTGTTCCTCACCGGCTACCTGAAGGGACAGGTCGCCGACGAGCAGATGGCTGCGTTCCTGATGGCGGTCCAGTTCAACGGGCTCTCCGCGCGGGAACTCGATGTGCTCGTGAAGGTGATGCTCCACTCGGGTCGTGTGATCGAACCGGGTGACGACTGGCCGGGACCCCGGGTCGACAAGCACTCGACGGGCGGGGTGGGTGACAAGGTCTCCCTGGTGGTGGCCCCGCTCGCCGCCGAGATGGGGATGGTGGTGCCGATGATGTCCGGACGGGGGCTGGGGCACACGGGCGGCACGCTCGACAAGCTCGAGTCGATTCCCGGCTTCGAGACGCGCATTTCGCTGGAGCGCTTCGACCGGGTGCTGCGCGAGGTCGGTTGCGCGATGATCGGCCAGACCGACGAGATCGCGCCGCTCGACCGCAGGCTGTACGCGCTGCGCGACGTGACCGCCACGGTGCCGTCCATCCCGCTGATCACCGCGTCGATCATGTCGAAGAAGCTGGCCGAGGGGCTGGACGGCCTGGTCCTGGACGTGAAGGTGGGCCGGGGCGCCTTCATGAAGGACATCGACGAGGCCCGCGCGCTGGCCCGTGCGATGACCCGGGTGGGCGCCGCGCGGGGGATGGCGGTGAGCGCCGTGCTCACGGCGATGGACCAGCCGCTCGGCAGGGCCATCGGCAACGCGCTGGAAGTGCGCGAGGCGGTGGCGTGTCTGGAGGGGGGTGGCCCGCGCCGCTTTCGTGCGCTCTGCGTCGAGCTGGCAGCCGAGATGGCGCTGGCCGGGGGGCTGGCGTCCAGTCTGGACGAGGGACGGAGCCGGGCCGAGGGGGCGCTGGGGGGGGGCGGGGGGGTGGAACGGTTCGAGAGGCTCGTGGCCGTGCAGGGCGGAAAGCTGGACCCCGCGCGCAGTGCCCTGGGCCTCCCCGTGGCGCCGTTGCGGAAGACCGTTTCCGCGGACCGGGAGGGATGGGTGAGCCGCATCGACCCTCTGGCGCTTGGCTACGGGTTGATCGCGCTCGGGGGCGGGCGGAAGCGTCAGGACGACAGGGTCGATCCGCGTGTCGGGTTCGTGATGGAGGTGGAGGTCGGCACGCGCGTCACCCCGGGGGACCCGATCGGGGTGGTCCACGCGGGAAGCGTGGACGGGCTGGCCACGGGGGTGCGGGCGCTCGCGGAAGCGGTCGCGATCGGTAACGAAGAGAATACCGCGCCGCTGCCCGGGGTGCTGGAGCGCATCCGAAGTCCCGGCGCTACAACACCCGGTAGAGGATTCCCTCCTGCTTGAGCGCCGCGGACAGCTCCGACGTGCGCTCCGGCGACACCTGGAGCGCAGCGCCGCACTTGGCTCCGCCCTCGGGAGGGGCGGGCACGACCTCGGCCGGGATCGCCTGTTCCCGGGCCACGTCCTCGGCCCACATGGCATGGTGGGTGGTCTCGAAGATGAAGATGCTGGCGCCGTCCGGTGGAGTCATGGAAGCGGATCCTCGGTGGTTCAGGGTTGTGGAGTGCGGGCTATGGGCCGGGCCTGGAGGTCGCAGGGCACCGTGGGTTCCGTTCCCGGCAGGTAGAGTTCCTCGTAGGCTTCCTCGGCGGGACACCACCTCGAGGCCAGGAGGCCGGTCTTGCGGTCCACCCGGCGCCTGATGAGTCCGGGAGGAATCGACCAGGGTTCCGGGATGGTGAGAAGCGGGTTGGGCTCCGGGTTGCCGGCAACCGCTCCGTCGTCTGTTTCCGGATCACCGTAGTATACGCGCCGCATGAAGTCTCCCCACACCGGCGCCGCCAGCCCCCCGCCCGTGGCCTTGTCCACGATCGATACCGGCAGATCCATCCCGAACCACACGCCCGCGACGAGGTTGGGGGTGAAGCCAAGGAACCACACGTTGCTTCCCTCGTTGGTCGTTCCGGTCTTGCCGGCCGCCGGGACCTCGTAGGGGAGGCCCGCGGTCAGGCGAATGGCGTTATGTCCGGTCCCCGACCGCACGACTTCCTCCAGCAGGGAAACGCCAAGGCGCGCCACCCGGGGATCAAGCTCCTGTGTACGTTCGGGCCTCGGTTCCCAGAGGACCTCGCCGGCAGGGTTCGTCACCTTCAGCACCGGGAAGGGGCGAACATGCGAGCCGAGGTTCGCGAGCGTCGCGTAGGCCTCCACCATCTGGAGCGGGACGACCTCGGCCGCTCCGATGGCCGTCGACGGGAAAGGCTCGATCTCGGTGCGGATTCCCATTCGGCGGGCCATCTGAGCGACGGCCGCGAGCCCCACCCGCATCCCGACCTTGATCGCGACCATGTTGATCGACTTCGCCATGGCCTCGCGCATTGTGATGTCGCCGAGGAACTCCGGGTCATAGTTGGATGGGCGCCACGTGGTGCCGTCGACCTGGTCGAGCACGACCGGCGCATCGGTGACCACCTCGGACGCCGGGATGCCGCTCTCCAGCGCCGCGGCGTAGACAAACGGCTTGAAGGACGAACCCGCCTGGCGCTGCGCGTCGGTCGCGCGGTTGAACTTGGAGTGGACGTGGTCCCTCCCGCCGATCATCGCGCGAACCGCCCCGGTTGACGGTTCCAGCGCGACGAACATGCCCTGCACATAGGGGATGTCCCGGTAGTCCACTCCCTGATTGGCTTCAGCGAACTCCGCGTAAGTCGTGTGGCTGAACCCGGGCCGGTTCTCGATCCGCTCCCATCCGGCCTCCATCGCCGCCTGGGCGTCTGCCTGCATCTCCAGATCAAGGGTCGTGTAGATCTCGAGGCCACCCGTGTAGAGTTCCCTGCCGAACCGGTCGTCGAGGATGCCGCGAACCCATTCCACGAAGTAGGGCGCCTGGTTCTCGACCCTCCGGGCCCGCTCGGTCGGGACCGGCTCGCCCTTCCAGCGCGCGGCCTCTTCCGGCGTGAGGTATCCCTGTTCGGCCATCAGGTTCAGAACCAGGTTCCGCCGCTGCAGGCCGGCGTCCGGGTTGTTGAGTGGGCTGTAGCGCTCCGGACGGTTCGCGATCGCGGCCAGCAACGCGGCTTCGGCCGGGTTCATGTCGATCGCGCTCTTGCCGAAGTAGTTCCGGGACGCCGTCTCAAGTCCGTACCAGCCATGGGCATACCCGATCTGATTCATGTATGCCTCGAGGATCTGGTCCTTGGTGTAGGCGCGTTCCAGCGCCATGGCGACCTGCCATTCCTTCAGCTTGCGCACCAGCCGTTTCTCGAAGCCGAGGCGATCGGTCCACATGTTGCGGGCGAGCTGCTGGGTGATCGTGCTGCCGCCGGCGCCCGAGAGGGAGCGATTGCGCACCGCCTCAAGCCCTGCCCGGGCGATTCCACGCCAGTCCAAGCCGTTGTGCGAGTAGAAGCGGCGATCCTCGATCGCGATGAAGGCCTGGGGCACGTAGGAAGGAAGACTCGGGAGCGAAACCAGCGTGCGCCGCTCTTCGCCGAACTCCCACACCAGGGTGGAATCGCGGGCGTACAGCTTGCTCGTCTGACGCGGCTCGTAGGTGTAGATCTGGGCGATCGACGGACAATCCGCGCAGAGGTTGCGCCACGCACCGGCCGAGAGCCCGACACCCGCGGTCGCCAGGAAGAGCAGTCCGAACCAGATCTCGCTCGGAATCCGCGCCCGGCGGATCATCCTTCCAGCGGTCTTGAACACGTTGTACTCCCTCCTTCCGTTCAGCGATTGCGCCACGGGGAACAAATGGCGCGCACTGGCAAGGGGGCCGGGATTCCCCGGTCGGGGGACGGAGCCCGCTCCTCACCAACCTACAACCTTTGACCCCCGAAGTGGTGACTGCGTTGCCCGTGCAGGGGACGGGGAGTCCAGCCCGGTCGGCGGCGTATTGTCCGCGAGGGGCCTTCCGCGTCTTGACCCGGCGCGGCCGCCCGATGATGGTACAACCGGAGAAGCGGTCTCGCGTGCAACCCTGCCCCGGCGCGTCGCCGCCACCGGTACCACACGGGGTTTGCCCACGGTCTGCGCAAGGGGAGACGGTCCCTGATCAGCTACAGCGAAGTACAAGTCCGCTCCTCGTCCGGAGGCTACTCCGTGCGCGTGGGGAGCGGCGTGCGCGGGATGCTTCCCGGAGTGGTGGCCTCGGCAGCGGCCTCCGGACGGTGCGCAATCATCGCGGACGAGCGCGTGGCGCGGCTATGGTACGACGAAGTGGCCGCGTCGCTCGCGAGTCACGGCCTGGAGCCCGTGCCAGCCTTTTTCCCGCCCGGCGAGGCGAGCAAGACCCGCGACAGCTGGGGCGCCCTGACCGACCTGCTCATGGACGCGCGCCTCGGACGGGATTGCTGCGTGGTGTCGCTGGGGGGCGGGGTGACGGGCGACCTGGCGGGCTTTGTGGCCGCAACCTTCCTGCGCGGCGTCCCTTTCGTGCAGCTTCCGACCACGACCCTGGCCATGATCGACGCCTCGGTCGGTGGCAAGACGGGTGTCGACCACCCGGCGGGGAAGAACCTCGTGGGGGCGTTCCACGCTCCGGCGGACGTCCTGGCCGATCCCGGCTTCCTGGGTACGCTGGACGTCGGGCTCCGGGCCCAGGGGTATGCGGAGGCGGTGAAGCACGGCGTGATCCTCGACGCACCTTACGCGGAGTGGCTCGCCTCACGGGCGGGCGCCCTCCTTGACGGCGACGCAGAGGCCGTGGAGCGCGCGGTCGTCCGCTCGGTGGAGCTCAAGGCGGAGGTCGTGTCGGGCGACGAATTCGAGGCCGGACGGCGCCAGATCCTCAACTTCGGCCACACGGTGGGGCACGCGCTGGAGCTGGAATCCGGCTACACCCTCCCGCACGGCCACGCGGTGGCGGTGGGGATGGTTGCCGAGGCCCGGATCGGTGAAGAACTTGGGGTCACCGCGGCGGGGACCGCGAACGAGATCCGCGCGCTGGTGGGCGCGTTCGGATTGCCGGCGAGCCACCCGTCGCTCGCGTGCGCGGATCGCCTCGCCGCGCTGATGGTCCGGGACAAGAAGACCCGTTCGGGTGTAGTTCATATCGTGCGTCTCGAGGAGCTCGGACGCACCGGAGTAGGCGATGCGACGACCGTTCCCGTTCAGGAGGACGAACTGGTCCGGATCATCGAGGGTTCCGTGGTGGAGGACTGACGGACTGGAGGATGCATGGCGCCGATCGAGCGCTCGCCGAATCACACGATCTCTTCGATCCTGGCCCTCAGGGCGACCCGGGATCCCGGGGGCGCCTTCCTGCTGGCCGACGACGCGCCGGTCTCGTTCGGGGAGATCGACGACCGGTCCGACGCGCTCGCCGCCTCCCTGGCGAACCTGGGGGTCGAGCCCGGCGACCGGATCGCCCTGCTGCTTCCGCCCTGGCCCGAGTTCGCGGTCTCGGTCTTCGCGGCGGCGAAGCTCGGCGCGGTGAACGAGGCG
>MKWU01005889.1_pt1 | contig 12914 bp, 8 predicted proteins | sample 809101 | NCBI WGS metagenome assembly MKWU01 (sample SAMN05860141, study PRJNA318959) | sponge metagenome | host: Aplysina aerophoba | place: Slovenia: Piran, Adriatic Sea, Gulf of Piran | collected 2013-05-07 | reverse complement strand
ACATGAAGGCGGCCGGACGCGAGGACGAGATCGACCAGATCCTCGATTACGTGTCGACGATCGTCCCCGACAGCGCGCCCCCGCCGCCGGAGGCGGAGCCCGCAGCCGCGGAGTCTCCCGATTCCGGTCACGAAGATGCGTAGGATTCGTACGTCTTCGTCCGCCGACGGCCGGCGCGGAGACGCTATATCCCCCGCCCGTTGCCGGTCTTGCGGGCGGCGCGAGCAGTCATCGTCCGCCCACGACGCCTCCATCCGTGCGCTGACGGAGCGCCTTGGGGCAAGGGAATGCCCGGTTGCGCGTCGGGATCGTGCGTCCGGACGGGTCTGCTTCGCCCGGCCTGTGCGCTCTCTGCAGCTTCGGACTCGCCTTCCTGCGCTCGCTATCTGGTCGCGCCTCGAGCCTTCGCCGCGTTTGGTAGAGAGCTGACGGCGCTGCCGGGCCCCGGGCATCGCGGACATGAACGAACTCCGGGTCCCCGAATTTCCGTCACGGCTTCGTTGATTGTAGATGGTTGTCGAGAAGTGCGCTTATTTGGTGAATTCGTCACCAGGGCAGGGTGACGCTGTAGCATCCAGGTTGGCGGTTGGATGCGTGCCTCGGCGGAGCTGTGGCTTGCAAGCCAGTCGAGACAGGCAGCGACGAAGCGAACACCGTCGGCTCCGATCTGGTGCCTTGCATCTCGTCGTGGTTGTGGCCGATGCGTCGATGCGCCTCTCCTCCTTGCCCGATCGGGAAAGCGGCAGGACATTGGCCTGGAGGGGGGGGGCGCCGTCCAATCCGGAACCCGGCGGCCTTCAGCGCATGGGAAGGGCTTTCGACCTCCCCGAGCTCGAACCGGGCGCCTGTGGCCGAGCGCGCTTCGAGGGAGAACCCGTTCGACCGCGCCCACGCGGGGCCCGCCGCGGTCGCGCCCATGTGCGCCTCGATCGTGTGTAGGCCCGCCCGGCGATTCCGAGAATGGAGATCGCACGGCGTATCGGCTCGGGTGCAGGGGCTGAGCCGGGCTTGAACAGGGCGGGGAGGCTTTCGCCGCGGGGAAGTTTGTTTCTTCGGACGCCCTCGGGCATCGAAGGCTTACGCTCTTTCCTTGTTCCGGCTTACCCGAATTCTCGACTCCGAGCGTTGTGCGGCGCACAGCCTCATCGCTTTGCGCGCCTCCCTCCGCCCGCCCTTCGACTCCTTGCCGGGTCGCCAGAGCCGGATCTGGCCGTCGTAGTTTGACTGGTATCGCTCGACCACATGGCACCGGTCGTCGAGCCCGTGACCGAAGAAGTGGGTGAGAACGGTCCGGGCGCTCACGATAAACCTCGCTGGCTGTCGGCATGGTGCCGCCTCCTGCCGGCTGATTGGTGGAAGCGGCGGCCCCGTGTAGGGGGCGAGAATAAATCGTTCATTCAACCTGCCCGGCACGATCGGGGGCAGCGCCGGCTCTGTCCCGCTGCACATGTCGAGGCTCGAAGCAGTCATGGCCTGAGTTCCCTGCATTCCCTGGCGGCCGCGTCCTTCAGAGCTGCCCGATTCCGAGCAGCGTCTCGGCGTTCCTTCCCATGGGCGATCTTCTCCGACCACCTCGTCGCTGAGCTTGTGTGCTCGGCGCGGCACGGACGGCCCCAGAGAGTGCTTGCGGGCGTGCTTCAGAACTGCGCTCCGATGCGCACGCCGACGGCATAGAGGCTGTCTTTCGATCCCGGACCGGAGGCGGAAACCTCGCCGCCGAAGGACCAGGCGCCGCGGCGGTAGACCCCGCCCAGGCCCAGCACCGCCCGCGTTCGGGAGGAGGCTGCGGCGAGGCGCTCGCCGGAGACCTCCACCGCGGTCTCCCTGTCCCCGAGCGCCCGCTCCGCTCCAACATGGCCGCGCAGGACGAGCGCCCGTTCGCCGTTGTCCCATTCATGGGCCGTCCCGGCGACGAGACCGACGCCGGCGGCGGTCCGCGCGGAGTCCCTGAGCGATACGCGCGACCTCACCGCATCGCGGAAGCCGTCCATCGAAATGTCCGAGCCGGTCAGCCAGGCCCGGGGCGTCAGCCGCAGGTCCTCGCCGAACGAGAACTGCCGCCCCGCCTCCATCGCGAGTGAGCGGGCGATCACACCCGCCCCGTCCTTCAGGCGGCCCCGGCCGTCCGAGCGCAGGTCCACCTCGTAGCGGCTCACGGAAATGCGCCCGTCCGCATACCAGCCGTCGGCGTTCTCCCATGCGGCGCCGAACGACGCGCCGAAGCCCGCCGCTTCGATCTTCCCCCCGCCTGTCGGCGCGGACACGTCCGCCGAGCCCCGCACATGGCGCAGCGTGACAGAGCCGGTCACGCCCCCCTCTCGGGACAGCGCAAAGTCCAGACCCGCCTCGGCCTCGAAACGGGTGAAGTCCCAGGCCGCTCCGACGCTTGCGCCATCCGCCCGCCAGGAGCCTCCCCCGCCCGAAGCCCGGACCCATGCGGGCGAACCGGGGTCGCGCAGCCGGAGCCCGGCCGTCCCCCTTCCGTCCAGATGGAGCATGAACCCCGGCAGCGCCTCGTAGACCGCCGCGCGCGGCGCATACCCGCTCGCGAAGTCCGACGCCGGAAAAGCCCGCCCCGCAACTGTCGCCGAAGCCGCCAGGGTGACGTCCCGCGCGCCGTTGGGTGCCCGCAGACCGGTCGCGCCCGTCGCGCCGTCATGCAGGACCACCCCGTTGACCGCGACCGTCGTCCGACCGTCGTCGTTCCTGATCTCGCCCGTGATCGCCTCGTCCATCCGGCGGCCGTCCAGCTGCGCCTCGACGCGCAGCGCGGCTCCGTCCCCCTCGGCCAGCACCGCGACGCCGGAGGCCGCGCCGACGCTCCCCAGCGGGCCGACCTCGACCCGGCCGCCGCCGACCAGCCGGACGCCCGCGCCGCCGCCGCCCCGCACGCGCCCGTTCGCGGTCACGTGCTGCCTGCGATAGCCGTCCACGCCGACCCCGGCAGCCCGGACCGCGCCGGTCTCCTCGTCGAACGAGCCGGCCGAGATTGCGTGGCCGCCCGGGCCCTCGACGCTCAGCGTCCCGCCCTCGACCCGGATACGCACGCCGCCGCCGCTCCCCGGATGCCGGGCCTCGATCCCGATCGCGCGGTCGCCGCCGGCCTCGATGACGGCTTCCCGGACATCGATCGCGATGCTGCCGCCCCGGTTGTGGACGATCTGGATGGCGCCGGAATCCTCACCGGCCGTCCGGATACTGCCGCCGTGCACGTCGATCCTGCTGTCGCCGGCGTGTCCCGCGGCTTCCTCCGGATTCCCGGCCGAGACGAACATGCCGCCGAGCAACTTGCCGCCAAGACCTTCCCTGGCCCGAACGTCGATATCGACATTGCGCGTCGCGATGGAGATGCCGCCGCCGCCGGCCCGGTCAACGGCTACAATGCCGTTGGAATATTCCGTGCCCCGGACCTCGATGGCGACGTCTTCGGCCACGATGTCGATGCTGTCCCCGACGGCGATGGCATCGATCCCGTCGGCTCGCGTGCCGGTCGCCCCGATCCTGCCGCCATCGACGTCGATCGCAACGGCGCCCGTTCCTCGATGCCCGACGAGAATGCCGTTGGCGATGTCTCCGGCGGCCTCGATGGCGACGTCCTCGGCGGCGACGGCGACGCCGCCGGAGCCGGCATGGCCCGCTGCCTCGATCCCGCTGCCCTGCGTCTGCCCCGTCGTCACGATCCGGCCGCCGTGCACGTGGACGTTGACATCGCCCGTTCCTCGATGCCCGACGAGAATGCCGTTGGCGATGTCTCCGGCGGCCTCGATGGCGACGTCTTCGGCGGCGACGGCGATGTCGCCCTGGCCGGCGTGGAACGTCCAGATCCCGTTGCCCTGCGCCTGCCCCGTGGCCGCGATTCCGCCGCCCCGCACGCGCGCGCCGATATTGCCGCTTCCCCAATGGCCCGCGAAAACACCGAAGGTCGAACTTGCGGCGGCCTCAATGGCGGCGTCCTCCGCGGCGACGGCGATGTCGCCCGAACCGGTGTGCTGCGCCCAGATCCCCGCATTGCCCCGCATCCGCCCCGTCGCCGCGATCCTGCCGCCCCGCACGCGGGCGCCGATATCGCCGCTTCCCCGGTGGACGGAAAAAATACCGACGGCCAGATCTCCGTCGGCCTCGATGGCGGCGTCGTTGACGCCCGCGTCGATGTCGCCGGTCCCGAGATGTTCGCCGACGATTCCGATAGCGTTGTCTCCGCCGGCCTCGACGACGGCGCCTTCGACGACCATGGAGACGTTGCCCGACCCGGTGTGATGGGCCACGACGGCATACCCGTTCCCGCCCCCTGCCGTCACGATCCTGCCGTCCGGGATGTCGAGGCGCAGCGCGCCGGAGGCGCCTTCATGGTAGACCAGTATCCCGCGCCCGTTCGAGACGATGTCGGCGGCGGAGGATACCGAAATGTTCGCCCCGTAGTCCGGGCCCCCGGGCGCGATCACGACCGCGCCGTAGCGCGACCTGTCCTCGGCGCTGCCGCCCGACCCGTCCCCGCGCCGGACCAGGACGTCGTCGCCGGAGGCGTCGCGGTCGTAGCGTACCGACAGATCGCCGGTCAGCCGGATCTCGAAATCGTCCTCGAACGTGTCGTCCGGGCCGTAGAAGATGTTGCCGCCGGAGGTCGGGTCGTAGGTCGCCGGCGAGCATATGAGTGCCTGCCCTGCTTCGGCAGGGCCGCATTCGTCGGCCGCCCGTGCCGCGCCGGACAACGCGGCCGCCAGCAGAACAGCCGGCACGACGATCGCGGCGACCTTGCGGCAGCGCCGGGACGGCCCGGCGGGCGCCGTGGCGCGAGCGTCGCAATCTTCGGGACCGAGGACCCGAGAGGCGAGGCGCATCGGCTGCAAGGCCCTCCCCCGGAATGCAAATCCGAGCAAGCGGCCGCACGTAGGGCTCAGGCGCGGCTCCGCACAGTGATCCAGTTTTAGGGGCTTATAGACTTCGGGGCGGCGGGCGAGACCGGAGCGGACAGGGCAGCAGCCAAGAAGTGCACCGTGCCCGCCCGTTAGGCTCGGCCCTGCTCCATCGGGGGACAAGCGGGACCGAGCCATGATCGGGTCGGCGACGGAGAGGGGCACTCCCGCCGCCGCTGGGGCCGCCGGTGGGGGAACAGCAGTCGGCGGCCCGTCCCCGTCTACCAATACCAAGTCGCGTTCAGGATGCGTTCCCTGATGGACTTCTGCGAGCTGGCGATCTCGCGGCGGTCGCAGATCGGGTTGATCGCATCGGTCAGAACGAGCGATCGTAAGCCGCCGCGGGCCGGCCGGCGCGGCTCGGCGCGGGCTCGACGGAAGCGCTATACCCAAGGCGTAGATGTTACTTTCGACCACAATCCCCCAATCCTACATTGGATTTCTGTCCTGTGTGTATCTTCTTCGTTTCGTTTCAAGTCGTGGTGAATCGGGCGCGAAAGGGCCGTTGCATGGCCGGAGAAACGGGATTTTGGAGGCGGATTGCGGGGTGAGAATCGGCCGAAAACAGCGGCGATTCGAGGGTATTCCCAGGTTGCAGGCGGGCGCCGCCCTACCATAAAGTGAGCGCGCAGGCATCGGCGGGGCCGGATCCCCCAGCGGCTGGCGCCCGAGCGGCGCGATCGGGCCGGAGATCGGAGCCTAACTCCCCGGCAAATATCCGCACCCCGTCTTCTCGCCGGACGCGACCCGCTGCCCCCCTGCCGGCCAGACCTTCGCTCCTGTCGACGTTCAGGCGCCGCGGCGGCTCAGGAGAGGGAACACACCAGGGTGCGAGCCGGGCAACGCAGGTGGGGAAGCCGCGGTCACGGAATGGCGGGGACCCTGGGGGCAACGTTCAACGGGTCCCGCTCGCGCGGCATGCTCCCTTCCTCTATGATCCGCCGCCCTTGGAGCAGGGGATAATATCAGGGAGGCATGGCATGGCCGACGTCGGAGGTATCGCCAGCGGGCACCTTCGCTCGCTGATCGAGAGGGTCGAGCGTCTTCAGGAAGATCGTGCCGCGATCAACAACGACATCCGGGAGGTCTATGCCGAGGGCAAGTCCGCGGGGTTCGACGTCAAGATCATGCGCCAGGTGGTCCGGCTGAGACAGATGGAAAAGGCGGACCGCGACGAGCAGGAGACACTGCTCGAGCTCTACCGGCGCGCCATCGGCATGGACCCGGACCCTGGCGGAGACGACTAGCGGGGCTGCCTCGCGCCCATCCCGACCGGGACCGTGCAGGATGCGCTGCCGGTTTCGACTTCGGGCCCGCATGGCTGCAGGTCACGGTCAGGAAGCTGCGCTACATTGCTGAAGTGAGCAGGCGGGCGCGGCGACCCATAGCTCCCGGCTTGGTGTCCGCGGGTGCGGCGTTCTCCGGCGAGTATGGCTGCACGCAATTCGATGGTGGCCTATTGTTGTTTCCATGAGACGGGCAAGAATCGACGAGGCCGTGCCGGCGGTGATCTGCCCGGGAGTCCATGAGCCGCATCCGATGACGGCGGCGCGGACCTCGAAGTCATACGGTCGGGACGTGGAGGACCGGCCTCAGCGCACGATCTTGAATTCCAATCCGGCCGGCATGGCCAGGTCCGACGTATTCAGCGAAGCGGGATTGCGGGAAGCCGGCGCGGCGTCGGCTCTTTGGGGCCGATGACCGATCCGGTATCGCCGATGCATTCGGATCGATGTTCTCCATGCAGGGCGGGACTGGTGGGCTGAATGCCTGTCGTCTTCCGCTATCGAAATGTGCGCTTCCACTTCTTCTCGAACGAAGGAGCGCCCCGCGAACCCGTGCATGTCCATGCGGAGAGCAGTGACGGCGAAGCGAAATTCTGGTTGTATCCGCAGGTCAGGATTGCCCGGAGCGCCGGCTACAGCCGCAGGCAGCTTTCGGACCTGGCCGAGGCGGTCGGCCGGCACCGGGAGGAGATCGAGAGAGCCTGGAATGAACACTTCGATTAGAGCCAGGAGGCTCGCCTTCGACTGCGACACCATGTGGGTCGAACTGGACGACGGCCGTTCGCTCGGGGTGCCTCTTGCGTGGTTTCCGCGCTTGATGCGCGCGACCGCCGATCAGCGGGCGAACTACCGTATCGGCCATTCGGGCAATGGCCTGCACTGGGACGATCTCGACGAGGATATCTCCGTCGAAGGTCTGCTGGCGGGACGGGCCGACGAGACCCGCGCGGGGCCGCAGGCGGCCTGACTGCCCTCCGTGTCGGCGACGGCACGAGCGCGCGTATTCGATTTCGTCTGCTCGATTGAGCGTCGCCGCATCGTGCGCATCGATCTCGACCGCCGCCGGCGTGTCGTCACCCCTTCACCGTGGGGCAGGCCGGTCCTCGCGTGCGGCGGCAACCGAGGGTGCTGACCGGGAGTCCTCCGGGCTCCGAAGCGTCGGCAGGGCTCCGGGTCCGTACTTCTACGGAGCGGGCGTGCCGCAAGACACCGGCCCAGTCGTTTTTGGGCGACTACGGAGAGGGGGGTGCAGGCCGGACGGTCGGGAGGCCGGCAGCGGGCTATGCCGTTCCTCCCGCCATCGAATAGAGAATGATCCGGTCCACTTCCTCCGGGGTCCAGCCCATCCGCGCATTGGCGGCGTCGCAGGCCCTCTCCGCCTCGTCCCAGCTGGCCATCTCCACCTCGGTGGGGCAAGTAGCCAAGGGCCCCCTTCGTCACGATCCAGAGCCGGCAGGGCCTGCCGCTCCCGCACGCCCCGGGGTCGGGCATCAATACGAAGGGCGTAACGAGGGGATCGAGAACGTTCCCCTCGTCGTCCATGAACCTGCGCTCGTCCAACTCCTCGGCGGTGATCCGCTGCAATTTGCGTTCTCCATTACCCTCGCGTCGGGCTTGCTGCACAGGTCCGTAGCGCTTGACGTCGATCCCGTCGGCACGCCGGCGCATCGCACGGGAGTCGTACCATGCTCCCATGCGCAGCAGCATGTCCATGGACGCTCCAAAGGCCTTCCCGATCCTGAGTGCCATCTCCGGCGACAGGCACGCCATGCCGTTCGGGAGATCCGACAGCGTTGGCCGCCGACGCCCGGAATTCCGGCGGCACGGGAGACGGACAGGCCCGGCTCCCGACGCATTTCGGTGCGCATGATACTGCCTGGGCGCGGCGGCGCCATGCCGATCTTCACTCGTGACCGCTCATCGCCGACAGTCATTCCAATCCTGGCCGTGGCCGGCATGACAAGCGAGACCGGCACTTGCCCTTCAGCGACAATCTTCCGGATTCGGGTTCGCGATCGCTCCGTCCTCGATGTCGAAGATGATCCGCCGGTTGCTGCAGGCGCCGGCGCTCCAGGTTCCGCCCCCGGTCGCCGGAAAACCCGCGAATGCGCCGGCCCGGCGGCCTCAGAACCCCGTTCGGGTCGGTCGCGCTTGTCAGGGCGGCCGGGACGCTGTGCGTTCTGACGGTCAAGTCTGGCCGGCCACCTCTGCGGTCGTCGTCCTCGATCGGCCGCCTCAAGCCTCTGTGACGGATGCTTCGGAGTTCCGATCCGCAATTGTGTGAGGATCGGCAATCCCGTCACCCTTCCATGGATGTGGAGCGTTCCGGCAACCCGTAGAGGTCGCAGATGTGGGGAGCCGAGATCGAGTACGCTTGCATGGCGCGGCGTCATTGTCCGCGTCGTCGGTCGACGCGGACATGAGCCTGACATTCGGGGTATCGGTCATTCGACTTGATGTATCACAGCTTCCGAAGCGAGCGGCCGGGCAGAGAGGATGAGGCAAATGAGAATCCCGGCACTTACCATCACCGCACTTACCATCACCGCACTATCTGCACTTGCCGCGGCCATCGCGCCAACGCTGGCCTCGGAGGCCGATACGGCGGCGGCCGACATCGCTGACGCGGACGGCGCGGTCATCGGCAAGGCCACTTTCGAGCGGACGCCCACCGGCGTTCTCATGTCTGTCGATGTAAGCGGCCTGCCGCCCGGCGGCCATGGCATCGACCTGCACGCTGTCGGTTCGTGCACGCCGAGCTTCAAGGCGGCGACGGGCCATATCAATCCGGGCAAGGCCAGGCACGGCCTGCGCAACCTCGAAGGACCGGACAACGGCGATCTATCCAACCTGTTCGCCGCCGCCGACGGAACGGCGAAGGCGGAGTATTTCACCACCCGCGTCTCGGTGTCCGGCGGCAACATGCCCGCCCTTCTTGACGAGGATGGATCGGCGGTCATCGTTCACGACAACCCCGACGATCACATGGCCCAGCCCATTGGCGACGCGGGCGGGCGCATTGGCAGCGGCATCATCGGCGAGATATAGCCCGGAACCGACATCCGGTATTGCGCCGCATGGGCGGAGCCGGAGAAGCTGCTACGCTGGCAGGGGCCCGCTTGGCCGAGTGCGCCGGGCCTCCTTCGCAGCAGACCGAATCCACGGCTTCCTGGAACACTCGGGTCCGGGGAGCGGCGACGGCCTGAGCGCCGCGGAATTCGCGCCGTGCCCGTGCCGCCGGGTCGCCGCCGCCCGTGACCTTGCCCTGGGCTTCCCGTGCCGGGCGTCGCGCGCGGTCCGCCGATATCCGGTCACAGCCGCCCGGCACGATGCGCTTGTCGGGAGCGCGCGGCATGGTCCCGGCGATCATGCCGAAACGCGCATGCCGGACCGGCCCGTACACGAGCCGCGACGAGACGGCGGCGAGGTCGACTTCCGCAGGTGCGTCCCACCGCCGGCGCTGTCCGGCGGCTTGCGGCAGCCGTCCTTGAGGCCGGCAGGGCAGACCCGCCGGAACGGCCCCTCACAACTCCAGTTCGAGCTCCGGGCCTTCGCGGACTCTCTCCAGCGCCGGCTTGCGCTCGCGCGGCGCCGGCGTCCTTTCCGGCGTGCGCGGCATCGGCTCCGGCGATGGTGTCTGCGTGCGGCCGCCGGGCACTCGCTCATCGGACGCGCGCACCGTGTCCGTGCCGGCCGTCACCGCCTCGCCCCGCTCCGGACCGATGGCCTCGAGCGCGGCGATACGCTCTCCCGTTGCCGCCTCGAGACGCTCGCGCAGCGCATTGCGGTCGTCGGTCACGAGCTCGGCATGGTGGCGGGCGCGGCTGATCTCGACATAGAAGGTCTTCTGCGTGGTCAGGTGAGCGTGCTCCGCCTCCATCGCGGCGATCACCCGGTCGACGGTGCGGCCCTGGAAGGCGTGCACCGTGGCCGCCCAGGCCCGGTCGATATGGCGCAGCTGCGGGTCGTCGCGGCGCAGGTCCAGCGTCCGGCCGTCCTCCAGGCGGAAAGCGATCGCGGTCCTTTCGACGGCGGTCACCTCTGCCGTGCCGCTGTTGACGAGCCCGTGCCTTCTGTCGTTGCGGGTCCAGGACACGCGGTCGCCGCGGCGCAGCTCCATTGTGTCGACGGCATAGACCTCCACCCCGGCGGCCCGCGCCGCGAGCCGCCCCGGCTCCCAGGCCACGGCGCCGCCCTTCCCGCCCTGCAGCGCGACCACGCCTTTGTCGGGGTCGACCCGGGCGACGCGCAGCTCGTCTCCCTTCTCCACGCCGAGCCGCTTGTATCGGCGGTGGAAGGCCACCACGTCGCCGGGGGCGTAGTTCGCGGCCAGCGACTTCTCGGCGTTCGTATAGCCGCGCGAGACCAGCCGTTCGACGGTCATGGCCGGCCCGCCGATGGCGCCGTCGCGGACCAGGCGCTCGCGGACGATGGCGTTGATCCTTTCCCTCAGCGCATGCGATGGCGCCATCAGCCCGGTGTTCTCGCGCTCTTCGGCCGGGAGAGCGAGCCAGCGCGCAGCCGCAGCGCCTGCGAGATTGTCCGCCTTCGCCTCGGCGACGTTGCCGCCGAGCCTGTCGAAGGCCCTTTGGATGTCGCCCGCGAGGCTCGCCTCGACGGCTTCCTTCAGCGCCGGCTCGCGCTGGCGCACGATCTCGTCCATGACGGCGCACGTCATGCCCGCGCCCTGCAGCTGCGCGAAGGGCTTGCCCGCGTCGACGGCATCGAGCTGCTTCTCGTCGCCCACCAGGACGACGCGGGGGATGCGCAGCGCGTCGGCGATTCTCAGGAGATCGCGGGCCTGCGCGGTCGAGGCGAGCGAGCCCTCGTCGACCACCAGCACGGTCTTGCGGAATCCGGCCTGCATGGTTCGCTCGCTCTTGTGCGTGAGCCGGCCCTCCGCGACACCCGCATTGCGGACCAGGAACCCCTGCAGGGTCTCGCTCGCGACGCCGGCCTCGGCTTCGAGGGTGCGCGCAGCCGAGGCCGACGGCGCCAGTCCCCGCACGTCGAAGCCGCGCTTCTCCAGCAGCGCGCGCGCCCGCTTCAGCATGGCGGTCTTGCCGGTTCCGGCGTAGCCCTGCACGCCGACGACGCGGTCCCCGTGCGACAGGATCAACTTCACCGCGTCCTTCTGTCCTGCGGTAAGGGGGCCGTTGCGGAGCGCCTTGTCGACGGCCCGCCCGCGCATTGCGGCCGTGCCCCGCCGCCGTCCGCGCTTCATCAGCGCGACGGTCTCGCGTTCGTCGGCCACGGCCCTGTCGGTGGTGAGCGATTCTCCCGGCACGGGGTGGTTCGCGGCCAGCACGGCGCCGGCTTTCTCCAGCCGCGCGACGGCGGCCTCGGCCCCGGCCATGCTCACGGCGCCGGGCTTCCACGCGAGGGTCGAGGTGAGCAGTCCGGTCCGCGAGAATACCGCCTCTCTCTCGGAGAGGTGCGCCACGGCCCATTCAGCGGCCCTGTCCGCGTCGCTTTCCTTCTGCCGCTGCGCTCCCGTCCCCCGCTCTCCATGGCCGTCACGCTCCCGTTCCGCCGCCCTGGCGGCCTCGCGCCGCCTGGCGCCGGCTGCCAGCGCCGCTGCGTCCAGGCCGATATCGGCCGCCTGCCTCTGCCAGCTTTCGCGCAGCGCCTCCTTGTCGACGTCGCGCTTGCGCGCGCGGGTCATGAGCGCTGCGCGCTGCGCGAGGCGCTGGCGCTGCGCCGGATCTCCGAGGCCCTGCGCCTCCATTGCCGCCTCGATCTCCCGGCGCCGGGTCGAAAAGGCGTCGATCGTCTTGCGCGGAACGCCCACGATCTCGAAGCGCCCGTCCGCATGGGTCTTCTCGACCCGGTAGCCGAGCTCTTCCAGGCCGCGCGCCAGCTCCGCACGGTAGAGCGCGCCGATCAGCATCTTCGACGCGTAGAGCTTCTCGTTCGCCATGGTGCGCCACTTTCCGTCTTCGCCCTGCACCATGTTCGCGATCACGGCATGAGTATGGAGCTGCGGGTCGAGATTGCGGGAAGTATCGTGCCTGAAGCTGGCGATCACCGCCTTCTGGTCTGCCTTGCGCACCATGCGCCCGCTCGCCGCATCCATGGTCCTGGTTTCGACGGCGTTGTCCTCGATCCAGGCCAGGGTCTTTTGCACGGCGGCGTCGTGGGCCGCGACGATGCGCACGTCGCCGCCGACAAGGGCGAGGATGGAAACGGATTTGGGCGCGGACAGGGTCACGTCCCGGCCCGGGCGGTGACGGACGGTTCCGTCTCCCAGCCTGCGGCCAAGCCGGCGCCCCGAGCCGTCGGGCACGGCGCCTTCGAGGATGCTGCCGAAGACGCCGGGATCGACGGGACCGGAGAGCCCCAGCGCGTCCGCGCCCTTGCCGGCCCAGGCGCTTGCCTCGCGGTGGGCCGCATCGTCCCTGGCGTAGTAGCCGTCCCTCTCATAGTAGGTGACGCCCTGCGCGGGCGAGGCGACCGCGCCGATCGAGGCGACCATCTCAGATGGCGACCATGTCAGATCCGGGTCGCGCCCGGCTTCCTCTTGAGCGGCTTCTGCTGCCCGTCCTCCGCCTCGCCGCCGCCGCCCCCCCGCCCCCGCTGCACCGGTTCCCCCCCCCCGCCCCCCGCCCCCCCCCCCCCGCCGCCCGCCCCCCGGTTCCGGCCTCCGGCCGGCTCCGCCGTCGGGGTGGTCCCCTCGAAGAGCCAGTCCGGCTCGCTCCCGAGCGGACCTGCCGCG
>MKWU01005885.1_pt1 | contig 12920 bp, 17 predicted proteins | sample 809101 | NCBI WGS metagenome assembly MKWU01 (sample SAMN05860141, study PRJNA318959) | sponge metagenome | host: Aplysina aerophoba | place: Slovenia: Piran, Adriatic Sea, Gulf of Piran | collected 2013-05-07 | reverse complement strand
CCCGGGGTTTTGCTTGTCCGGCGGTCGGCCGCGACGACCAGCGCGATCATTCCCGCTCTCCGTTCAGCTGCTCTTGCGGCTCGCTCCATGGTCTGTCGCCGGCAGCCGGCACGAACCCGCTTCCCGCCCACACGAAAGACCCCTGCATGAAATGGATCCTCGTCGTGTACGCGCTGACGTACAGCACCCCGGAGCCGACCGGGTTCCGCGTCCCCGCCGACTTCCCGACCCGCAGCGCGTGCGAGTTCTGGGGCGCCAAGGTCCCGCAGCACGGCGACGCGGTCGTGCTCGACGGCAGCGGCAACCTCATCGTCATCCCGCCGATCGGCTTCGAGTGCCGGACCGGCCGCCAGATCTGAACCCCCTGATTTCTACAAGTTCAACAGGCGCCCGCAGGGCGCAACCTCCTCGTCGTACCAACTGCTCCAGCGTCTGGTAACCCGCTTCCCTGATCCCGCCTGAAGCAAGCCCCAGCCGGAAATAGCCAGCCTTGTCAGGGCCTTTGGGATGAGGTGACAGCGAACGTATGCCCCGCGACATCGAGTAAGCTGACAGACGCCCTCTTTCCTTGGCCGCAAACCGTTTTTCGTCATGGATTTGGTCGACCAATCAACGGGTCAGGCGCGCTTTCCGCCAACGGAGATGTTGCGTTTTCCTTTTCTGTACTCTATCTTTTTTAGCAATCCCCCCTGCCGTTTCGACCGCAGGGCGCAGGGCCTCTTCGGAGGCCCTTGCTTTTTTGAAAGAGCGTCGTGCGCACATTCGTCTACGTCGACGGCTTCAATCTGTATTACGGGGCGCTGAGAAAATCACCCTGGAAGTGGCTCGATCTCTATCGGCTGTTTGAGACCATCCTCCAGCCACACCACGACCTTCTGGCCATCAATTACTTCACCGCCAGAGTCTCCAGAACGCCCAACGATCCGTCGAAACCTCAGCGACAGGCCGCCTATATCCGCGCCCTCCAGCAGTTCCGCCCCGAAGTCAGCGTTCATTACGGCCATTTCCTTACCCACGCCGTCTCGGCCCCCTTGGCAAATCCGCAGGGACCAGACCGCTTCGCGAAGGTGATCAAAACCGAGGAAAAGGGATCCGACGTCAATCTTGCCGTACACCTGCTGAACGACGCCTGGCTCGATCGTTACGACTGTGCCGTCGTCGTCACCAACGACAGCGACATCGCCGAGGCCATGCAGCTGGTCAGACACCAGCAGCAGAAGCGAATCGGCTTGATCACCCCTGGAAAAAGCCCCTCGTCCCGGCAACTCACCACGCACGCACACTTTCGAGCCCGCATCAGGCCGGGCGTACTGGCGCATTCGCAACTCCCGGACCCGATTCCGGGAACCAATATCCGGAAACCGCTCAGCTGGTAGCCGCCCGCGGCCGGCCTGTTTCGAAAGTCGACGGGCGTTCGTTGATGGCGATGATCCGGTCTCTGTTTGCATCGATGCCGGTGGCAAGCCAAGTGAGGACCGCGATCAGGACGGCCAGGCCGAACCCTGCCCAAGTCGTCGTTAAGCGTGCTGAAGAGAAATGATTCTGAGGCTGTCGCAGGCGACCGGGTTCTCGGCCTGCCCTGCATGCCAAGGCTCCAGATCAGACATCGGGGTCGACCGGAAGCGTGCTGGAGCGCGATTACCGGTCGATTGGACGGCCGTTTCGCGAACAATGTTGCTGGAGCGCGTGTTCTTGGGCTCCATGGGCGACCTGTGCGCCCGAAAACAGCAAGAACCCCTGCACGGGCCGCCCGTCCAGCGGCCGGTGCAGGGGCTTCGTTGACGGCAATCCCTACGCCCGGTTCCCGGTCCGAGCAGGCATGCCCTGGTTCCTTCTGGCGGAAGGCCGGCGGCGGTGGCGGCCGCTGCGACGACGGTGGGGGCCGTGCCGGAGCCGGCGATGCATCCATTTCGTCTGCTTTTCCGTGGCCCGATAACACGTCACGACCACACCGTCCCGGAACACAGCCTTGGTGCCGCAGAGGCGCCGTAATCGATCACTTTCGGGTTCACCCTGCGCGATTGCGTACTCCACGTCCTTCTTCCGCAGCAGGACTGCGTCGTCGGCAACCAGCGTGCCCCAGGAAAGGACCAGATCGATGTGCCGGCAGCGGATTCCCCGCTGCTGCATCCGCCCGGCGGCGTGTGGGCAAACCTCGAACTCGACCATCATCGATCTCCTTCCCGGCGGTCATCGCCTTCAGATGTGCCCTGTTCGGGCTGGTCGACCGGCGCGGGTTTGCCTGTCGAGCCGGTTCCTGATGTTTGTTCGGTCGCAGGCGGCAAGTCCGGATCCAGCAGCCCGAGCGCCTGCCCCCATGAAGAGATGTTCTGCTGCACGCGTGTCACATCGTTCCGGAACCAGGTCTCTTCGACATAGTCCCGCGCGTCCTCCAACGTTGAGGAGCCCTCCCTGAGCAACTCGAAGGCCCTGGACGAGGCCGCGAGCTGCTGCGCGGTCTTCGCGTCAGCGATGTCCCTGGCCACGATCTTCCCGGCCATGATCTCGGCGATCTTCCCGGCGGGGACATCGGCGTTGTCCGCCAGCAAACGCGCGGCGGCGGCCGACGGGAACTGCGCCACCAGGTACCGCTCACCGTCCTTGAGGACCTTCGGATCCCCTGTTTCCCGGCGGAGGCGCCGGACTTCTTCCTGCAGCACCGCCATGCCCACGAGCAGCGCATACGCCACTTTCGCCGAGCGGGGGATCCGGTCGGCCTTCAGCCAACCGGTCAGCGTCGATTCACCAATGCCGAGGAACTCGCAGAAGTCTTTCCGAAGAAAGAACGGGCCGCTCTCCAGCTCTTCGGGAAGGGTTTCGGCGTTGATGACGCGGTCGGCAAATTCGCCGGCCGAAGCGGCTCCCAGTTCCAGAACCGCATCCAGGTTCATTTCGTGTTCGAGCTTTCCCATGATTGCCTCCGGCAAGTTCGCAATACGAACATAGTAGAGCAATGACATTCGTATGTCAGCATAGAGTGAGTCAGAAAGTTCGTTATCAGAGATTCTGTTTCCGCACGGCTTCGTAAATCATGCTGACGGCGGGCCTTGGTTCGGGAGCTGGCCTCGAACCGAGCATGTTCTTCGATTCGTGCGAAGAGACGACAAACTCCGGCTCCTTGGCCTGTTCGCCTGCAGGAGCTGCCCGGTACCCGGGCGTTGCGGCGGCTGGATCTCATCCCGAACAGCGCCGCCTGCGAAGAGGGCTGCGCCCGCGAGAGGAGCGCTCCCTGCATGCGCGGGGATGACCCCAATATCCAAAAAGTCGCCCGCGACTATTTCGAGCGTTCCCTGCACGCGCGGGGACGACCCTTAGATTGTGTCTGAGTAAGTCATCTTTGGAGGCGTTCCCCGCCCGGCGGCACGCGCAGGCCTGCGGGGTAGCTCGAGGTACGATTTCCCCCGCTCCAGGCGGTTTAGCAGCTCAAGTCGGACGGTTTCTGCATACCGGCCAACCGTGACAAATTGGCAGAAACCGTCCTGCCGGCCGGTACATCGCAAGAGCTGGCCTTAGGATCGCCGCGTGCGGCCGCGAAGGCCCTGACGTTCAGCCAACATCCGGGAACGGGCTCGGAACATTCGCCCGGATCTCCGCGAGCACAGGCCTCGACGTCGGCCGGACCCGGGCAAGCAGGCGCGGGGGCGGCGGGCCGTCGCGTTCAGGGTTGCGGATCCGCCCGCCCTTCATTCAGCGGAGTCCCGCCTAAAGACTGATGCGGCGTCTGCCTTCTCTAGCAATTCCCTGGTGCGCTTTCCGTCCGCGTTCAGTGCCAACTCTAGTTCCTCGGTCGCTTCCACCGCGAGCTCCGCCAGTGGGCGCAAGCCGGCGCCGCCGTTCTCTACCAGCTTCGCCAGATCGACACTCGGATTGGCAAGCATCCCCGCCAGCAAGCGGGTCGTAACGTCCACTCTCTGAACGTCGTTCAGGTCGTAATGTCGATAGGCACTCATCGGGTCGGTCCTTGCGCCACGGGGTCTCGAATGTCGCGGCCACGCTCGACGTTCCGCCCATGGCCGCCGCTCAGCGAAGGACCATACTGCCGTTCGCGAATGCTGCAGCCGAGCTGAAGGGCAGGGTCAATGTAGAAACCCGCGCCGTCAGTCGGCCGGGTCGGGCGGCTCCAGGCCAAGAGGGGGCAACTCGTACCCGTCGGGCAATCCGCCGCCCTCGCTCGCATCGATCCAAATACACGCGTCCTTCGCGTCGACTAACAGGGTGACAAATTGCTCCATCCTCGGCCGCTTCTCTGCCTCGGTCTCGGGGGGCGGCCGATCCCGCAGCCCATCCAGTTCGAACAAGAGCGTGAAACAAGCCTCGGTCATGTGTGCGCCCGCCGACGCCGCCACGGCGACCGCGACCACGGCGGCGATGGCAGTCAGCTTGATCATGCGCCGAGGCTAGCAGACAGCTCAAAATGGAGCGGGTGTGGGCACTAGACATCATGGATTGACCTGCCCTTGCCTTGAACCCGTGGGTTACGTTCCCCGGCGTAGACCAAGTTGGCAGTGCCACCTCAAGAAGGGCAGGTCAATCCATGATGTCTAGGGGAGAAGCCCGGAAAATAGGGCGACGACGGGCCATCGCACGACGAGATCGACCGAATCGCGGCGATCAAGCGCGAAATCGACGCGAGGTTCGCCGTCAACGCCGCCCGCACCCGCACAGGAGCCACAACTCTGCCGGAGTGCTTGAAGGTACAAATCAGTGCCTACCGCCGCCACAAGACACCACCCGCCCCGACACCCACAACGGGCCGGCACGACGGAAGACAGGCAGCATGACAGCGTGCAGCACCCCCGACTGTCCGAACCAGGTCTCCCGCCCCGGACACACGCTCTGCTACGCATGCTGGAAAAGCAGTCAGCAGAAAGGGGCTCGCCCCACCGGGAAACCGGGCCTGAACGCATCGAAGCTGGGCGAGCATTTCAATGTTTCATCCCAGCGGATGAACCTGACGCTAGCCGAACTCGGATGGATCGAACGTGCCGTCAAGGGATGGAGTCCCACCCGGCAGGGAGTCGACCTTGGCGCCCGCGCGGCCGAGTTCAACGGGCGCCCGTACGTCACGTGGCCCGACGAAGTGGTACAGAACGAGATCCTCGCGAATGCCCTGCAGGCAGACAGTTCCAGACCGAACGGCACAGCGCCGCAAGACGATCCCCGGCAGGCCTTCGCAGCTCAATACCGCACGGCCGACGGGCACTACATCCGATCGCGGGCGGAACTCGCGGTCGACAACTGGCTCTACCGGCTGGATGAAGCGCATGCGCCCAAAGACCCGGACGAATCACTAGCCGATTGCAGCAAGACGCTTGCGTAACGCGTCCAGGTCGGACGGTTGTAGCGACTCCGCGATGGTGGCAATCAGATCCAGTAAGGCGCCACTTCTGCCACTTTGGTTGCCAGTACGGCCTTCCTTCGGAACGTTGATCCTCATTTTCAGGCTGGGGGCCTTGTTGTGCTCGGCCAGAAAGGCCGACAGCGCGACACTCAGCTGTTCATGGTGCTCAGTGGATGGATCAAGCGGCTTAAACCACTGCCTGAGTTGTGCCTCGGTTCTCCGTCCATCCAGAAGCCTGCTTTTCGACTGTTCGATGTAGGTCTCGGCTGTCAGCCCTTCGTAGCCGACAAATTTCGACGGACCAAACAGCCACTGTCCGTCCTCACCCTGACAGGCGTACCACCCTCGCGCGTAAGCCAACCGGGCACGCAGCTGGGGATTTCGACGAACCTCGGCCTGGAAACGGTGAATCGCACCGCGGACGGATTTGAGAGATGTGGCAAGTGCCGCCATACGGAGTTCTCCTTTATTATGCATCTATTTCGAGAACAAGGCGCATATTACAGGGCCCGAACGTGTTATGCAAGATCGTCATGAACTACACGTTCAACACGGCATAAGTGCTAGAGCGGGCCGTCTGGTTTGGGTCGAGGTCGGTCAGTGGCCATGCATATTCCGGCTGGAGCCTGCCCAAGATCTCGACATGCCCCGGAACAGCGCGATGTTGAACTCGGGCAGGATCTCGGTTGGAAAGCCCTGCAGCTCGGTGATCTCAGCCGCTGGGAATGGCATCCAAAAAGCCCCTGATAAAAGGCATTATCATGGGAGCGTTACCCCGCGCGCGGGGATGATCAGGTCAACGTCTTAACGCTCGAAGACCCGCCCGGCGGCGCGCGCAGGCCTCCGGGGCAGCTCCAGATACGGTGGAGAGGCAGCCTTGGCCGGGTACCCGTAGGGCCGTGGACGCCGCCCACTCCGGACCCGGAGCCGCACGTCCGCCAGGCGTAGTCGCCGGCAGCCGGCACGAACCTGCTTCCCGCCCGCACAAAGACCCCTGCATGCAATGGATCCTCGTCGTGTACGCGCTGATGTACAGCACCCCGGAGCCGACCGGGTTCCGCGTCCCCGCCGACTTCCCGACCCGGACCGCGTGCGAGTTCTGTGGCGCCAAGGTCCCGCAGCACGGCGTCGCGGTCGTGCTGGACCGCAGCGGCAACCTCATCGTCGTCCCGCCGATCAGCTTCGAGTGCCAGCCCGGCCGCCAGGCCTGACCGGCGCGATGGCACGCCGCTCTGCGGCGCAAACTCGTCTTGGCTCACGTCGAGTTGCTGCCATCGACGACCCCGTATCCCTTGTTTGCCAATAGCTTGAAGACTGTTCAGGCGACAAAATCGGAGCAACGGGAAGGCTCCGACACCTGCCAGCCGCCAATCCCGCCGGAATCCGCCCGGCGTGAGACAACCGGCAAGGCGTTTTCAAGGACTGTCAGCAGGCTAGGTCATTGTCAGGCGACAAAATCGGAGCCTGGGGCAGCGTCAGCCACGTGGGTGGACAGCGGTCGCTGGAAGCCGACGGCGACAAAATCGGAGTGACCCGCGCATCGGCGGGGCGCATGACCCCCGGACGATGCGGATCGCGAGAAGAGACCCTCCATCTAGTCAAAAAATCCACAACCACCCCCAACATGTATTTTCTTTCTTTCTGTACTTTCTGTACTTTCCCGAGCTGAAAACGCCAACATCACAACAGCTTGGAAAAGGTTCAGGCGACAAAATCGGAGCGACAGGCGACAAAATCGGAGCGACAGGCGACAAAATCGGAGCGACAGGCGACAAAATCGGAGCGACAGGCGACATCTATCGACGCACGGATGTCGCCCTCAGCATGTAGCCTGTATAAACTGCACCGATGGCGAAAACGCTCGAAGCAATCCGACGCGCCGAACGGAATCCGGACACTACGGCGGTACCGACCGAGTACGCGCGCGCACCCACGTACAAGAATCCGCCCGGAGCGCTGGCGCTCAAGATCCTGCACGCCATGATCAACCACGCGGGCGTGGCGATCGACGACGACACCACGTGGCACGAAATGCCGCTGCGCGACGCGATCCGGGAGATCGCGATCGGGCACCTGACGGCGGATGAGGCGGACGCGCAGCTCACGGAAATCACGGGATTGCAGCTCTCCTACTGGCTCTATGACGTCCGGAGCCGGGAGACGGTGGTCTCACGCGGTGTCGTGGTCCAGCACGCGGAGATCCGCCTGCCGGACGAACAGGACCGGCGGCCGGTCCGGATCCGCTGGCGGTTCGGGTCCATCTTCGCGCAGATTGCCCGGACATCGGACTTCTACACGCTCCTCGAGAACAAGATCATCTGGGGCCTGCGATCGCGGTACGCCATCGCCCTCTACCAGCACATCAGTGCCTTGAGCGGCCAGCGGAACCGGAGCGTCACCTACACGATCGACGAGTTGCGGGCTGTGCTCGGCGTGCTGCCGCACCGCCTGCTCGCCTACAAGGACCTCAACACGCGTGCGATCAAGCCGGCGGTCGAACAGATCAATGCCTGCACAGCGGCGCGCTGGCGGCTGACGGTGTCGCTCCACAAGCGGCGCCGGTCCGTGCGGTCGGTGACCATCGCCTGGCAGCCCAGGGAAGAAAAGATCCAGACCGAGCTGGCGTTCGACGCGCCCGCGGTGCCGGACAGCAACGCTACCGAGACCAGCGCGAGCGACCCTCCCCCTGCCCGTTCCCCGGCCTTCCCCGCGGCGGGTTCGATCAAGGACACCGTGTGGGGCGCAGTCGCGGTCGAACTGGTGCAGGGCTACGACGCCGACACCGTCGCGGACGATTACCGCGTGTGGTGCCGGTCCAGCGGGATCCCGCTCGACAAGCGCGGCGGCAAGCGCCGCTTCCGGACGTTCTGCGCAGGCTATGCCGACAACCAGTCGAAACCGCGTAAGAAACCCGGGAAACAGGCTGACTACGGCTACGACGGGCCCTCACAGGACCAGATCGACCGGATCGAGGCGATCAAGCGCGAAGTGGACGCCAGGTTCGCCGGGCAAGCGCAGTGATGCCACGCCACTCCAGTGCGATCATCCTGTTATGATATCATTCCCATATCATGATGAACTGGTATGAATATGATGGTGATTTCACAACGATCGTGACGGCAGCCGGTATGACCAAGCGGTAGCCTCGACGTTCGGCCCCCACGATGTGACATCGCATAACGCCGTCCGGGGTCCGGGTCGACCGCGAGATGGCGTCTAGCAGCGAGACTCACCCCACCCCGCCTTCCGGGAAGACGCCGGGAACCGGCCTGACAGCCGAACCGGTAAGCGACGGAAAGCCTGTAAACTCGAACAGCCCGACCGGAGATGCCGTGATGACGAACTCCACCCCACTTAGCACAGAAGCGGGTGCCGCGACGCGCAAAAATCCGGTCTCACGCGACGGCGTCGCCAAGGCCACGGTCCGGCCAGACAGCTCACAGCATCAGCCAGGCCAACCACGGGTCTCCCACGTCACAAGGCGCATGGGAGAAAAGATCGCGCGCGACCGCCACGGCGCCTTGCGTGAGCTTGCCAATCGCTAGACGCCATTACCGGGTCACCTGGAGCGACGCCGTCCATCTCCACACCCGCGCCCTCGAGACCGGCGGACGGCCTGGCACGCTCAACCCCCACGCAGTCCAATCCGCCCTCGCCCGCCCCTATCACGGCTACCACAAGCGAATCCATCAGAAGGCGGCGGCGCTGCTGCACGGCATCGTGTCGAACCACGGCTTCGCAGACGGCAACAAGCGCACCGCGCTCCTCCTCGTTGAGCTCCTCCTGCGCCGAAGCGGATACCATCTTGCTGCGGACAACCGCGCATTCGTCGACCTGATCGTCGGTGTTGCTGACGGCTCCATACCGTATGACTCACTCGTCGAGTGGTTCCAGGACCGCATTGATCGGCAACCCGAGGGTCCGGAAGCACGCTGACGACCCCCGCCGCCAACGGCGTGCGCTGCCCGAACCCGGCCGATCCGGCCCGTGCGCCCGGGACCAACGAGTCTTCAGGATCCACTATTCATTGCGGTCCGAAGGTATGATCCAATCGTGAAGCAATGATGATGATCGCAACATGATTGTTACGGTTGGAAACACCAAGGGAGGCGTCGGCAAGACCACGCTCGCGCTCAACCTCGCGATCGCGCGCGCCCGTGCCGGACGCGACGTCTGGCTGGTCGACGGTGACCGGCAGGGGACTGCGCTGACGGCTGTCGCCATTCGCGCGAACGCCGGCCACAAGCCTGCCCTAGCCTCCGCGAGCTACCCGGAAGGGAGCACGCTCCGCACCCAGGTCCAGCACCAGGCGCCCAAGTACGACGACGTGGTGATCGACGCCGGCGGGCGGGACTCGTCCTCGCTCCGGGCCGCGCTCGTGATCAGTGATGCCTTGCTCGTGCCGGTGCAGCCCCGCAGCTATGACGTGTGGGCGCTCGACGACATGGCAGGACTGGTCAAGGAGGCCCGCGCCGTCCGCGATGGGCTCCGCGCGCTGGCGGTGCTCAACTTCGCGGATCCGGGTGAGCGTTCGCGCGACAACGCCGAAGCCGCCGCCGCCGTGGGCGAAGTGCCGGAGTTCAGCTATCTGGATACGCCCGTCCGCCGCCGGAAGGCGTTCGCGTCCGCAGCCGGCGCCGGCTTGTCCGTCCTCGAGGCAACGCCGCGCGACAAGCAAGCGGTCGGCGAGCTGCAAGCCCTCGTGTTGCACGTGTTCCGACAGTAACATCCCATCATGTTACGATTGGGCCGATAGGATATGGCAATCACCAAGAAACCCGAGGCAAAACCCGGGCAGGGAACCGCGGCAGAGGCCTTCATCGAAGGCGCGCCGGATTCGAGCCTGCGGCCAGGTGTGACACGCGGCCAGCGGCGCCAGATCACGCTCACGATCGCGCCGGAGCTGCTGGCGAAGGTGGACGCACTGGCGAAACAGATGGGCCAGTCGCGCGCCGCGTTTATCAACCTCGCGATCTACCGCGCAGTGCAGGGCGAGGAGGGGGCAGGGGCGTCATGACGGAGCCGGCGCATTGTCTTGGCCCCGTCATGACGCCACCGCCCGCGCTCGTGTAGATCGCCGTCGTCGCGATGTCGGCGTGGCCGAGCACGGCCGCGATCCCCAACCCGTGCCGGCGATGACCATTCGCGGCCACGAACACCTGATGACGGTACAATGCAGCGATGACAACTCCCCCTGCGATCAAGGCGATGATGACTGCGCCCACGCGTGCCCGAACCGCCGCCCGGCGGGTGCCGGCGGGGAAGGTATTGCCAGGATGGCCGACGGAGGCCCGCAACGCGGCCGCGCGCGAGCGGGCGGCGATCAGGAACGCACTGACCGACGTGGTCGGCGCTGACGAGGCCGAACGCCTCATCGGGATCGCGGACGCGCTGCCACCCGAGGAGCCGCTGCCGGAACCGAGCGGCAACGCCTGGACACGGGCGGAGGCCCTGACGGAAACGGCGGTAGGACGGGCCCGGCTCAAGACACTGACATGGGAAACGGTTTAAGGGTCACGCCGGCCACGGCAACTGCCGACACGCAGCTGGTAGGCGACCCGACGTGCCGCCGGTTCCTAATGAGCCTGTGGGAACTCGCAGGCGGCACACTGACGGTGACGCCGACGGTAGCGACCGAACTCAGCGGCAACGTGCGGGGGTCCGAAATCCGGCGGTGGCGGCGGGCCCTGGCCCCGGCCCGCGGCCGGAACAGCCGATACGACCAGGCGACCTACAACCGGATTCTCGACGCAGTCGGCGATGCCGCGGTCGCGTGGGTTCGGGCCGAACTGGCAACCCCGGGAGGGATCACGGCCGCGCCGCGCGACCCCGAGCGGGAAGCGGAGGCGGCCAGGATCGCCCGCGCCATCCCGGCAGCGTGCTTCCGGCAGGATTACCGTGACCGGCAGCGCAACGACCGCGACATCATTGCCGAAGCGGCGATCCTCGGGTTTACCGTGCTGGCCACCGAGAACCTGGCCAGCATCCGCCACGATGAAACCAATGCTTGGCTCCAGGAGGAAGGCCTCAGCACCCGCCCGCTGCTGGTCCGCGTGGACGATGCGCTGGCAGCACTCGCGCCGGACCAGCGGCCGCAGGAGACGGCCCTGGCGGCAGTATTGGGTGCAGCCCTCCCGGATACCCGCCGCGGGTTTGAGGAAGAACGCACCACGGTGCGCCGTTTCATCGACAACCTGAAGACCAGTCACGCGAGGCGGTGCGGCGTGTGGGCGGCCGACCGGCTCGAGATTGCCGAGGACGTGCCCGGACTGATCGCCCGTGCGCGAAGGAGGCTGCCGGCGCAAAGCCGGGCGGCGGAAGACCGTCGACGGGCCGAAACCGTGCGTGCGGCGGAACAAGCAGGCTATGTCCGGGACTGAGGCCGGAAGGAAACGCCCGGTCAGGCAGCAGCGATCCTTTCGGCCAGCGTAACTGTTAAACGTCACATAAATTGTCGCAGTTTGCGGCTTTATAGGAGCGTGTCCGTTTGCCCCGACGAGGGTCGTCGACCGCGATGCCTGAGCCCGCGGCGCAACGCAGCACCCGAGACCGATGGAGACTTCCCGATGCGCGTCCAGGTCATCTCGGATCTCCACCTGGAGTTCGACCCGGCGATCCCCCCGCTGGCGCCCGACGCCGAAGCGGTCATCATCGCCGGCGACCTCGCGCCCCACGCCCCGGGGCTGCTCGCCAGAGTGCGGGACGCCTGGCAGGACGCCCGCCAGGTGCTCTACGTCCCGGGGAACCACGAGTACTACGGCCATGACCTCGACGAGGCAGCAGAGGCGCTGGCCGCGGACTGCGCCAGCGCCGGCCTCACCCTGCTGAACCCGGGCACGGCCGAACTCGGCGGCGCCCGGGTGATCGGGGCCACGCTGTGGACGAATTTCGCGCTCGACGGCGATCCCGGGGTGGCGATGATGATCGCCGCGCGCCAGATCAACGACTTCAGCGGCGCCATCCGGACCGATGGTGGCGAAGCCGTGTTCACGGCCGCAGCAAGCGCCTCGCGCCACTCCAGGGAACGTGCCTTCATCGAAGACGCGCTGTTTGCCGCGCCGGGGCCGACCGTGGTCGTGACGCACCATGCCCCGACACCGCGCTCGATCCACCCGCGTTACCGCACGAGCGCCCTCAACGGCGCCTTCGTATCCGACCTCGAAACGGTGATCGCCAGGCACCAGCCCGCACTCTGGATCCACGGACACGTCCACGACCCCGTGGATACCGTGCTGGGAAAAACGCGCGTGCTCGCCAATCCGCGCGGCTACCCCGACGAGGGCCGCCGCAACGGCTTCGATTCCAGGCTGACCATCACCGTGCCACCGCCGACCACCGCCGCCGGGAGGGACTAGGCGGCGCTCTGCGAACTCGCGGATCGCTAGGCTGCCGCCTGCTCACGACGCCGTCGACCACATTTTCGCCAAAAACCCGCGCGCCTCGACGCCCACGGCCGTCGTGTAGATCGCCGTCGTCGCGATGTCGGCGTGGCCGAGCACGGCCGCGATCGTCGGCAGCGGTACCCCCGCCGTCACGGCCGCGATCCCGAAGCCGTGCCGGAGCCCCTTGGGACAGGCCT
>MKWU01005883.1_pt1 | contig 12923 bp, 13 predicted proteins | sample 809101 | NCBI WGS metagenome assembly MKWU01 (sample SAMN05860141, study PRJNA318959) | sponge metagenome | host: Aplysina aerophoba | place: Slovenia: Piran, Adriatic Sea, Gulf of Piran | collected 2013-05-07 | reverse complement strand
GCGCCACCCGGTCTTCGCGCTCTGGGCCGTGAGGCTTGCCGACGACCTGCAACGCGCGCTGGCGGAGGAAGGGCTCCGCAAGGTGGACCGCTGGACCGCCCGCTACCGTATGGCCGACGTCGAATTCCCGGTCGCGCCCGAAGGCGACCCGTTCTTCAACATCAATACGCCGGAAGAGCTTGCCGCGGCGGAGGTGCGGCTGGCAGGCCGCTAGCCCGCATTTCTCACCAGGGTCACGGCCTGCGTCGCTGTTCAGGCGTTCGCTCCGCAAGGAGCGGGCCGAAGAGCGTAGCACAGCCTACGGTTGAGGCCCGCGACGCTGCGGGCGGACGCCCGGACGCGACCCGAAGGGCGGCGCTGTCGGGCCGGCATGGTGCGTCGAGCCGTTTGCCCGATGCCCCGCATCGCGCTGCGCGTCTCTCCTACCCTGCCGGCCCGACAGCGCCGCGCAGACCATGACCCTGGTGAGAAATGCGGGCTAGTCAGGCCGCAAGCCAGCCGCCGTCCACCGGTAGCGTGGTGCCGGTGATGAAGCTGGCGCGGTCGGAGAGCAGGAAGCAGATTGCCTCGGCGATTTCCGGCGGCCGGCCGAAGCGGGCCATGGCGTGGCGGGTGCGAGAGCGTTCGCGGGCGGCATCCGGATCGGCCTGGCGCGAGAGGCTGCGGTTCAGCATCGGCGTTTCGGTAGCGCCGGGCGCGACCGCGTTGACACGAATCCCGTCGCCCGCGAGTTCGACCGCCGCCGTGCGGACCAGCGAGACCACCGCGCCCTTGGACGCGATATAGGCCGCATTCAGCGACCCGCCGCCGAAAGCAAGCTGCGAAGCGATACCGACAACGGAACCGCCGCCCGCCGCGCGCATCGGCCCGGCTGCCGCCGCGAGCCACATCCAGGTCGCCTTCACATTGACGGCGAAGACCCGGTCCCAGTCCTCGGGGTCGATGTCCTCGATCGCGACGCCGCTCTCGGAGATGCCCGCCGCCGTCACAAGCCCGTCGAGCCTTGGGCAACGCTCCATCGCCTGAGCCACAAGCGCCGGGTCGGTGACATCGCCGACGAGGCCGGAGGAGGCGTCCCGGTCCACCACGAGCACGTCCGCGCCGGACGCGCGCAGCATGCCCACCGTCTCCGCCCCAATGCCGGAGGCGCCGCCGGTTACGATGATTGTCTTGTTTACGAAGTCCATGCCCGCTTCCTACCATGCATGGCATGAGCGTGCGAGGCTTCCGGACCCAGGTGGCGGCGCTGGCGGCTGCGCTGCTGCTGCCGGCATGGAGTGCTCCGGCGCAGGGCAGCGAGGCCGGGATTCTGGCCGATCGCCTTCTCGTGGCCGAATGCGGGGACTGCCTCGTTATCGACCCGGAAAGGCGGCAGGGACTTGCGGCGGAGATCGACCGGGTTCTGGCGCGGGTCCGGGAACTGCGCCCGGACCTGACGGATATCCGGGCGCGGGCTGCATTCGATCCCGGTGCATTGCTCATCGAAGCGGAACCGGGCCTGCTCGATGCGCTTGTGCAGGCGCCGAGGGGCAGGACCGGCCATGCGGCCTTCGATACGCTGGGTGACAGGCTCGGCCTCAAATCGGTGCGCGTCTTCTCCTTCGCCGATACCGCATTGCTGCGCTTCGCCGCGCCGGTGAATATTGCCGCCGTTGCCCGCGCCTACCGGGAGGTCGAAGGCGTGAAGAGCGCCGAACCCGATACTGTGCTCAGCGATGGCCCGGATATCGCCGCCGCCCGGCACGGTGCTGTCTGGCATGTCGTTATCGACCGCGCCTGGGGCGATTGCCCCTCCGGCTGCCTTCACCGCGAAACTTCGTTTTTTGCGGTAGGCGGTGATGGTGTCTCGGAAATCGAAGCGCGGCGAGCACTCAAGATGCCGGGTTTCGAGAAGGCCCTGTTGTCCAGTGGCCACGGCAGGTTCGCGCAACCGCGCTGACCCGTGTTCCTATGCTTCGCTGCCGTGGCAGCCGAACAGATCTCCCGTCGGAGGAGCCGGAGCGAGGCTGCACCAGATCGGCGTATGGTCGGAGGCTTTCGGTCGGCTGCGGGGGATCGTGTCGATATCGCACTCCTCCAGCCGGTCCAGCGCCGCCGGCGACAGCAGCAGGTGGTCGATGCGGATGCCTTCGCCCCTCTGCCAGCGGCCGCGCTGGTAGTCCCAGAAGGTGAAGGCGCCGCTCCGCCGCGCATGGAGCGACCGGAAGGCGTCGACCCAGCCGAGATAAAGGATTTCCCGGAAGGCCCGCCGGCTCTCGGGCCGGTAAAGCGCGTCCCCGGTCCAGTCGTCGGGATCGTAGCAATCTTCCGGTTCCGGAATGACATTGAAGTCCCCGCCGAGCACGGTCGGGATCTCGTCGGCCAGCAACCGCGCGGCATGGCGTTTCAGCCGCGCCATCCAACAAAGCTTGTAGGGAAACTTGTCGCTCTCGACCGGATTGCCGTTGGGCAGGTAGATCGAGGCGACGCGCACACCGTCGAATACCGCTTCGACATAACGCGCCTGTTCATCGTCGCCGCCGTCGTCGGGCAGGCCCTCAAGCACCGACTCCGGAGCGCTCTTCGAGATTAACGCGACGCCGTTATAGGTCTTCTGGCCAAGCACCGTCGCCCGGTATCCCGCCGCCTCGATTTCGAAGAACGGGAAGGTGTCGGCGGTGCATTTGATCTCCTGCAGCGCCAGCACGTCGGGGGCGGCCGTCTCCAGCCAGTCGATCACGGCGGGCAGGCGGGCCTTGACCGAGTTGACGTTCCAGCTTGCGATCTTCATTCAGACGGCGAAGGACGAGCCGCAGCCGCAGGAAGCTGTCGCGTTGGGGTTGTCGATCCGGAAGGCGGAACCGGCCATGTCCTCGACGAAGTCGATCTGCGCGCCTTCCAGGAGTTCCAGCGACATCTCGTCGATCACGACATCGACGCCGCCATGGGAGAACACGAGATCGTCCTCATTGCGCGTACCGTCGAAGGCGAAGCCGTACTGGAAGCCGGAACAACCGCCGCCCGAGACGGAGACGCGCAGCATCACATCCGTGCCATCCTGCTGATCGAGGAGATAGGACACGCGCTCGGCGGCCCTGTCGGAAATCCGGATCCCTGCGCTCATGGTGCCAACATACTCCAACTATCCCCGATTATCTGGTGGCCGGGCGCGAACTGTCAATGCGGAGACGCTGCCAGGGGATCAGATGCAGTAGGTGGCGAGCGGCGGCAGGCCGTTGAAATTGACCGAACTGTAGGAGGCCGTGTAGGCGCCTGCGGATTCGATCGCCACTTTGTCTCCGACCTCCAGCGCCAGCGGCAGCCGGTAGTTGCTGTGCTGGTAGATGACATCCGCTTCGTCGCAGGTCGGCCCCGCCAGCACGACCGGGCCGCATTCCGCGCCGTCGCGCTCTGTGGTGATGCGGTACTGGATCGCCTCGTCCATGGTCTCGATCAGCCCGCCGAATTTTCCGACATCCAGATAGACCCAGCGCTCCTCGTCCCGGTAGCCCTTGCGCGAGATCAGCACGATCTCGCTCTGCACGAGGCCGGCATCGCCCACCAGCGCGCGTCCGGGCTCGACGATCAGGTTCGGCATCCGGTTACCGAAATGGCTTCGGGCCGCTGCCGCCAGCGCGAGCATGTGGTCCTCGGGGCTCGGCCCGTCCTTGCGGTAGCGGGCGGGGAAGCCGCCGCCGACATTCACCATGCCGAGCTTCACCCCGGCCTCGTCCAGCGCCGTGAACAGCATGGCCGTCTGGCCGAAGGCCACGTCCCACTGGCGCACGTCGCGCTGCTGCGAGCCAATGTGGAAAGAGAGGCCGTAGGGTTCGAGGCCGAGCCGTCCGGCCTCCAGCATGAGGTCGCGCGCCATATCGACCTCGCAGCCGAATTTGCGCCCGAGCGGCCAGTCCGCGCCTTCCCCGGTCATGACGATGCGGCAATAGACACGGGCTCCGGGCGCGGCTTCGGCCAGCTTGTGCAGCTCGGCGGCACTGTCGAAGGCGAACAGGTCCACCCCCAGCCTGTGCGCGGCCTCGATATCGGCGGACTTCTTGATCGTGTTGCCGAACGACAGGCTCCGGGCGGGCGCCCCGGCTTTGAGACAGTCGCGGACCTCGTAGATGCTGGCGCAATCGAAGGATGAACCGAGCCGGACGAGTAGCGTGATGATTTCCGGGGCCGGGTTGGCCTTGACGGCGTAATAGACTGCCGCTTGCGGCAACAGGCGGGTGAAGGCGAGATAATTGTCCCGCACGACGTCGAGGTCGATCACGAGGCACGGCGTCGGCGGCCGGGACTCGTCCAGGAATCGGCGAATGCGCGCCGTCATCGCATAACCCTCCCAAGGGGCTCCTAACCGCGGCTCGGGCGGCGGATAGGCAAACGACCGAAAACCGTCCGTCTTCCCGCCTGTCGCACCGATACCTCGTTACCGGCCCCCGGCTTGTCCGCCCGGGTGATTTCTTGGCACGTGGGTCATGCGTGGTGCGGCGGCGCAGCAATAGGTCCATTGCGGGTTCGGGTCAAGGCCGCTGCGCCTCCGTTCGTTGCCGAAAGCGGCTTCTGCCGGGCGGAGTGAGCAACCGGTTGGACGGGGCGGCGCCATGACATCGCGTGACGCCACGGTCGGGCTAAATCGCCCCGTCGCGGCGCAGCAAGGCTACGTCTTCCTCAGAGAACCCGAATTCCGACAGCACCTCGTCCGTGTGCTCGCCGATGAGCGGCGGCGGGCGGTCTGTGCCGCGGCCCGTGTTCGCGCCATGGAAGGCCAGATCCACATAGATGCCCTTGCCGCCGCCGAGCGCTTCCTGTCGCGCGACTGGACGGAAAGTGCCGCGATGGGCGAGCTGGTCGTCCTCGCAGGCCTGCGGCACGGAGGCCACCCGGCTCGCCGGCACGCCGGCCTCGGCAAGGCGCGCCTCCCAGGTGCCGGCATCGGCTGCCGCCAACGCCGCGATGAACGCCTTCCGGAGCGCATCCGCATTTGCGATCCGGTCCGCGAGGGTGGCGAAGCGCGGGTCGTCCGGGAGGTCCGCCAGGCCGAGCGTGCGGGCGAACGCGGCGAACTGGCCCTCTGTGGGCGCTGCCACCATCAGGAAACCGTCGCCGGTCGGGAAGGCGTCCGAAGTCGGGTTGTCGGTCTGCGACCTGTTGCCGTTCGGCCGGGGTTCCTGCCCGTTCACCTGCCAGAAGTTGATCGTCGGCGCCATGATGCCGATTGCGGTGTCGAGCATGGAAAGGTCGAGATGGTCGCCCTCGCCGGTGCGCTCACGGTGGTAGAGCGCGGTCGAGATGGCGAAACAGGCCTGCGTGGCGGTCGCCATGTCGGTCAGCCAGTACCCGGTCTTGAGCGGCTCGGCGCCGGCGGCCCCGGTGACCGCCATCATGCCGGAGGCCGCCTGGATCGAGGGGTCGTATGCGGCGGCCGGCGCGCGAGGCCCGGTTTGTCCATATCCGGATATGGAGCAATAGACGAGGCGGGAGTTGACCTGCTTCAGCGCCTCGTAGCCGAGGCCCATGCGGTCCATCGTCCCGGCCTTGAAGTTCTGGATGAGGACATCCGCGGATGCCGCCAGCCGGCGCACGACCCCGCCCGCGCGGGGATGCTTGAGGTCGAGGGTGACCGACCGCTTGCCGGCGTTGACGGAGAGGAACAGCGTCGACATGGCATTGTCGAGGAGGCGCGGGTCCGTCGCGTGGCCGAGGCCGCGGCCCTGGTCGCCGCCGGCGCGGTTCTCGATCTTGACCACATCGGCGCCGAGCAGCGCGAGCTGCTGCGTGCAATACGGGCCGGCGAGCACCTGGGTGAAATCGATAATGCGCACCCCCTCGAGCGGCAGCCTCGCCGCTCCGTCCTGCGATTGCGCGGCGCCGTTCTCCCTCTCGGTCATCCCGTCCCTCCCTTCGTTACCGGAATCCGCTACATATACCCGTTCCATCCCCGAGAACGGAGACCCGGCCCGTGACAAGCGATCCCCAGACCCGGCCGCGCTATCTCGGCCTGCCGACCTTCATGCGCCTGCCCTATGCGGAGGATGTGGGCGGGGCCGACATCGCCGTGCTGGGCGTGCCTTTCGATGGCGGGGTGAGCAATCGCCCGGGAGCCCGCCACGGACCGCGCGCAGTTCGGGACCTGTCGAGCATGGTCCGCAAGGTCAACCAGGCCACCGGGGCGGCTCCCTTCGACGCCGCAAGCATCGTGGACGGCGGCGATATCTGGACCGAGCGGGTCTATCGGCTGGAGGATGCCCACGCCGACATCGAGGCGGGATTCGCCAAGGTGCGCGAAGCCGGCGTCGTGCCGCTCTCCGTGGGCGGCGACCATTCGATCAGCCTGCCGATCATGCGCGCCATGTTCTCCGGCGGGCCGCCCGTCGGCATGGTCCATATCGACGCCCATTGCGACACTGCCGACGACGACGGGCCCTCGCGCTTCCATCACGGCGCTCCCTTCAGCCGGGCGGTGGAGGAGGGACTGCTGGATCCGAAGCGGACGGTGCAGATCGGCATCCGGGGCGCGCTTTTCGATCCGGACAGGTGGAAATTCAGTTACGACGCGGGCATGCGCGTGGTGCCGATGGAAGAGGTTTACGAAATCGGGCCGAAGGGCGCGGCCGCGATTGCCCATGAGGTCGTCGGCGACGGACCGACCTATCTTTCCTTCGACATCGACTGCCTCGACCCGGCCTTCGCGCCCGGCACCGGAACGCCGGAGATCGGCGGGTTCAGCACCGCAGAGGCGCTCGTCCTGCTGCGCCGGCTCGCGGGAATCGACTTCGTCGCGGGCGATCTGGTGGAGGTGTCGCCGCCCTTCGACTCCGCCGGTATTACCGCGCTCGCCGGGGCCAATCTCCTGTTCGAGATCCTGTGCCTGCTCACGGCGTCGCTCGAAACCCGGCGCAGCGCGGTGGCGAAGTGAGGCGCGACAAATGAGTGGCGGAAGGTTCGAAGGGCGCACGGCCCTGGTGACGGGCGGGTCTCGCGGCATCGGCCGTGCCATCTGCGTCCAGCTTGCGCGCGAAGGCGCCTGGGTCGCGGTCAACTATGCGGAGAGCGCCGGTGCGGCGGCCGAAACGCTTGATCTCATGCGTGCCGAGGGCGGGCAGGGAGGCGTCTTCCAGGCCGATGTCGCCTCCTGGGATGCCACCTCCGCCATGTTCGACGCCGTCGAGGCCGAGCGCGGCCCGGTGGACCTGCTGGTGACCAATGCCGGCGCCGCGTCCTTCCAGGACGACGGGAACATCCCGCTGGAGCTCTGGCGGCGCATCCTGTCGGTCAATCTCGACGGCACGTTCCACTGCGTATGGCGCGCGAAGGAGGCCATGCGGGCGCGGAAGGACGGCCGCATCGTGTGCATCTCCTCCATCAACGGCATTGCGGGGAGCCGCATACGACGCGACCGCCTGATCGCCTATGGCACGTCGAAGGCTGCGGTGATCGGGTTTGTGCGGAATTGCGCCAACGCCTTCGGGCCGGACATCCGCGTGAACTGCGTGGCGCCTGGCCTGATCGACACCGACATGACGAAGGACATGAGCGCCGAGATGCATGCCCGCATCGTCGGCGAGACGCCGGCCGGGCGCAGCGGCACACCCGAGGATGTCGCGGAACTCACCTGCTTTCTGCTGAGCGACGCCGCCAGCTTCATCACCGGCCAGACCTGCGTGACCTCCGGCGGCCTGGTGACGCTGCCGTAACCCTCGATCGGGAGGCTATGCGCCGACGGTTTGCGCCGGTTCGGACGGGCGCGGGCCGGCGCCGCGGGCGAAGCGGGCGTCGTTGTAGATCTTGACCGTGGTGGGCGCGTAGAGCGGCGGGTGCGCGGCATCGATGCAGGTGCCGATGCAGGCGATGGGCGCGTCATAGTTGGGCCGGGTGAAATAGCCGATGGACAGCCGGCGCGAGCGGGACCGGCTCTCGGCCTCGGGCACCGCCACACGGTGCGGCGTCGAGACCCAGCGGTCGTTCGTCCAGCGCATCAGCAGGTCGCCGATATTGACGATGAAGGTGTTGTCGATGGCCGGCGCGTCGATCCAGTCGCTTTCGCGCGGGCGCACCTGGAGGCCGCCGGCCGCTGCCTCGTTGCGCAGGATCGTCATCATGCCGAGATCGGTGTGGACGCCGCAGCGCAACTGGCCCGGTTCGAGTTCCCGGTCCGGCGCCGGGTAGTGCAGCAGGCGTAGCTGGCTCGCATGGCGGTCCAGCTTGTCAGCGAACCAGCCGGCGGGAAGGCCGAGCGCAAGGGCGAGATAGCGGGCGAGCCTCCCGGAGAGGTCGTCAAGCGCCGTGAAATAGGCCTTCATGGCGGGTTCCAGCGACGGAAGCACGGAAGGCCAAAGATTGGGCGCGAAATTCGGATAGGAACGCTCGTGCGAATGGTAGCGGTCGTCCGGCCGGCCGAACGGACCGATGGCGAAGACCTCCTTGAAGTCCGGGGGCGTGTCGCCTCCGTGCATCCGGGCCAGCGTCTCCTCGCCATAGGGGATATAGCCGCGGTTCTGGTCGTGCTGCGGCCGGCGGACCGTCATCTTCGCGTCGAGCGGCAGGTCGAAGAAGGCCTGCGCGGCGTCGTAGAGCGCGGTCTGGACCGGTTCCGGAACGCCGTGGTTACCGACCACAACGAAGCCGATCTCGCGGCAGATGCCGTCGAGCTCCCGCGCAGCGGCGGCAACCGTTCCGGGGTCCTTGCTCTCGAAGCGTTCAAGGTCGAGGACGGGGATCGTGCGCGTCGCCATGCTGCCTCGCTCGCCGGCGGGAACGGCCCGCCCGGCGCCGCCATCATGCCACGGCCTGCCGGGATTGTCTTGCAGGCGGGCCGCTGGCGCGGTAGCGCATCGAGTTGACCCCGACGAGGAGCCTGCCCCATGCGCCTGCAAACAAGCCTTTCGCTGGACCGCGCCAATGCAATCGTAACCGAGGCCCTGCGCCTGGGGCGAGAGGCCGGTCTGCTGCCGCTGACGGTGGTCGCGCTCGATGCGGGCGGCAAGTTGATCGCCATGCAATCGGAAGACGGATCGGGCCTGCTGCGGTTCGATGTGGCTTTCGGCAAGGCATGGGGCGCGCTCGGCATGGGGATATCCAGCCGCCTCATCCGGAACCGGCTGGCGGAGCGACCCACCTTTCTGGCCGCGCTTGCCGCGGCGTCGGACGGGCGGCTGATCCCGGTGCCGGGCGGTGTGCTGGTCCAGACGGGCGAGGGCGTGACCATCGGCGCAGTCGGCATCAGCGGCGACACGTCGGAGAAGGACGAATATTGCGCCGTCGAAGCGATCGGGAGCGCAGGCCTGTTCCCGGAACCTGCCGAGCCGGATCCGAATTGGCGCGGCTCGTCGCTGTCGGACAGCGATCCGGCGCGGCCGTGACCCTAGTGAGAAATGCGGGTTAGGGTTGTCCCGTCCCTACTCAGCCGGGAGCGCGCGGCGATGCATGCGGTCGTCAGCCGGCTTCTTCGCCAGGCCGAAATCTGGACCGCCATAGCGCTTGTCCTGGTAGCGGGCTGGGCGTTTGTCGCCTGGATGACGCTCGACATGTCGCATCCCATCGTCCGGTCGATGATGCCGCTCGACGCCGGATGGTCCGGGGCCACGACGGTTTCCGTGTTCGCCATGTGGGGCGGCATGATGGTTGCCATGATGCTGCCGTCGGCCGCGCCCATGATCCTGACATTCGATTCCGTGGAGCGCCGCAATACGGCGTCCGGGCAGGCAACATCGCGGTCGCTGGTCTTCGCCGGCGCCTATCTCCTCGTGTGGATCGGGTTTTCCGCGCTCGCCGCCAGCGCGCAGTGGGCATTGCAGGCGAGTGCCATGCTGACCCCGATGATCGTGAGCAGTTCGGACCGGCTGACGGCGGGGTTGCTCTTCCTCGCGGGACTCTATCAGCTGACACCGTTGAAACAGGCCTGTCTGAGGTATTGCCGCACACCGGCCGGCTTCCTGATGGCGGAATGGCGCGACGGCATGCGCGGCGCGTTCCGGATGGGGCTGAAGCACGGCCTCTATTGCGCGGGATGCTGCTGGGCGCTCATGCTCCTGCTGTTCGTCGCGGGCGTCATGAATCCGGTCTGGATCGTGTTCCTGACCGTCGTGGTGGCGCTCGAAAAATGGCCGCGTCTGCCCATCGGTCTCACCCGGCTGTTGGGTGCGGCCCTGCTGTTCGCCGGCGCCGCGATACTGCTTTGGCCGGCCGGGACCTAGTAGAGTGAGCGTCGAACTGCAGCCCCGGAGGCGTACAGGGCCTCCGGGAAGACGCCAGTGCCAGGAGGCGAAGCCATGAGCGACAGCACCACCGTCATTCGCAATGCGGCCTGGATCGCGGCCTGGGACGGCGACCGGCACCGCTATCTGCGCGACGGAGACATCGCCTTTGCGGGGGACCGGATCGTGCAGGTGGGCGGCCGCTACGAAGGCACCGCCGAGCGAAGCATCGACGGTTCGCGCCGCTTCGCGATGCCGGGCCTCGTCAACCTCCACTCACACCCGCACACCGAACCTGCCTACAAGGGAGTCCGGGAGGACCACGGCGTGCCGGAAATGTACGACACCGGCCTCTACGAACGCATGTGCGCCTTCGTCCTGGACGCGGACGGCCGCCGCGCAGGGATGGAGATGGCCTATGCCGAGCTCCTGCTCTCCGGCGTCACCACTGTGGTCGATCTCTCGGGGCCGGTGGAAGGGTGGCTCGAATGTGCGGGCCGGAGCGGTCTTCGCTATTATATCGGCCCCTATTTCGCCGATGCCGGCTGGTCGCTCCGGGACCGGCACCGGCTCCGCTTCGACTGGGATGAAGCTGCGGGGCGCCGGGCCTTCGAAGCAGCCGTCCGCGTAATCGAGGAGGCGGAGCGGCATCCGGGCGGACGGCTTCGCGGTATCGTTTTTCCCGGACAGATCGAGACCTGCACCGAATCGACCTTGCGCGATGCAGCCGCCTTCGCGCGCGAGACGGGGCGTCCGCTTACGACCCACATTTCGCAATCGAAGGTCGAGTTCCACGAGATCGTGGACCGTCACGGCAAGACCCCGCTCGAATATGCCGCCGATATCGGCTTTCTCGGCCCCGACGCCATTCTCGGGCACGCGATCTTTATCGACGAGCATCCGGATATCCGCTGGCGCGGCGACGGCGATCTCGGCCGTCTGGCCGACTCCGGGGTATCGGTGGCGCATTGCCCGTCGCCCTTCGCCCGCTACGGACAGGCGATGGACCATTTCGGTCGCTACCGCGCGCGCGGCGTCAATGTCGGCCTCGGCACCGATGTGGCGCCCCACAATCTCGCCGAGGAGATGCGCCTCGCCATCCTGCTGGCCCGCGTCATGGCGGCCGACTACCGGGCTGTGGATACGGGCGAGATGTTCCGCGCGGCCACCGTGGGCGGGGCCGACGCGCTCGGGCGCAGCGATCTCGGCAGGCTGGAGGCCGGCGCGAAGGCGGACATCGTGCTGCTCGACCTCGACCATCCCGCCATGCGCCCGGCGCGGGACCCGCTGCGCACCTTCATGTTCGAGGCAGCGGACCGGGCGGTCCGCGAGGTCTTCGTGGACGGGCTGCCGGTCGTGGAGAACGGCAAGCCTCTGCATCTCGACGCGGAGCGGGCCGGAGAGCAACTCGAGGAATCTCAGGCGCGGATGCTCGCGGAAGCTCCCGCGCGCGACTTTCTGGGCCGCACCGGGGACGAGATCGCCCCCCATTCGCTCCCCCTCTGACCCGCGCCCGGTCCCTCGCCGGGGCGGGGCATTCTCTCAGAAAGGTCTCGTGCCTATGACGACTGTGCGGTTCAACACGCGAGGATGACGCGCGATTTCATAGTTCGGCACCGCCCGGTGCAGCAGGCATCGATTGTCCCACATCAGGACATCGCCCCTTCGCCAGCGATGCGTATAGACGAACCGGTCCTGCCCGATATGGTCCGTCAGCTTAGCCAGCAGCGCGGCGCTTTCCGCTTCCGGCAGGCCCTCAATATGGGAGACGTGCACCCCGAGATAGAGTGACTTGCGGCCGGTTTCGGGATGGGTTCGCACGAGCGGGTGGGAGATCGGCGGTCGCGCGCGCCTCTGTTCGGCGGTCGCTGGCGACGTCCCGGAGTTGACGCGGCTGGCGACCCAGTCATGCACCGCGCGAAGCCCGTCGAGCCGCGCCTTCATGTCTGTCGGCAGGGCGTCGTAGGCCAGTCGTGCATTCGCGAATTGTGTGTCGCCGCCCGACGGCGGCACTTCGACAGCGTGGAGGATCGTCACGAGTGCCGGCACTGCGTGATAGGACTTGTCCGTGTGCCAGAACCAGTTGAGCCTGGCCACATCCATGTTGATGAGGGCCCCGGACGCATCGAGGTTCGTCAGTGTGTGGACCGTCGGAAAGGTGCTGCCATCGGACAGTTTGCCGATATGGCCCTCCAACTCGCCGAAGTGGCTGCTGAACCTCGCCTGCCGGGCCTTCGACAGGGACTGGCCCGGAAAGATCAACACGGGATGGTCGGCAAGAGCGGCTCGGATAGCCGCAACTTGCTCCGGCAGGAGGTCCTGCGACAGGTCGATACCGTCAATTTCCGCCGCGCCGACCGGCGAAAGCGGGTTTATTGTCAGCGCGGGTGACGGCGAGTTCTTGCCGTTGCCGGATGCCATGCGGGGGAGAGTACCGCGAATTCGCCATCGTCTCGACCGGTTTGAGGTAATCTTGGCATCCGTCCCTCTCAGACCGCAGGAGCGCCACGATGCCGACGCTGCTTCCCAACCTTTCCATCGATCCCGAACGCCTGCGGTCCACGCTGGACCGCTCGTCCGCGATCGGGACCGGACCGAAGGGCGGGTTGCGGCGGCTGGCCCTCTCGGACAGCGACAGGGAGATGCGCGACCAGTTCTCCGCCTGGTGCGAGGCCGGCGGCTGCCGGGTCGCGGTCGATGAAGCGGGCAGCATCTTCGCCCGGCGCGCGGGACGAGAGGACAGCC